>Ga0310345_10005609_pt1 | contig 11099 bp, 10 predicted proteins | sample HC15DNA20500_MG_FD_204667 | JGI IMG/M metagenome (GOLD analysis project Ga0310345, IMG submission 204667) | Marine microbial communities from station ALOHA, North Pacific Subtropical Gyre - HC15-DNA-20-500_MG | ecosystem: Environmental > Aquatic > Marine > Oceanic | place: Pacific Ocean: North...
GCGCGGCGCCTTGCGAAGCTTCTGAGTGGTATCAGAGCGAAAGTGAATATCATTCCGCTTAATGAAGCCGTGGGGATTCCTTACCGACGTCCTAGCGACTATCAAATAAACGAATTTGCGAGCGTGCTCGCAGAGTCTGACCTAATTGTTTCGGTCCGAAAGAGCCGTGGTCGTGACATCCATGCTGCCTGTGGCCAACTTCTCGTAGAGGGCACCAACCCGTCACCCGCCCGGCAAGCAGCCCAACTGCTAAATCAGTAATGCGAAGTCTGATTTGCAGCAAAATTATGGTGTCGAGATCAACGACTCGTTGACCAACTCACCGGCCGGACTATCAGCAGCAGTAAGAATTCGAACATGCACACGGACATTTTCAGGCGGCGGCACCGGCACTTGCACGCGAAGATAGTTATCCGTCAAAACGACCGTGTGCGCTCTCTGCCTGAGGGTTAATCCAGGTCGAATTCGACCGATCTGTGCAGTGCGAAACTGTTGTGACAAAACTGAACCAACCTCACGCACGGCTCTGGCTCTATCTCGAATTGTTTGACCGTGAACTTTCCCCTTCATTTTTGAAGCCTCAGTACCCGGCCGGTCTGAGTAAGGAAATACATGAAGGTACGTGAGCGGACTTTGCGTGAGAAACTGAATGTTCTCAGTAGCGTGAGCATCGGTCTCGCCGGGAAACCCGACAACCACATCACTGCCAATCGCTGCATCGGGCGCATTCCGACGGATAAGGCCGACGACCTGTTCATATTCGCGACAGGTATACGGCCGACGCATTCGCCGCAAAACCGTGTCGCTTGCATGCTGCAGTGGAAGATGGAAGTGCGCAGCAAAACGCGGACTCGTTGTCATTAAGTCAATAATCCCAGGCGTGCAATCCATAGGTTCCAGTGAACTCATCCGAATAACAACATTCGAGTCCTGCCGATCCAATGCCTGCAACAATCCGTAAAGAGAGCTCCTCGGATTCAAATCTCGACCGTAGGACCCTAGATGTACGCCAGTTAGTTGCAACTCACGATATCCAGCACCTCTAGCATCTTCGACTTCCGTAAGAACTCGATGAAGCGGCACACTACGCCCCCCTCCGCGGGTCGAAGGAATGATGCAATACGCGCACGACTCATCACAGCCTGTCTGCACGCGCAGGGTATACGCCGTTCGACCAGCTTCGCCTGGTTCAATCATCGCGCCACACGCACCGTCACCTTCTCCAAAGCGATTGGCTGTTGTCGGTAACGCGAACTCGACCTGTTCAAGCACGTCTTGAACCAGTCTGTCTTTATTCTCATTCGACACAACCGCTACCACGCCAGGCAACGCTGCCACTGCTTCCATATCGCGCGTTGTATAGCAACCGGTGGCAACAATTTTCGCTGTTGGATTCACTCGTGCCACCCGGCGAATCGTTTGGCGCGTACCTTGGTCGGCGGCAGCCGTTACCGAACAACTATTGACAATCACAAGGTCAGCATCTTCAGGTGAACTCGCATGACCTCCCACCGTGCGTATCTGACGTTCCAGTGCAAACGAATCTGCTTGATTCACCCGGCAACCGAACGTAACGACAGCGTATTTCATTGAAGGGGAGTATACGTGGTCAAGAGAATGATGTAGGTGTGAGCTCAAACCAAGTGACAGCTCTTCCGAGGCAATACTAAGTAAGCCGTTGTTCTGCTTATCTTTCGATGTACCTAGTAATTCAAACCTCAGCGAACATATTTCAGTAGTGCACCACCGTAAGCAACCACCGCACCATAGATCGTGCCATTCGCACTTACGGCTACACCTTCGGGGTTAGACCCATCGATAAAAACATCAAAGGACCCATTCCGAAGATTTCCGATACGGATCCCGAACTCCCAACCAGGATGTTGCCCGTTACGAGACGATGCTGAATCCGCCACATAGACCGTATCGTCATCCGCTATGTGAAGCCCACTCGGCCGACTATATTGGTAGAACGATTCAATAAACATTCCATTTGTATCGAACACTTGTAGCCGGTCATTGCCGCGGTCTGCGACTACTACCCGTCCGCTTGAATCAAGGTCGATGGCATGGGGCGTACGAAATTGACCAGGCTCTGTACCGTGAGATCCCCACTCCATCAGATAAGTTCCATCTGCTGCGAATTTGACGACGCGAGCGGTCGTGTGCTTGCCCGCGCCGGGAAGTTGTCCTCCATGACCATCCGCGACATAAATAGTGCCGTCAGGAGCAACAACGACATCACATGGCTGGTCCAGTGTGTCGCGACCGGCTGCCCCGACACCAGGAGTACCCAATGTCATCAGGAGCTCACCATCTGCACTAAATTTCAGCACAGCATGTCCCTTGCCCTCTCGCTGAGGATCTTCACCATTCGGGCCCTGTGCATCAGTCACCCACACATTGCCATCAGGGTCAACGTGCAACCCGTGTGGTTGAATCATTAACCCACCGCCAAAACTTTCAACCAAGTTACCGTTCTCATCAAACTTAAGAACTGGGTCAAAATCCAAACCCGCGCATGAATTACCACCACATCGCTCCGCCACCCAGATATGCTGACCGTCCCGGTCCATATCCACACCACCCGTCGAGCCCCACATACGGCCAGTCGGCAGCACTGCCCAGCCGTCGATGGTACGATACGGGTTTGGTGCGTCGTTCTGAGGTTCGATTGTTGGCTGGCCGCTCCCGCCGGCGACAGTCGAGAAAAGCGCAGCAAGCGCCACGAACGGCAACAAACCATTACGAGGTATTTGCGGAAAGACCATGGCGGAACGGTATCACTCTCGGCATGTAAACCTCCAATCAGTGGTGATAGTAACTATCTTCACCAAACCATTGATACGCCCAAAAAACCATTTTTCTTGACAGGTCATCACACACGTTATGTCGGCTTCAAAAACGGCAACCCAGGCATCAACTCCAACGCTCAGACAAGCTACGATCCCGCTGGCCATTCTCGTTCTCATGTTGGGAAGTTCTGTTTTTCTGTTTGGTGAAACCTCATCAGCCGGTCCCAACCAAATTGCGATGTTGCTTGGTGCGGCAGTCGCAGCATTAATTGGACTAAGGAATGGCCATACGTGGTCCGACCTTGAAGCCGCTATGGGGCGCAGTATCGCTACGGCAACTGGACCACTACTGATTCTGCTCATGGTCGGATCACTTATCGGTATTTGGATACTCGCCGGTGTAGTTCCGACAATGATCTACTACGGACTCTCGCTGTTAACACCCTCGATCTATTACGCCGGTGCGTGTGCAATCTGCGCCGTGGTTGCACTTGCAACAGGTAGTTCCTGGACAACCGCCGGCACGGTTGGACTTGCCCTCATCGGTATTGCCACCACCTACGACCTCCATTTAGGTATAGCCGCTGGTGCGATCATTTCGGGAGCCTATTTCGGTGACAAGATGTCGCCACTCTCGGACACGACAAACCTTGCGCCAGCAGTTGCCGGCACAGACTTGTTCACGCACATACGCCATATGACCTGGACGACTGTGCCAAGCTTCGGCATTGCCCTACTGTTCTTCATTGTCATTGGCGCCATCACGCCGTCCCCAGTCGGGGTAAATGAGCTCGCCGCTGTAATGTCAGCGCTCGAATCAAATTTCTCAATCGGACCGCATCTGTTGTTTCCAGTGGTCGTCGTGCTGGGATTGGTCATACGCCGTATACCCGCATTGCCAGCTTTGTCAATCGGTGTGCTCGTCGGAGGGATTTTTGCCATCGTGTTTCAACCGGATGCGGTCCTGCTGTACATCGGTGATACTACGCTGCCACGTCCGATTGCACTGCTTCAAGGTGCCTGGCAGGCTCTCTTTGCCGGGTATCGCATTGACTCCGGCAACATGGTCGTCGACGACCTTCTCTCACGTGGCGGCATGGCAAGCATGCTTACGACAATTTGGCTCATCATCACAGCAATGGTATTTGGAGCCGTAATGGAAGCCACAGATCTACTGGAGACACTCGCGGCGCGTATCCTACGGTTCGTGCGGAGCACTGGTAGTCTAATAGCAGCCACACTAACGACTTCTTTCGGTGTGAACGTACTCGCCTCTGATCAATATATCGCCATCGTGCTTCCCGGTCGGATGTTTCGCAGTGAATACGAACGTCGCCACCTAGATCCGAAGAATCTTTCGCGAACACTTGAAGATAGCGGCACCTTGACATCCGTACTTGTCCCCTGGAACACCTGCGGCGCGTTTATGGCGCAAACGCTTGGTGTCTCAACACTAACTTATGCACCATTTGCAGTCTTCAATCTCATTAACCCGTTTATCGCTGCACTCTATGGTTTTCTGAACGTGAGCATTACCCCGCTACCGACAGCTAAGATCCAGCCCCGCGACGACTTCGTCAGTTGATCGAGTGTTAGCCACAAGGGCAAGTAGATCTGTGACCGAGCCTGAACACGGCTCAACGGCTAGGGTGCCTCAGTCACTTTAGCTTGGAGCACCTGATCGAGGGCCAATACGCGTCGGACTGCATTGTTTACGGCACGACCGGTGAATGACGCACCGGTAACCGGTCTGATGCCGCGTCGAATGACCAGTTCATCATGGAGAACCTGTCCGTCATATTGACGAAGAAAGTCCTGAGGCGCCATATACTGCGCCGGCTCAAAAAACACCGTGACATCTACACGAATAATTTGTCCAGCGGTATCAAGAGACACAAGAACACTCTGACGCTCTGTCTTCGCAGTATGGGTATCAATATATGCACGTCCGACCACAATTTCATTTTTCCGTGCGATATACCGCGGAAAAATTTTCCCCTGCATACCGACACGGGCCACCGCAGCGACTGCACTCATTTGTTCGGTGGTAAGAATCACACGGTCACGGGTAACCGTCGCATCCGGGTAGACGGCTGCAAGAGCTTCCTGCCTGGAAATAACACCTTCCTGAGCCGTGAGAGCACCCACACCAGCAAGACCTAGCAGGATCATAAACGACGCCAAGCCTTTAGACAGACACTTCACCCCAGAAGAATAGCTCTATCCCTCCACAAGATACGAGAAAGTCCTGAAGAAATTCATCGTCTGATACGAATCGGAGCATGTTTCAGAAAATCAGCCAACCGCATAGGTCCTGCAATCCGATTCAAAAGTAAGGTCGTCTTACAATTGCACTCTGACTAAACCGGGTGTAGGCTGCAAGCCTCTGGAGTTTCCGCGATGAGTCGGACGTGCATCATTTTTGTCGCATTGATACTGCCCCCACACGTAGCGACGACCCAGCAGACGGAGCCGCCTCGCACAGATTGGGGCACACCGGACTTCAGTGGCTACTGGGAGTACAACACCGCGACACCACTTGAGCGTCCCACCGATGTTGCCGACAAACCCGTACTGACTCCCGCTGAAGAAGAGGCCTATATGGTCGGGCGTTATGAAGCTATCCGCCACGAGAGAAACCTGCAGCTCAACGCCGATTGGTGGCAACCAGGAACCCTCACCGACGGCCGTACTTCCCTCATCGTCGATCCGCCGGACGGTCGACTCCCGTTGCGAGCGGCCTCGGCCGACCAGCGCGTGCAGACTATTGGATTGCGATCAAGGCTCCGCCCTGCAGATGGGCCAGAAGACCGTGAGCGCTATGAACGATGCATTATGGGGCGAACGGTACCACTCCTCTCGCAGGCGCCCGGTAAACTCGCTCAAATCTTCCAAACACCGAAGTACCTTGCCATCCTCCACGAGCAGAACTCCGACCTTCGGATTATTCCGATTGCCTCAACGAGTCGTAGCGAGCACATTTCAGAAAATATACGACATTGGCAAGGCGACTCGCGCGCGCACTGGGAAGGTGACACACTCGTGATCGAGGTCACCAACTTTAACGGCGCATGGACGCTTGCCGGAGAAAGTAAAAACGTGCGGTATATCGAACGTTTGTCGATCGGAGCTATGAATACCATCGATTACGAATTCACCGCACATGACACAGAATCATTTGCCGCCCCCTGGACGGTAACCTTTCCGATAGCACGGGCTACAGGCCCACTATTTGAAAACGCCTGCCACGAAGGCAACCACAGCATGCCGCTCATCCTGAACGGTGCGCGGGTGCAGGAACGCGCCGCACGCGCACGCCCCGACACCCCATAGGGGAAGGGGGTTATTGTCCCAGAAACCGTTCCGCGAATGCATCGGTCGCCGTTTGCACGACCGACCCTGTTTCTGTATTGACGTCAGCGAAATACGCAGCAATGCCTCGTCCTTCAGACCACGTCAAAGCATCTTTCGAATCCATCACATACAACGCTGTCGAAAGAATATCGGCCACGACCGCATCTTGGTGCCAGACAGTTACCGAACTGCGACGATTCACCGTTAGACCAGTCTGGGGATCAATGACGTGACCAAGACGCACGTCGTTATCCGTCACAATGTCACGCTCTGAACCGCCCGTCGTCGCGACGGAGCCTTCTTCAAGCTGTAGTTCAAGGATCGGAACATCACGGAATTCCGGGTGAGCGATTGCAATCGACCACCTACCGTCACCGGAGATCGATGAAACGGCAACTTGGCCTCCAAAATCAATAAGCCACGAACCCGGCTCATCACGTTCCGCACGGCGGACTCGATCCAGCGCCGCACCCTTCCCAAACCCGCCGGCATCAATTGCAACATCGACTGCCCGAGACAGTGCGCAATTCTCTGAGTCAATGGTGAAATGGTGAAATCCAGACCGAGCTTTAGCCTCGGCAAGTTCATCCGCATCGGGCTGGCGTCCTTCTCCACGAAGTGACCACACGTCAATGAGCGCTCCGATGGCCGGATCAAAGGCACCGTCTGTTTCCTCGTACCAATAGGCCACTTGGTCCAGCAAAGAACAGACCCGTCTCGGTGCGCTCAACCATGTCCCAATTGGTTGCCGATTAAACGTACTCAGCACACTGTCTTCTCGCCAGGTACTAAGGTCTGCTTCGGTCTCTTCAATCAACCGTACCATCCGGTCAAGTCGCTCAACACCGGAAGGTCGATCTGGCGACTCGACAACGAAAGTCGCTAACGTGCCCATTAACAAAACGGTTCGTTCAATACGGATCGGGGCAACTGTCGGTTGGCATGCAACCGCGGAGAGACACAGCAACATGCCCGCGGCATGCACTTTCATAACGATAAGCGTGCCGAACCAGGAAGAGCCGTATCAGGCGTCCCAGTTGGCAAGCGACTAATACGATAGCCAATAATTAGGTGAATGCCGTACCCGACCACAAAGACCGTGCTTGTCACGATGTGGAGCCAGACAAATCCAGCAATCAATGCTGGTGTTGTCATTACTTGAATCAAATAGCCAGACACTGCCATGACAGAAAAACTAATGAGTGATGTCCACCCCGTTCGGCGGTTGGCAGGATTTGAGGACAAAATCTTCCGAATCGAATGCGACCTGAACAACATGCCAAAGAAGGCAACAAAAAAAGGTGCCGCCACCAGATGCAAGGACAATGTGGTCGATTGCCATGGATGGTTAACGACCGCGAATGGATCATCGGTAGTCATCATGTACTTCATATAGAAGTACACAAATCCAGTTACTCCAACGACCACATGAAACGCGTTGAATCCCCACCGTTCCCACCGGGTCATGGCGTGGTCTCTCCTGTTCCGATACGAAGCACTTGGTCAAGTGCCATCACGCGACGCACCGCAAGCGTTACCGTATTTGCAGTAATCGTTGCCCCGGCAATGGGGCGAATCACGCGATGAATCGCAAGATCCCGATCAAGCGATCTGTCATAGAACTGAGCCATCCATGATGGCCCCGCAATGTAGTCCGGCGGTTCAAGAAATACGGTGACGTCGATTCTTCGAACACGGCCATCAGCATGCAGGGAAACGACAAGACTTTCCTTTTTTGTTCGAACCTGGTGGGTATCAACGTAGGCTCGACCAATCACTTCGCCGTTTTGAGTAGCGATATACCGAGCGTAGAGTTTCGAATCCACGTCGGCACGGGACAACTCTTCGATATGGTCGACTTGCGCATCCGTTAAAAAAATACGTTCGGAGGTGACAGCTGCGCCGGGGAACGCCGAGGCCAAAGCCTCCTCCCGTGAAACAAGACCAAACTGAGCATGCACAATATTGCCTGCGAGAAAGCACAAGGCGAGTACGAATAGCAGCCGCCTTGCACTTCTCACAAACAAACAGTCTGGCATTTACCTCTTCTTAGAACCCGTACCCAAGTGCCACATTGAACTGGTCGAGTCCAGATTTCGCATCATTCGTGTTCTTCATATAGTCAACCTTGACCACGACGTTCGGAATAGGCTTGAACTCGAAACCAATTGTCCGCCAATTGTTCAATGTCGACAGGCTCCGACTGTACCCGACCGGCATCTTCGCCTGCGTATCAACGCGCTCAAATTTCACATATGGCGTAAACGCCGCCCCCCCGATATCTGATGTTTGCGAAAGCAGGTTATAGCCAAACATGACGTAACCACCTTCCATCTTTTCGGCAAGACCTTTTGACCCCGTTAAGTTATTTGTCAGGTTGAAAGCAACGGCATCGTCAATGCTGGCGTTCGCCCAGAGACCACGGAAATCAAACCCACGCACTTGGGCCTGACCGTGGACATCAACAATGGTCGTACCAAGGTCTTTTCCAGACCCGAGGCTACCTTGCGCAGAACCGCCACTGTAGAAACTTCCACCAAAGAAGACACCTGGCGTAGGCGTGATATCCAACCGACCGGTGTATGCAAAGTTTTCGGCTTTCGCTTTTGAACCTTTTTGTCGTCCGCCGCGCAATCCACCCGACGAAAATTTCGCACCATTAAAACCATTCACGGCATACAAACGGAAGGACGCCTTATCCCACGCACCGTAAATACCCGCACCATTTTCCCGCCACGTGGACGGGATGATTTTGTTTTCAGTAAACGGTCGCTCGGTTCCCATAAACACGGTCGGTTCATGGAACTCGTTCACCAATCCCATGGGGACGAGCAATAAACCACCCCGAACACCAAAATTTCCGGTTGCCGCATAATCGACGTAGGCAAACTCAAGATACGCTTCTTTTGCGTGTTCAATCTCAATCTCAGTGTTTAAAACGAACTTATCGCTGAAGCGATACCCGGTATACACGATGGCCCGCAGGGCATCAAACGTGTCTCCCTTGCCGGCCGATCCATTCTGTTTAGTCTTCGCGTAATTCTCGTAGAGAAACTCTCCATACCCAGCGATCGACAAACCACGATTCGACCGGTAGACGGCCGCCGCCGATGGCGCCAACCCTCTGGCCCGCGCATCATCATCGCTCAGTTCACGACCGTCTTCTCCACTACGAAGACGCTCTAACTCTTCGGCCAAAAGATCGATGCGACGCGCAAGATCATCATTATCGTCTTGCGCTTCTTCGGTTTCTTCCTCTGTCGCGTCTGCGTCCGTAACGGCTTCTGCTTCGACAGAAGCTAACGGTCCGCCCTGCGCCTTCGCTCGTTCGACAAACGAGTTCAAGACCTGCGCTGAAACAGCATTAGAACTGACCCAAGTGAGGGCGATACCGAAAGCTAGAAAAAAATTAATCCGCTCCATCAGTAAATCACTTCTCATGCCAGACTCCTTACCGCCTTACGTGTTAAGCCTGTTAGTTGCACAAGGTCACACCCACTCATAAAATGAGACTGTGTCTCACTTTTAGCAGCCCAATATATATCCGACCGAATTGGTCGGTCAAGGAAAATGAGATTAAATCTCATTTTGTTATTTCTAGAGAAACGACAGCTTTAACAGAGCAAATCCTTAAAACGTGCTGACTTATAAAAGAATTCTGCGCTTTTGGCTGCCACTGGCAGGCACCTGGTTCATGATGGCGGTGGAAGGCCCCTACCTCGCCGCGATCATGGCAAGACTGCCGGACGCAACAGTTAATCTGGCCGCTTTTGGTGTGGCTTTCGCCTTTGCCATCATCATTGAATCGCCGGTAATCATGCTCATGAGTGCCTCAACCGCGCTTGTTGAGGACGGTCCGAGCTACCGTGCATTACGGCGCTTCTCGTATGCCCTTGCCATTCTCCTCACTGGTATACAACTTGTTGTGCTTATTCCATCCGTCTTTATTGGAATCAGTCAGGTGTTGGCGTTACCACCAGACGTCACGCACTTAACACACGGCAGCCTCACCCTCCTGCTACCTTGGCCGGCAGCCATCGCCTACCGCCGTTTCAGACAAGGCTTACTCATTACGCAAAACCTAACGCACTGGGTCGCCTACGGAACGGTCATCCGCCTCGTGTCTATGTCAACAACGGCCTTTCTCGCATTTCGCTTCTCTGCATTGCCAGGCGCATACATCGGGGCCCTCGCACTTTCTGTCGCAGTCGTTGTCGAAGCCATCACGAGTCGTGTAATGACACGACAAATCGTACCGCAACTACTGAAGCAACCACGTCAACCCGAACGCATGGCCACATTGACATTACCGGCACTTCTTCGCTTCTACGTCCCCCTCGCATTAACGTCTTTCATTGCGCTCGCGATTCAACCCATCGTGACCTTTTTTATGGGGCAGGCAAGGTTTGCGCTCGAATCTCTCGCGGTCTTGCCAGTCATCCATGGGGTGACATTTATTTTTCGCTCCATTGGTCTCTCTTATCTGGAAGTTACGATTGCACTTTTAGGCCAACGTCAAGAACATTTCGAGAAACTGCGAAACTTCGCCTATGGACTCGCAGTCATCTCAGCAGTGGGACTCTCTGCGATTGCGTTCACACCTCTTTCCATCGTCTGGTTTCACGACATTTCTGGCCTGACTATGTCTCTGACGGCTTTTGCGACGCTACCCATTCAGATTCTCGCGTGCTTTCCCGTTATGTCTGTTGCCTTACATTTCATGCGCGCTGTGCTAGTGCACGCTCATCGCACACAAACGATTACCTGGGCCACAGTGGCAGAATTACTCACCGTGACCGGTGTACTGACGCTGACCATCAACAGTCTGGATATGGTCGGCGCAGTCGCCGCCAGCGTTGCCCTATTTGCAGGAAGAATTGTCGGCGTCGCGTGGTTAATTCAGCCGACCCGCGCCACTATCCTACGACCATCCAATCCCACCTCTACCCT
>Ga0310345_10005611_pt1 | contig 11097 bp, 8 predicted proteins | sample HC15DNA20500_MG_FD_204667 | JGI IMG/M metagenome (GOLD analysis project Ga0310345, IMG submission 204667) | Marine microbial communities from station ALOHA, North Pacific Subtropical Gyre - HC15-DNA-20-500_MG | ecosystem: Environmental > Aquatic > Marine > Oceanic | place: Pacific Ocean: North...
AATTGTGGATCAAAAATTAAACATACAGCACTTAAATGCCCTATATGTAAAGTAGAAATCGATTTAAGTTCTCGAAATTTATATGCCAAACGTTGTGCTGTAGACAGACAACCTTCTGGAACTGGAAAGAAAACAAGTAAACATGCTCCAAAAATTTTATCAATTAAGGAACATAATATTTTATATAATAAACAACAAAGTGGTGGAACTAATCAAGAACCTGAAATAATAGAAAATTTACTAGAAATAAAAGAAGATAAAACTAACAAACTTAAAAAAATAAAAAATAAAAAAAAGAAAAAAGATAGACATCAAATTGTGATAGAAGATCTAGAAGAACAAATAGGTAATATTGATTATTTAATTTCATTAAATCAAAGAAAAATGAAACCAAGTCGTTGGATTTCCGATTATCCTAATCAAGATGAATGGAACGGACATCAAATAAAGAAAATATTAGTTCAACTTGGACTTTCTTTAACTTATATAAAAAAAAATTTAATTTCGGACAGAAATAAAAATAACAAATTCAAGGAACTTATATTAGATATTTTTATTGAGGAAAAATGGAATAATAAACTCCGTGAAAAATTTATTAAATTTTATGGTATTGAAAGAGCAGTATTGAATATTAAAGAAAAATTTACAAAAAAATTAAGAAATCAAAAAGTAGATGATTTATTAAAATATCATGCTTGGATGTCCAATAAATTTATTAAAGATACTAAAGGAAGAAATCCACCCGGTTGGCAAAAAAAAGAGTGTGTAATTATTTGGTCATCAATTAATCCAAAAAAAACAAAGGGAACTTCTGATAAAGCATCATTAAAAAAAAATATAGAAAAGTATTTTGATATATATAAATTGAATAATTTACAATTTGCAACTAAAGAGCAACAAAAAAAGGATCCATATGATGAAGAAACTTATCAGGATCAATTGGATCAAAAATTAAGAGTATTTGAGAATGGAATGTCATTAGAATATTTAAATAAAGTAATAAAATGTCCAAATAGTAAAAGAAATAAAGAAAAGAAAATCCCAGGATTTTTAGATATACATATGACTAAAGGTGATAATATTAACAATGAGTCAGAAATGACTGAAGAAGAAATGAGAAATAATGCTTGTCATCCATGCTGTTTTAATAAAATAAATGCATCTAAAAAAAGAAATTTGTTATATTGTACTGGTATAATTGACAAAACAGTGTACAATGAAATGATAAAGAAAAGAACAAAAATAGATGATTATATTTCAACAAATAATAATACAAATTTAGCATTTACATTTGGTAAATTACCTAAAATATTACACACTTTATTCAATAATAATCAATGGTCTCATTTTGATAAAAATTTTAGTGCAAATATAATGAAAGCAGAGGGATTTGTTCTTATGGGTATAAATAGATGTATACAGGTACAAACATCATTGTTATGTTCTGGTAAAAATATGAATTCTGAAAGGTCTTTTTATACAGCTATTTTACATTATCTTGATGGAACTCAATATCCTGATAAACAATTTTGGAGATTAAATGAAACAATTCGAGAATATTTAAAAAAAGACTATTCAGTATTTTTATCTTTAAATCAAGGAAAAATATATTCAAAATTTAAAACAATAGTAGAAAGAAAATATTCAAAAACTGATTACGCACATACTTTAAAAATCCCAATTGATAATATTATTGATGAATATATTGACTATTTAAGTAAATTTACAGATTATATAGAAATTGATTTTAATAAAAAACATTTAATTGATATTATATCAAAACCAGGAATAATTCATAAAGATGGTTTAAATATTATAATATTTAAACAAACACCACATAAACTAACTGATATTCAAGGAGGACAAATATTTATTCAATGTTTAGAGGATATTTATATAGAAGATTATTATGATGAGAACAAAAAATTTATATTCTTGTATGAATATGACGATGAAACATATGAGCCAATTGTATTAAAAAGACCAAAAAAACAAAGCGATTTTGCTTTAAAAAAATTTTTTAATATAAATGATGTCAAATATGAAAAATTAATTAAGTTATTGGCTAAATGGTTTAATAAAAGTTGTAGTCGTCAATTTCAATCAAGAAAAATTAAACGAACTTTTTATAAATTATTAACTTGTAAAAAAGCAATTCAAATATTAGAGATAATAGCAAAAAAAGATAATAAATTAGAACCAAAATATATTGTAACTGATCAATTATCTTTAAGATCACTTTATATTATAACTAAAGGAGGGTATATACTACCAGTAAAACCATCGATATATACAAAACAAATATACCCATCAATTAGTTTAAGTTCTCTAAATAAATATATTGATACTTATACCAATACTAAAAAATATATCGAATATATTAATGATACGATATATAATGAAACCCAAATATCAAGTGGATATGATATAAATAGTGTAATTATTAATGAAAAAAATGCAACACATATTATTCTGGAATCAAATTTATATATTCCGATAAAAAAAACTAAATATAAAAATACAACAAAAGAAAATATAATTGAATTAATTGCAGATAATGTAAAAGTATCAGTAAGTGATCGCAAAATTTATACTGACATAAATAAAATTGTAATTAATGGTTCAGAATGGAGTAATTATATTGATATACAAGATACAATACACGTTCAAGAAATTTATCATAGATTGATATTTGAATTTTCTGAATATATAAATCAATCATTTAATGATAAACATAAAAAAAAAATAATTGAATTAATTACTAGTTCATACAATAAAGGAGATAAATATAAAGAATACAAATCACCTATCTCATATAATATTCAGAGAGAATTATATCTTGAAGTAAAAAACCTTTGTGCTGATATTGTAATAAGCGTTCGCCCAAAAATAAGGAATCTACAAGTTGAAAATGATGAAATACAAATAAGAAAAAGTTGTATGAATATGAAGCCAACAAGAAAAGGATGTGTAAATGATTTTTGTAATTTAGATGATCATTATAAATGTAAATTATATGTTCCAAATGATAAGTTCAGATTATTTGTGGGTATGATAGTAAGTGAATTATTAAAATATAGTAAAAGACAATATAATCCAGAAAAAAATATATATGAGATTAAAGTATCAGGTCAAATTTTGGATAATAGTATAAGTCCAATCATAAATGTTAATTTATTTAAAAATTATCGTAATATTGTATATGAAAGAAAGATTCCAGGAGATAAATTATTAGAAAATATTAAGATATCTAAGGATATAAATATTTAACTTAACTAATATATGAACAAGGTTCTGGAAATTTTGGATGAATTTCTTTTTCGGTAATATTCAAATTTTTAATATTTTCAATAAATTTTATAAATCCTTTATTTTCTAATTTATCTGTTATTTTATCTAATTTCTCCTCAATTTTTATCATATAATTTGAAATATGATTTACTTTTGCTTCAATAAATTCTAATTTAGAGTTAATGATTTGCATATCATTTTTTAAAATACAGAAAAATAGATCTTCATTACTACTTAATTTTTGTTTTTTAATAACAGGTATATAAAAATTAGGTAATTCAGCATCATTTAATTTACGTTTTCGATTAATAGACATATTTAATATTAATATAAAAATTGAAATACTATTATAATTTATATATTAATTCAATTTTTATATTATGGGAAAAAGTAAATTTATTAAAAATCTACAGGATAATTCTATTGAACAAAGAACAGATAAATGGTACAAAATTCGTTCTAAACTAATTACAGCAAGTGATTGTGGTGTTCTTCTAGGATATAATACATTATCTGATCCAGAACAAATAATTTCTAACAAATTAGGAAATGAAAGATTTGATAATGTTTATACACGTCATGGAAAACACTATGAACCTTTAGCTATCAAACTTTTTGAAGAAAAAAATAAAAAAAAAGTTTATGAAGTTGGTCTATTAATTCATCAAAAACATACATTTTTAGGTGCTAGTCCGGATGGTATTACATCAAATCATTGTTTAATTGAAATTAAATGTCCATATACACGACAACTTTCTGGTTCAATTTCCTTAAATTATTATGCACAAGTTCAACTTCAATTAGAAGTAGCTAATATAGACAAGTGTTATTTTTACGAATGTGTTTTTAAGGAAGTGGATTGTAAAAAGTTATGCAAAAGTAAATATTGTGGTTATAATGAAGAGAAGAAAAATTGGTGGTATTTAGCGGATGATAATTTAATTATAATTGATAGAAATAAAGATTGGTTTGCTCGAAATATGCCAATATTTAAAAAATTTCATGATGAATTAAAATTTCAACATAAAACACACAAGAAAAATACAGGAAAAAAGCGAAAGCGTTTATCTATTTTTGGTGGTGATAAAAAAAGAAGAAAATTTACAAAAAATAATATGAAATGGATTAATGAAACAAAGATTCGGAATTCAATCATGAATGATACATTGGTAGATTGGTTAGATTTATATGGTTCTTCTAAAGGATTTGACAAACAGCCAAATAATCCTTTTACTTTATTAAAATTTAATAAAACTCGACAATTCAAAACAAAATTGATAGGTGAGATAGAAGAAGAATATAAAAAATATAGTAAACGTCTTCCCTATTGTGGTCATTATTCAATAGATCTTAAGTTAATGACTCAGCAATACATGGAAAAAGGTATTCCAATTATTATTCAAGGATTAGTAACTGATGATGATAATAAATTATATACTGTAGTAGATTTACTTATTCGCAGTGATTGGTTACAAAAAATATTTGATAAATACAAATTAAAATTTGATACAAAGCAAACATTATCAAAATTCAGTAAAAAATGGTGTTATACGGTTGTTTCGTTAAAATATAAAATCTTACCATTTTTAAGTAATGGTACAGAATTATCAAATGATTCTATTACACGAATGTATAAAGCACAATTAGCTTTTCAAAATAGAGTATTAACTAAAGCCCAATTTTATGATTGTTCTTGTGCATTTTTAGTTGGTAGTGGTTGGAAAATTACAAAAAATGGTAATCGTATAAAAAAATATGGTGAGTGGAAAAAACTTGGATATGTAAATTTAGAAACATACGATAAGAAGTATATAGATATGGTAGATAATGCTATAAAATGGTATAGAAATGTAGAAGCTAATGGTCATAAATGGAAATTATATCCAAAACCAACTAAAACTGAATTATATCCTCTTATATTTAGTAATAATAGTAGTGGTGGTTGGGCCAATATAAAGAAAACAATTGCTTATAAATTAAAAGACATTTCTCTATTATGGCAAGTTGGTCCAAATGTTCGTAATAAAGCTCATAAAAAAGGGATTTATACATGGGATAATCCGAAACTAACTCCTGAAATTTTAGGATATAAAAAAGATTCTTATAGAGCGAATACATTACAAAAAATTATAGATATTAATAAAATGAAACGAACAAAGGTTTTACCAAAAAAAATAATTAATAATTTAAATGATTGGAAGAATTCGAAGAAAGTTGAATTTTATGTTGATTTTGAAACATTAAACTCACTTTATGGTGGTCGTCCAATCATTTATTTAATTGGTTTAACAGTAATTATTCCAAGTGGAATTGCTAAAAAATATGGAACTAATAACAGAAAAAGGGATTATTCTTTTGTAGCTGAAAATTTAACAAAAGGGGAAGAATATAGGATTATAGAAAATTGGCTTAAACAAATGAAATCTGTTTTAAAAAAATATGATTTAGATCGTTCCGAAGTAAATATATATGTGTGGTCAAAAGCTGAAGAAAACTTTCTTAATAGTGCTAAAAAAAGACATAATAAAGAAAATTCAAGAAAATGGAATATAGAATTTACAGATGTTATGGAAATAGTTAAATCAGAACCAGTTGTTTTCTATGGTTGTTTATCTGGTTTTGGATTAAAAGCAGTTTCAAGTGCTATGTATAAATCGGGATTAATTCCAATAAGGTATGATTCAAAGTGTACATCAGGAGAAGTTTCAATGGCATCTGCTGTTAAATATTATGAAACAAAATTATCTGAAGAAATAGATGATATTATCAGGTATAATACATTAGACTGTCAAGTTATTTATGAAATTTTATTATATTTAAGAAAACACCATTCATAAAATATATTTTATCTTGCTTATGTAATATAAATGGCTCTCGAAGTATTAATACCAATTGTTGTTATATCGGTTTTGATAATATCATTTTCTACAAAAATTATTAAACCACATAGTAATATTAAAGAATTTGCAAAAGTCGGGCAAAATATAGTTAAATTTAAAAAAACACCAAAACAATTAATAGATTTACGATTAAAAACAAAATTAAATAAATTTGTAAAATATAATATTGGTAAGCAATGTTATGTTGATAATTATATTTTATTAGATTCACAAGTTGATAAATCTAATCAAACAGTATATCTTAAAATAAAATTGTTTATAGTAAAAAAGAATTCACAAGCTTGGAATAATGTAAATAATAGTATGTTATTATCTGTAGCAGTTACACCAAAAGATATAAAATTCAATCATAATCTTTCTAATCCTAAATATATCGGAAATACTATGGTTCCTGAAAATTCAAATAAAAATTGCCAAAATGATTTAAATCCAAATAAATTATCAGAAATTCCGGAAGATAACTAAATTAAAATAAAGTTAAAAAAATAAATTCGAATGTTTATTTCTTTGCTAATAAATATATATAATGTCCAACACTGAAGATAATACACCTCAGACAGATAAATTTTGGTTCACTGATTATACAATTATTCTTAATAAGGGTAGATTGACTGAATTCTTTCCAGCAACTGACATGTCTTATATTGAAAAACTTAATGCTATTTTCAGATTTTCTATTTATGCAGCAATAGTATTATATGTCTACAATAGAAATACAAATATAATATTTATTCCAATAATTACAGGTCTTGTGACCCTTTATTTATATAAATATTATAGAGATAGACAAACCGGCAAATCATTAGAACAAATCGCCAATATTGATACTGCTTGTATTGCTCCAACACGAGAAAATCCATTTATGAATGTTTTAATGTCAGATTATACACAAGAACCAGAAAGAGCACAAGCATGTGATATTAAAAAAGAACCAATTCAAGAAGATGCTGAAAATCATTTTAATTATAATTTATATAGAGATGTATCTGATGTCTGGAACAGAACACATTCTCAACGCCAATTTTATACAATGCCTAATACACAAATACCAAATAAACAAAAAGAGTTTGCCGAATGGTGTTATAAAACAGATAAAACTTGTAAAGAAGATCCTAGACAATGTATTCGGTTTGAAGATATTAGATCTAACAGACCTATTAGTTTAGAAGATGCTAAAAAATCAGCTTAATTTTTAGTTATCTTTTTTAAAAACGCATCTTTTTTTACACCTTCCTTTTTCCGAACTTCATTAATAATGTTTGGAATTTTTTCATCTATAGTAGAATATTTTTTTAATAAATCTCGGATTCGGTCTAAATTATCATCAACTGTAACTAATCTTTTAGTTTTATTCCATACAGACTTTTTTATAAATTGTAAATCTTCTATTGTTTTTTCGAAGTCTACGATAACTTGATTTCTTAATGTATCGTAATCTTCTGGAATTAATTTTTTTATTTGCTTATCATATTCTTTAAGTGTTAAAATAATTTGTTTATAATAATTATTTCTTTTGTTAATCTTACCCATTTGAGATTTTATTTGATTATCTCTTTTCATTAATTTTTTAATCGCTTCTTTAAGTGGAAGTTGTAATGTTTTTACCTTTGTTTCTACTTCTTGTTTTTTTATTTTTAAAACTTTTATTTGATTTTTAATTATTTTAGAATTTGTTTTTAATTTATCATATAAAATAATTAATTGTTCAACTGAAATACGAATATCTTTTATTTGATTTTCTAACAATGTTAAAGAACTTCTGCTTTCTTGCACAAATGTATTTAGACCAGAAACAGATGTATCTAATGTATCAATTTTATCACTTAAATTTTTTATAAATGAATACTGATTTTCAGTCATTACTTTAATATATAATAATATATTATTTTAAATTTCTATAATTTCTTTATTAGTCGCAATGATAGAATCCCATTCAACTTGTAAACATTTACATAAATTTAAAATTCTTTTAAAAGAATATGCTAAAATTTTAGCATATTCTTCTGTTTCAGTTTTATAATCTTTTAAAATTAAATATAAAGCTATTTTTCTATCAAATGGATGCCTCATTTTATAATAACTATATTTAACGCGAGGATCTTTTTGTAATTCATTTGATAAAATATTTCCCATTGTATGTCCTTCTGATTCTATCATAAAACAAACTCCTATATCATTTTTTTCTAATTCTATATTTTTATTTTGTAAATTAATAATTTTATTATTTAATTGAAATAATATACGAGAAAAAATTTTATATGGATTAACTAAATGAGATTCGAATTGAAATGAATATACGTATTTTTTATTATAATATTGATCATTAAATAATACTGATTTATTTTCTATAATTTCATTTGAATATCCTAAATTTATTAAAAATTTCTCAATCTCCACTTTTATTCTTTCTTTTGTATTTCTATTTACTTCTTTAAAACCATATGTTCCTACACTATTTTTATATAAATAGTGATCCGTTTTAAGATCTAACGTATTTTTACAAAATTTACGTAATTTATTTTGTTTCGTCTTTTTTAATTTATCCCACAAAGATTTATTTATACTTACATCCTCATTTATTTTTAATGAACATACAGAAACAGGGGTATATTTAGCATGATTTTTTCCATTATTTCTTGTTATATATAATTTTAGTTTAATTTCTTCACCTTTTTCTAACTTTACTATCAAAATATCAGGAATTATATATAAATCTCCTGTAATTACTTTTAAATCAGAACTTGTTACTGACATCATTTCATATTCATTATTTTTAATATTCAACTCTACACAAACATCTTCTTTAATTTCATCTATTTTCAATGGAATTAACGAAAGACGATGTGATAATATTTCACTATTAATAATTGATGTATTTATTTCCAGTTCCATTTTACCAAAAGCATTACTCATTATATCTCCCAATACTATTCGTCGAAAAGAATTTACTATACAGGTATCTAAATCATATATGTCCATTGTAAATTCTAATTCATTATTAACTTTAATATTTTTAAAATATTTTTCCATAATTAAAACAACTTTTAATTAATATTTATTTAAATAATTCAATTTTTATTTATATTTTATTTTCCGTTCTTATTATACAATTTAACTGTAAATATACTTTATATAATATCAGAATGGATTATGCGTTATTTCCAAAAACGGATAAAAAAAATTTACGAAGAAGAAAAAAAAGATTAACTAAAAGAAAAATTAAAATAGATCCATTTAATGAATCTTCGCGTCAATCAGCAAATTCACATATATCAAATATGCCACCCCCAAATAGAAATCCGAATTTAAATACAAATTTTAAAGAAAAAAAAGCATTTCCAGTACAATCAAAACAACATGTTATAAGAACTAAAGCAGCAAAATGTTATTATAGTAATCACTGTAAATATTCTAAAGAATTACTTGATGAAATAAAACGATTTAATATTGAAAGTTCTCAAATTTCATTAATATGTATAGACAAAAATAGAAATATAATACCTAAAATTGTTACAAGTGTTCCAACAATTGTAGATCATTTAGGCTCAGGACTTTATATTGGTGAAAAGGCTTTTGAATTTGTTACAAATATAGTTAAAGGAAGTACAGTAAATGTTATGGCTGTTAATGCAGGCGTTGCTGCAAATTTTTCTGAAACTTTTGTAACTTTAGATAAAGATGGATTCAGTAATGAGGCCAGTTTAAATTCAGGAAATTTTAGCGATATTAATCACTCCACTTTTAAAATTAATACAATTAATGAGAATGATAAAATGTCAAATAATAACAACAACGATTTATCACGAAAAATGGATGATTTATTAAAATCAAGGACAGAAGATCTTAAAAATTTAAAACTATCCTAATTGACAATTTGAATTTGAATTTGAATTTATAACTATATTTAAGACGTAAAAATATTAAAGATAAAATTATTGATTATATTATAAGATGAGTTACATTCAAGCATTCAATAATCAATGGTTAAATTTTTTAAAAGAAATGTCAAAATCATTTCCTGAAAATAAAGATATTATTCCATTAAGAAATCAACTTTTATTGGCTACGAAAGCTGATAAAAAATTACCAATTAAAGCATTTATAGATGCTGGGCTTTTATATTATAAACCTTATATTGTAGCCAAAGATGATAAATTCTTTTTAGATTTAGATTTAAGTGAAACACCATTAGCTCCTTTAAAATTAAAAGAAGTTTGGGAAAAATGTTCTGAAAATACTAAAAAAAACATATGGTTATATATACAAGTCATCTTTAAAATTTGTGATAAATATTTAAAAGAAAAGGAAAATAAAAAAAATAGTTATGCGTAAGACTTATTTTATTTATTTGTATAGTTTAAATTATAAATTAATTTATAATGGAAGGGATTTCAACTTTTAAAAACAGTTATTGTGACTTTCTTACTCAACTCCAAATATATGATAATGATGATATTATTAATATTTATTTAAAGAAAATTCAAGAATCAGATAATATGATACAAGACATTTTAAATAATATGATAGAAATATTACCCAATTATATTGATAGAATTCAAAAAAATGATTATTCTATATATGATGAAGATAGTGATTTTGAATTCTTAAATGAAATTAATATAAAATCAATTTGGACACAACTAACCAATAAAGATAAACAACAGGTTTTTTCTCATATTTATTATTGTTATATTATTGGTAAATTTGTAGTAGGTAAAGCAACAATTCAAGATATTCAAAAATTATATTCCGTGAATAATGATCAACCAAAAAATAAAACCGATAATGCTAATGATGCTGATGATGAACAGGATGAAAATGAAGATGAAGATGAAAATGAAAATGAAGATGAAAATGAAAATGAAGAACCAGAAGTAGATAAAATAGTAAGAAAACATGTCAGTAA
>Ga0310345_10005612_pt1 | contig 11097 bp, 10 predicted proteins | sample HC15DNA20500_MG_FD_204667 | JGI IMG/M metagenome (GOLD analysis project Ga0310345, IMG submission 204667) | Marine microbial communities from station ALOHA, North Pacific Subtropical Gyre - HC15-DNA-20-500_MG | ecosystem: Environmental > Aquatic > Marine > Oceanic | place: Pacific Ocean: North...
ACCAGCTTCGTGCAGCGCCACCTGCAGATCGGCTACAACCGCGCCGCCCGCCTGATCGAGCGGATGGAGCAGCAAGGCGTGGTCAGCCCCGCCGACCGCGTCGGCCGCCGCGAGGTCCTGGCCGGCAGCCATTAATTCCGGCCGGCCGCGGTCAAAGGGCCTCGGAGCCCTTTACCCAGCCGGCGCACCGGCCTACATAAGCGCCATGACATCCTCCCCCCTCCGCCGGACCTTCCTGGCCGCCCTATCGGCGGCTTTCGCCGCCTTCGTGCTGCCCGCGGTTCCGCAGGCGGCGCAGCCGGGCATCAGCCTGTCGGCCGACCAGAAGGAGGCGGTGCGCCGGGTCGAGGCCTATCTCAACGGCATCACCACCCTGCAGTCGACCTTCTTCCAGCAGTCGTCCACCAACGAAGTGGCAGAGGGCGAAATCTTCCTGTCGCGCCCCGGCAAGCTGCGCATCGAGTACAAGCCCCCGGCGGCGATCCTGATCGTCGCCACGGGCAAGTACCTGAGTTACCTGGACAAGCAGATCAATCAGGTGAGCCACATTCCGGTCGAGGACACGCCGGCGGCCTTCCTGCTGAGCCCTAAGATCGACCTGGGTCCCGACCGCGTCGTGTACCACGAGGTGGTGCAGGAAAGCGGTACCATCTATGTCACCGTATCTGACCGCAAGGACGCCTTCGCCGGCCGGCTGACCCTGGTGTTCCGCACCCAGCCGTTCAGCCTGCGCAAGTGGTCGGTGACCGATGCCCAGGGCGTCATCACCGACATCGTGCTGACCGATGCCTTTTTCGGCGGAAACCTGGACCCCAAGTTGTTCAACACGCCCGAGCCAGCTGCGCAGCCCGCGAGGGACTGAGCGTTTGTCATGCGCCGGGCGCATGGCTGATGGGCATTATTGCCCCTGGTGCATTGCCCGCCCGATGGCAATATGAAGTTATACAGCACGGAGCAAAGACCGTGCTCCCGCGGCTGGCGCGCCCCCCTCGCCACCGCGAACTCCGCAAAGGAGTCCGAAGCGCCCGGCCCCCTCCCCCCGCCGGGCGCTTCTTTTTGTCCCATCGGGATCAAACCAATGACCTTGATGTCAGTCGGCACCTTGCCGCTTGCCGGCAGTGCCGTTCCCGCTTAACAGGGGATATGCCCTTCACCGTCGCCACCTGGAACGTGAATTCCCTGCGCAAGCGCCTGCCGGCGGTGCGGCGGTTCACCCACGCGACGGCCGTCGACGTGCTGTGCCTGCAGGAAACCAAGGTGACCAACGACCTGTTCCCGACCGACGACCTGGCCGAGATCGGCTTCCCCTATCAGGCCATCGCCGGGCAGAAGGCCTATAACGGCGTCGCCATCCTGTCCCGCCGGCCGCTTTCCGAGGTGGCCGTGGAATCCTGGTGCGGGCGGGATGATGCCCGCCACCTCCGGGCGACGGTGGAGACCACGGGCGGGCCGCTCGAGGTGCACAGCCTCTACGTTCCCGCAGGCGGCGACGATCCGGACCCGGCGGTCAATCCGAAGTTCGCCCACAAGCTGGATTTCCTGGATGCCCTTAAGCCCTATCTGGCGGCGCGGGCGGCGGCGGACATTCCATCCGTGATCTGCGGCGATCTGAACGTGGCGCCGCTGGCGACCGACGTCTGGTCGCACGAGCGGCTGAAGCGTGTCGTCACCCATACGCCGGTGGAACGCGACCGGCTGGCGGCGATGATCGAGGGCGGCGGCTGGATCGACGCGCTGCGCCGATTCGTGCCGGTGGAGGAAAAGGCCTTCACCTGGTGGAGCTACCGGGCGGCCGACTGGCGTGCCGCCGACCGGGGCCGCCGCCTCGACCATGTCTGGGCCCATCACAGTCTTGCCCCCAGCCTGAGCCACGCCGCCATCCACGACGAGACACGGGACTGGCCCGAGCCGTCGGACCATGCCCCCGTGCGCGTGGTGTTCGAGTTCGGCTGATCGCCAACCCCGCGAAATCAATTTCTGACCTCGCTTGCCGCGACACGTCATTAATGAATTTCGTTTCGGCAGACGGGGGCGGCTCAGGGCACCAGCCGGTAGCCGCCCGTTTCCGTCACCAGGATGCGGGCGTTGGAGGGATCGGCCTCGATCTTCTGGCGCAGGCGGTAGACATGGGTTTCCAGCGTGTGGGTCGTCACGTTGGCGTTGTAGCCCCACACCTCGTCCAGCAGCACGTCGCGCCCGACCACCCGCTCGCCGGCCCGGTAGAGGTACTTGAGGATCGCCGTTTCCTTGTCGGTCAGGCGCACCTTCTTCTGGGTCGCCTGGTCGATCAGCAGCTTGTTGGCCGGCTGGAAGGAATAGGGGCCGATGACGAACACCGCGTCGTCCGACCGCTCGTGCTGGCGGATGTGGGCGCGCAGCCGGGCCAGCAGCACACCCAGCCGAAAGGGCTTGGTCACGTAGTCGTTGGCGCCGGCGTCGAGGCCCAGGATGGTATCGGCGTCCGTGTCGGCGCCGGTCAGCATGATGATCGGCGAGGTGACGCCATTGCGGCGCATCAGCCGGCAGACCTCGCGACCATCGATGTCGGGCAGGCCGACGTCCAGGATGATAACGTCGAAGCGGTCTTCCTTGGCGACCTTCAGGGCCTCCGCCCCGGCACTGCAGATCGTGCTTTTGAATTCCTCGTGCAGCGTCAGCTGCTCGCGCAGCATCTCAAGAAAATCAAGGTCGTCGTCGACGATCAGGATTTGCTTGCCGTTGGTCATTCTGGTACCGGATATCTGTTGTTGCGATTGCGCCACCGGTAATTCTCCCCAACTGGACGTCCCGGTCAATGACAAGCGGCAAGGGCCGCACCATATTGGGCAAGGTGAATGCCCGGCAACCGGGGCAACATTGTGGCAGCCTGCTTTCGACGGCCCGCCGCGGCAAGACGACAAGGCCTTGGATCCGTGACCGACACGCCCGCGAAGACACCGCCGTCCCATCTGGACCGCCGCGACGCGCCGGCGACGCGTGAGCCGCGCGCCCAGCGCGCCGTCGACCGCGCGGCGGGCGAGCTGCGCCGCGGCCGCCCGGTGGTCACCGCCGACGGCGACGGTCGGGGCATCCTGGTTCTGGGCAGCGAGCATGCGGACGCGCCCCATTTGGCGGAACTGCGGGTGCTTTCGAGCGGCGAGCCGGAACTGGCGATCACCGCCCGGCGGGCCGCCGTGCTGGGCCTGACGGCGCCGAAAAGCTCCGTCGTGGTGCTGAACAGGGTTGGCGGTTTCGACAGCGGAATGATTACCACCCTGGCGGATCCCCTGGCCGGTTCCGGCACCGGTGCGAAATCCGGCGAGGCCCAGCTCGGGCAGCGTGATGCCCGGCCCTACGACTGCTGGTCCGCCGCCGTGGCACTGACCAAGATCGCCCGCCTGCTGCCGGCGGCCGTGACGGCTGCGCTCGACCAGGTCGGCGACCTTGCCCATTGGGCGCGCCGCCACGACCTGATGTTCGTCGACGCGGGCGACGTGTTCCGCTACCGGCTGGACGAGGCGCGTACGCTGCAGCAGGTGGGCCAGGCGCGCATCCCGCTGAAGCTGGCAGGTGATGCCCAGGTCTTCGCCTTCCGCCCCGCCGACGGCGCCATCGAGCATCTGGCCATCGTCATCGGCGCGCCGGACGGCGACCAGCCCGTGCTGGCGCGCGTCCATTCCGAATGTTTTACCGGTGACCTCCTGGGCAGCCTGCGCTGTGATTGCGGCGATCAGTTGCAGGGCGCCATCGCCGAAATCTCGCAGGCCGGCAGCGGCGTGCTACTATACCTGGCGCAGGAAGGCCGCGGCATCGGCCTGGTGAACAAGCTGCGCGCCTACGACTTGCAGGACCGCGGCTTCGACACCATCGACGCCAACGAGCAGCTGGGCTTCGATGCGGACGAACGCATGTACCTGCCGGCGGCGCAGATGCTGCGCCTGCTGGGCTATCCCACCGTGCGGCTGCTGACCAACAATCCGGAAAAGGTCTCCGCCCTGCAACGTTGCGGCATCACCGTGGCGGAGCGCGTGCCCCACGCCTTCCCGTCCAACCAGCACAACGAAGACTACCTGCGGACCAAGGCGCGGCGCGCCGGACATCTGTTTTAAGCTCTTCCCCAATCCGCCGGGGCCGGCGGCCCGAGCTCGCATGGGATCGGTCCAGGGCTGGGTGATGTGGCCGTCCCCTCGCCGTTAACCAAATTTCCCCAGGGCGGCAGAGTCTTCCGCGCCGGGGCGGCAGGAATTGCCGGGAATCCGCCGATCCGCACCTTCGCATTCTGAAAACATCAATGAAATCAACGACCTGAATCTGGCCCGAGTCTTGCGACGCCGTTGGCATAATCAACGCCCGAAAAATCGGGCGCGAACGGAACGGGAAAAATCGCCATGACACTGCCCACGGAAGGGGTCAACCCCTGGCGTGCGGTCCATGCCCCAGCGCACAACGCCGGCACGGCCCCCGCCTCTCTCCCCGCCGCCGCCCACCTCGCCGACACCACGGCGGCCGGCGCGATAATCGCCGACGCCCAGTCTCTCGGGGCAAAGGATGGCGGCAAGGAATTCAAGGCTTTCGGCGACGACGGCTTCACCTTCTGGGACTTCGTCGACATCATCAATCCCCTGCAGCACATTCCGATCGTTTCCGCGGTCTACCGCGACATGACCGAGGATAATCTGGACCCCGCACCCAAGGTCATGGGCGGAACGCTGTTCATGGGGCCGATCGGCCTCGTGTCGTCGCTCGCCGATGTCTGGGTTCAGCACGAAACCGGCAAGGACATGGGCAGCCACATGATGGCCATGTTCAAGGACGACGCCGCGCCCCTGAGCGGCACCGCGACGGCAGCCGCCGGCGCTCCGGCGCGGCCAGCCGCCGCCGGTTCGGACGGGGTCGACCCGGTGACCCAGTGGGCGCGCGAGCAGGCGGCCTTCTACCGCGGCGAGACGCCGGCCACGGCCGCCGCCACGGAAGCCGACGCCGTCACCGCCTGGGCCGCGGCACAGCATGCCTATTACCAGGACCCGGAGGCGCGGGCCCGGCAGGCTGCCAATGGTCCGGCCACGGATCCCGTCACCGCCTGGGCGGCCAGCCAGCAGGCCTTTTATCGTGACGCCGCGGCGCAGATCGCAAAGGCCGGCGGCGCGCCCGAAATCGCCGAGGCCGCGCCCGTCGCCCCCGCCGCCGCGGGCACGGACGGCGTCGATCCCGTGACCCAGTGGGCCAGGGACCAGCACGCCTTCTACGCCAAGATCGCCCAGGCCAACGGGGAGGAGCCCGGGGGCGCCGACCCGGTCAGCGCCTGGGCGGCCCGCCAGAACGCCTTCTACCGGGGCGGCGTTGAGCAGCCCGAACGCCAGCCGCGGCTTAAGCCGGACACCCAGATCGCCGCCGCCGGCGCCGACGGCGCCGACCCGGTCGCGGCCTGGGCCCGCGAGCAGACGGCGTTCTACGGTGCGCGGCAGGGCGGCACCACGGTCGCGGCGGCACCACGCCCGGCGCCGGTGAAGTCCGCGGGCCTGGAGCCCGACGCCGTGATGGCTTGGGCGCAGCAGCAGCTGGCCTGGGTGCACGGGGACCGCGCCAAGGAACTTGCCCTCGCCGATCTGCCCGCTGCAACCGCCGCGGCCGGCGCCCGCGATGATAGCCAGCCCGGCGCCGTCGCCGGCAACGGCGGCTGGTTCCGCGACAACATGCTCAAGGGGTGGGCCAAATACAACGCGGCGCAGCAGCTGGGCAATCCGACCCACCGCCCGGACCTCGCGGTGGTCCGCTGACTGCCGTGGCGCTGACCATCCGGGCCGCCTAAGCTGCCGGCCATGGAGATCATCGTCACCGCGACCGGCAGGCACCTGGGCCGTCTCGCCTGGGGCCGCCGACGCTTCGCCTGCGCCCTCGGCCGGTCCGGCGTGACGGCCGGCAAGAAAGAGGGCGACGGCGCAACGCCGCTCGCCGCCATGCCGCTCCGCCGCCTGTTTTTCCGCGCCGACCGGTCCCCGCGCCCGGCGACGGGGCTGCCGGTCACGGCGATCCGGCGCGACCATGGCTGGTGCGACGATCCGGCCAGTCCCCTCTACAACCGTCTGATCCGCCTTCCCTGCCCATGGCGGCACGAGGAATTGTGGCGAGAGGATCATTTGTATGATCTTGTTGTCGAGATGGGATTCAATGACGCGCCGCCGGTGCCTGGCCGCGGCAGCGCCATCTTCCTGCATGTGGCCGGGCCGGGCCTGGCCGCGACCCAGGGCTGCGTCGCCCTGGCGAAAGCGGATCTCCTGACCCTGCTGGCGGCCTGCCGCCCGGGTGACATTCTGAAAGTGGTGAACGCCTAGGCCGGGACCTGCGGGGTCCGCGCGCCGAAGATGGCGGATCCGACGCGCACATGGGTGGCGCCGAAGCGCACCGCGACCTCGTAGTCGCCGCTCATCCCCATGCTGAGGCCCGCGACGCCGTTGCGCCGCGCGATCGCCGCCAGCAGGGCGAAGTGGAGCGATGGTTCCTCGTCCACGGGTGGAATGCACATCAGGCCCTTCACCGGCAGCAGGAACTCGTCCCGACACTGGGCGATGAAGGCATCGGCATCGGCGGGCAGCACGCCCGCCTTCTGCTCCTCGGCGCCCGTGTTGACCTGGATGAAGCAGTCGAGGGCGCGGCCCTGGTCGCCCATCGCGTCGGCGAGGGCGCGGGCGAGCTTTGGCCGGTCCACAGTTTCAATGACGTCAAAGACTTCGACGGCGCGCTTCACCTTGTTTGTCTGCAGCGGGCCGATCAGGTGAAGGACCAGGCCGGGATGGCGGTCGCGTAGCGCCGGCCATTTGTCGGCCGCCTCCTGCACCCTGTTTTCCCCGAACGCGCGCTGACCGGCGGCAAGCGCCGGTTCCATGCGGTCCGGCCCGAAGGTCTTCCCGACGGCGACGAGCGTCACGGCCGCCGGGTCGCGCCCGGCCGCCGTCGCGGCGTCGGCGATGCGGGCCTGGACGGCGGCCAGGTTTGCGGCGATATCTGGAATCTGGTCGAAGGAAGACATGGAAGCGGCTGTGCGGAAAGGTGTTTCACGAGGCGGCGGCAGACTAACACGCCGCAACCTATCACGCGGGGCGGGGCATCGGAAGCGGCGCCCGGCGCCACGGCTGATCTACATGACGGACGCCGACCGCGAGCCCGATGTGCGTGCGGTTCTGCTGTCCCTCCGGCCCGGCACGGCCGTGATCTTCCGACATTACGGGGATCCCGGGCGGGCCGCCCTCGGCCGCGACCTGCGCGCCCTCGCGCGCCAGCGCCGGCTGCCCTTCCTAGTGGCCGGTGACCGGCGCCTTGCCTGCGGGCTCCGCGCCGACGGCCTGCACCTGCCGGCGCGCATGGTCGGGCGCTTCGCGGCACAGGCCTTCCCGGGCCTGGTGACCGCCGCCGCACACGACGCCCGGGAAGCCCGGCGGGCCGCCCGCGCGGGCGCCGACATCGTGCTGCTGTCTCCCGTGTTCCCGACGGCGAGCCACCCGGATCGCCCGGCCCTGGGGCCCCTGCGCCTGGCGGCCGTGGTCCGCGCCCTGTCGGTGCCCGTGCTTGCGCTGGGCGGCGTCAGCACCGCCAACGTGCGCCGGGTGTGGCGGGCGGGCGCCGCCGGCGTGGCGGGCATCGGTGCCATCGCCCGCCTGGGCTGCGACCCCTTCGGCCTGCGCCGCCGCGGCCGATGTCGCAAGCGGTCCTTGGCGCGACGCCAACAAATGGTTTAAAGAAGTGGGCTCCTTGGATTAAAAGACCGTCGGAACAAGGAACCCACAGTCATGCGCCGCTTCACCCGTCCGCGTTTGAGCACGGCCCTCGCCGCCCTTCTGATGCTCGGCGTTGCCGGCTGCGCCGACTTTTCCGGCTCGGACTTCCAGTCGGGTGGCTTCGACCAGACCGATTCCTCGAAAGAACGCCAGACTATTTTCGGCTCGGGCGGCATTAGCCTGTTCAAGTCGGGCGAGGAAGACACGGGCGGCGGCGCCCTGGGCGTCAACAGTTTCCTGTGGCGGGCGACGCTCGACACCATCTCCTTCATGCCGGTTTCCACCGCCGACCCCTTCGGCGGCGTCGTGCTGACAGACTGGCATTCGACGCAGGAGGCGCCCAACGAGCGCTTCAAGCTTAATGTCTACATCCTGGGCCGGACGCTCCGGGCCGACGGCGTACGCGTCGCGGTCTTCAGTCAGGTGAAGGACGGCGCCGGGCAGTGGCGCGACACCGCGGTGCCGGACCAGACGGGGGTCAAGATCGAGGACGCCATCCTGACCCGCGCCCGTCAGCTCCGCCGCCAGACCATCGACAAGAAATAATCCCGCCGGAGCCCGCTCGATGACTGGGATCGATCGCCGGCAGCCGGCGCCGGGGACCAAGGGTGCATGAATGGCCCGCTATAACTTCAGGGAAAACGAACAGACTTGGCAGCAGGCGTGGGAGGATCGCGGCACCTTCCGCGTGACCGAAGACGCGGCCCGGCCGAAGTACTACGTGCTGGAGATGTTTCCCTATCCGTCCGGGCGCATCCACATGGGACATGTGCGCAACTACACGCTGGGTGATGTCGTCGCCCGCTACAAGAAGGCGCGCGGCTTCAACGTACTGCACCCCATGGGCTGGGATGCCTTCGGCCTGCCGGCCGAGAACGCCGCCATGGAGAACGGCGTGCCGCCCGCCAAGTGGACGCGCGAAAACATCGCCACCATGCGGCGGCAGCTCAAGTCCATGGGCCTGTCCTATGACTGGTCCCGCGAACTGGCGACCTGCGAGCCGGACTACTATCGCCACGAACAGAAGATGTTCCTGGACTTCCTCAAGCACGGCCTCGTCTACCGCAAGGAGTCCTGGGTCAACTGGGATCCGGTCGAGAATACGGTGCTGGCGAACGAGCAGGTGATCGACGGCCGCGGTTGGCGGTCTGGCGCCGTTGTCGAGAAGCGGCAACTGAGCCAATGGTTCCTTAGAATCACGGCCTTCGCTGAGGAACTTCTCAAGGGGCTTGAAGATCTCGGCCGGTGGCCCGACCGCGTGCGCCTGATGCAGGAGAACTGGATCGGCCGCTCGGAAGGTGCCCACGTTACCTTCGCGATCGACGGCCGCGACCGGGGCCTCGAGGTCTACACCACCCGGCCAGACACGCTGTTCGGCGCCTCCTTCTGCGCCATCGCCGCCAACCATCCGCTGGCGCACGAGCTGGCGAACGGCAACGCGGCGCTGGCCGAGTTCATCGCCGAGTGCAACCGCATGGGCACCAGCGAGGAGGCCATCGAGAAGGCGGAGAAGAAAGGTTTCGACACGGGCCTGTCCGTGCGCCATCCGCTCGACGATGGCTGGCGGCTGCCGGTCTATGTCGCCAACTTCGTGCTCATGGAGTACGGCTCGGGCGCCATCTTCGGCTGCCCGGCGCATGACCAGCGCGACCTGGACTTCGCCCGCAAGTACGGCCTGCCCGTGACGCCCGTGGTGGCGCCGAGGGACGTCGACGCCGCCGGTTTCTCGGTTGGCGACGAAGCCTTCACGGGCGATGGCCGCCTAATCAATTCCCACTTTCTCGACGGGCTCGACGTCGCCGCGGCGAAGACACGGGTCATCGACGAGCTGGAGGCCCGTGGCGTCGGGACGCGGGCCGTCAATTTCCGGCTGCGTGACTGGGGCGTGTCGCGCCAACGCTACTGGGGCTGTCCCATCCCGGTGATCCATTGCGGCACCTGCGGCATCGTGCCCGTGCCCGAGAAGGACCTGCCGGTGACCCTGCCGGAAGACGTGACGATCACCGGCGCGGGCAACCCGCTGGAGCGCCATCCGACCTGGAAACAGGTCGACTGCCCCACCTGCGGCAAGCCGGCGGCGCGCGAGACCGACACCTTCGACACGTTCTTCGAATCGTCCTGGTATTTCGCCCGCTTCTGCGCGCCCAATTCCGAGGCGCCGCTGGAACGCAAGGCAGTGAACTACTGGCTACCCGTCGATCAGTACATCGGCGGGATCGAACATGCCGTCCTGCACTTGCTTTACAGCCGCTTCTTCACGCGGGCCCTGAAGAAGTGTGGCTATCTCGATATCGAGGAACCTTTCGACGGGCTGCTGACTCAGGGAATGGTCTGCCACCAGACCTTCAAGGACGAGGCCGGCAAGTGGCTTCTGCCGTCCCAGGTGACGCTTGAGGGCGGCCAAGCCAGGCATGCGGAAACAGGCCGGCCCGCCACCACCGGGCGCTCGGAAAAAATGAGTAAGTCCAAGAAGAACGTAGTTGATCCTGAGGCGATCATTGAAGCCTACGGGGCCGATACCGCGCGTTTCTTCATGCTGTCGGACAGCCCGCCCGACCGTGACTTGGAATGGACCGATGCAGGCATCGACGGTGCGTGGCGCTACCTCAACCGCTTGTGGCGCCTGGTGACCGAACCTGCTACTCCCCTGCCGGCGCGCGGCGCGGCGCGGCCGGCGGCGTTCGACGCGGCGGCGGAGGCCGTGCTACGCCAGACACACAAGACCATCGACGGCGTCAGCGGCGATCTTGACCGCTTTCATTTCAACAAGGCGGTGGCGCGGCTTCGCGAACTCACCAACGCATTGGAGGGCCTCGACGCCGGCACCGCCGGCGCCGGCTGGGTCCGCCGCTTCGGCCTGGAATCCCTGACCCTGCTGATCGCGCCCATGACGCCGCACCTGGCGGAGGCGCTTTGGCAGGCGCTCGGCTGCGACGGCCTGGTCGCCGAGGCTGACTGGCCGGTTGCGGATTCTGCCTATCTGGTGGACGATCTGGTGACCATCGCCGTGCAGGTGAACGGCAAGCTGCGCGGAACCCTTGAAATGCCGAAGGACGTCGCCGAGGCCGCGGCGCGGGAGGCGGCCCTGGATCTGGACAAGGTGCGGGAAGTGATGGCCGGCAAGCCGCCCCGCAAGGTGATCGTGGTACCGAACAGGATCGTCAATGTCGTGGTCTAGGCGTGCGCTGGTGCTGGCCGCCGCCGGCCTCGTCCTGGCCGGGCTTCCCGGCTGCGGCTTCCGGCCGCTCTATGGCAAGACGGACAGGATCGGCCTAAGCGAGACCCTGTCACAAGTCGAAATCGGGCCGATCAAGGATAGGATCGGCCAGCAGGTACGCAATGCGTT
>Ga0310345_10005613_pt1 | contig 11094 bp, 11 predicted proteins | sample HC15DNA20500_MG_FD_204667 | JGI IMG/M metagenome (GOLD analysis project Ga0310345, IMG submission 204667) | Marine microbial communities from station ALOHA, North Pacific Subtropical Gyre - HC15-DNA-20-500_MG | ecosystem: Environmental > Aquatic > Marine > Oceanic | place: Pacific Ocean: North...
TATTGAGCTTATCAACCAAGCTTTCTTCATAAAGCATTGAGCCTTTCAGGTGGCTAACAGCAAACTCATCTTGAGCTCTAGCATCAATTAACACATAGCTTTTTTTCTGAAGCATTTGCTGTGCTTCTTGGGTGTCGATGCGTTTTACATCTGAATCCCAAAAGCTATAAACTCCATTACGGAAGACATATACTCCAAAGGCTATAAACAGAAGGGTGAGACCAGTAGCTATCAAAAACACTCTTTTTTTAGACACATACGCAAAGTAGCCAAAGTGCGGATTAGAACATAATAGACAAGAGTGGTGAAATTTCGATAGCTGGTGAATAAATCACTATTTTCGAGCAACAGCAATATGAAAAGAAGGAAGCTCAGCACAGAAGAATTGGTAGAAGGTATCCGCTCAGGAAATAGAGTGATTTTGAGTCGTGCTATTACGCTGATTGAAAGTAATAGAGAAGAGGATCAGAGGCAGGCCGAAGACTTACTTCAGGCCATTTTGCCAGATACAGGTAAGTCATTCCGTCTAGGAATTACAGGTGTGCCAGGCGTTGGAAAGAGTACCTTTATAGAGTCTTTCGGAACGCTTTTGACGGAAAAGGGAAAGAAATTGGCTGTGCTTACCATAGACCCTAGTTCTCAGCGAACCAAGGGAAGTATTTTGGGTGATAAGACGCGAATGGAAGAGCTGGCGCGAAATCCAAATGCCTTTATTCGGCCTTCTGCATCTGGTTCTACTTTAGGAGGTGTAAGCGGAAAAACTAGAGAAGTGATGCTGCTTTGCGAAGCTGCGGGTTTCGACTTTATTATTATTGAAACGGTGGGAGTAGGGCAATCGGAAACCCACGTGCATGGCATGGTAGATTTCTTCTTGCTGCTGATGTTGGCAGGTGCAGGAGATGAGCTTCAGGGCATAAAAAAGGGCATTATGGAAATGGCCGATTCTGTAGTTATCAATAAAGCCGATGGAGATAATCTGAAGCAAGCGAAACGGGCTAAAGCTGAATATCAGAACGCACTGCATCTTTTTCCTGCAAATCCTAGCGGTTGGATCCCTCAAGTGAAAACTTGTTCGGCATTAGATAAATCTGGTTTGGAAGAAGTTTTTGAAATGCTCACGAAGTTTCAGACTCAAGTGGTAGGGAATGGCTTTTTCGATAAAAATAGAGCTAATCAGCAAGTGAGCTGGTTCAAAGAAAACTTGAATGAGTTGTTGAAAATATCTTTCTTCAAAAAGCCTGAAGTTCAGCAGCGCTATCAAGAAAAGCTTCAAGAAGTTCAGTCTGGCAAAACCCCAGCTTTGAACGCTGCACATGATGTGTTAAATGTTTTTTGACTTGCTCTTGGCTTTTCAGCCTTAGTTTCCGTCTGACTTTCGGTACTGACGGAAACCCATCAGTATCGAAAGTCAGGTGGGAAGGTCATATGTTCGCCTAAATTTTAAGCTTGACATTGGTCTGGATATCCTGACTAAGGGACAAAAATAAACCCCAACCAATTCGGCCGGGGTTTAATCGATATTTAAGGTTTGGGTCTTGCCCCAAAACCTTTATTCTCCTTTTCTAACACTAGAAGCTCCAGATGTGTCTGCATTTACTGAAGCTCCACCTCTATACCTGATGCTTGAAGCGCCACTGGCGTGTACATCTAGTTTTCCGGTTACATATACGTTAGCAGATCCTGCACCACTTACTCTAATGTCTGCATTAACAGACTCTAAATCGTAAGCTCGGTATGTAGTAGCACCAGATGTTTTTACTACCTGCTCCTTAGCAACACCCTCTAAGCTGATTACGCACGCACCAGAAGATTCGAGATAAAGCTCTTCAACTTCCATTTCTAAGTTTATTACCGTAGCGCCAGATATTTCTAGATCTAATTTTTTTCCCTTAAGGGCATCTCTGGTATTTAGGACCACAGCGCCACTAGCATTTATTCTGTCTAAAGATTTAACAGTCAAGTAGGCCTTTGGGCTGTCTCTCATTCTTTTGGTATCGCGAGAGTCTCTAATTCTGATCACCAAAGTGCCACCTCTTACTTCAGTAATAATGTCATCCATATATCTGTCTTCAGCCTCTATTTCTAAAGATTCAGTGCTTCCAACACTAATTTCTACCTTAAAGGCACTGCTTACAGAAAGTGCGCTGAAGTTGCTTACATCACGTTTCTCTCTACTTTGGCTGAAAGCAAGCTGACCGAAAGTCAATAGACCTGCAATCATTAATATGCCCATCAAACGTCTTTCCATTAATTTTTTCATCATTTTAAACTTAAATTCTGAACTAAAGATAGGAGTTGCTCCCGAAGGTTGCATCGTAGCCGATAAATTCTTCAAGAGTTAACGCAATTGGAATCATTTTAAAGAACAGGTCATTGAAGTGACAATGAAACAAAACCTGTTTCGATTTATTTAGTGTAATAACCTCTGTATGCAACACGTAGTGATAATCGGAAATGGAATTGCAGGCATAACCACTGCCAGGCACCTCAGAAAACTGAGTGACGATCGGATAACCGTGATTTCTGCCGAAACCGACCATTTCTTCTCCAGAACAGCCCTAATGTACATTTACATGGGGCACATGAAATATGAGCATACCAAGCCTTATGAAGACTGGTTTTGGGAGAAAAACAGAATCGAACTGAAAAGAGCCTATGTTTCTGCGGTTGATACCGCTAAAAATGAGCTACAATTTCAGGATGGTTCATCTTTGAACTACGATAAGCTAGTGATTGCAACAGGTTCTAAGCCCAATAAGTTTGGCTGGCCTGGTCAAGACTCTAAAGGTGTTCAGGGGCTATATAGCTATCAGGATTTGGAGCTGATGGAAGCCAATACCAAAGACATCAAACGAGCGGTGATAGTTGGTGGTGGACTTATAGGCATTGAAATGGCTGAAATGCTGCTGTCGCGAAATATCCCGGTTACGTTTTTGGTTCGTGAAAGAAGTTTCTGGAGTAATGTGTTGCCTAAGGAAGAATCAGAAATGATTAACCGGCATGCATTGGAGCACCATGTAGATTTAAGGTTAAGCACAGAGCTAGATGAAATTGTAGCCGATGAACAAGGGAGAGTTAAGGCGGTGAAAACTAAAAGTGGTGAGACTATAGTCTGTCAGTTTGTAGGCTTAACCGCTGGCGTTTCTCCAAATGTAGGTTTTATCAAGAATTCAGAAATAGAGCTGAACCGAGGAGTTTTGGTCGATGAATTTCTTCGAACCAATATAGAAAATGTATATGCCGCTGGAGATTGTGCTGAGTTCCGTGAACCGAATGGTGAACGAAAACCAATAGAGCAGGTCTGGTATACAGGACGAATGATGGGAGAAGTTTTAGGCCGAACATTGGCTGGTAAACAAACTGCATATAAACCTGGAAACTGGTTCAATTCTGCTAAGTTCTTTGATATTGAATACCAAACATATGGTTGGGTTTGGCCTGAAAAGAAAGACGATGAATCTGATTTTTATTGGGAACATGAGTCGGGTAAAATATGCCTAAGGCTTCGCTGGAAGTCAGACTCAGGCAAGCTTACTGGGGTGAATAACTTTGGCTTCCGACTCAGACACCATGCCTTAGATAAGTGGTTCAAAGAAGAGAGGTCTGTTGAGTATGTGCTAGAACACCTGCGTGATGCCAACTTCAACCCAGAGTTTTATAAACAGCACGAGCAAGAAATTATCCATCAGTTTAATTCCGAAAACGGAACGCAGCTAAAGCTGAAGAAAAAGAGCTGGCAACGAATTTTAGATTTTGTCTCATAAAGCAAATAATATGTCTCAAGCAGACCCAAGTTTATCAATATCCAATCCACATCCTGATAAAACAGATGCCATTCAGAAGGCAGGATTAGCTTTAGCAGGGCTAGGATTACTTACCTTTTTTCTAGCATGGGGCAATGTGCCTATTCCAAAAGCGCTTGGTTTAGCCGTGGCGCTAGGCGGAATTATTATAGGAACTACTATTTACTCTTGGAGGCTCTATAAGAACGAGCCGGAAGGTATCAAGAACAATGGGGTGATGTTTAAAAGCTTGACCAGCAGAGGAGTAATTGGCTGGACAGTAGGTGTAATTCTTACCGCTTTCTATGTGCTTTTATATTGGTTTCCTGAATATTTGGGATATAAAGAGAGTGGCGCTAATGAAGGGTTTGTTGCTCTATTCGATCCGCTGAGTCAATTTTTCAAAGGCAAACCTGCTTCTCAATGGTTTATGTATGGAACCCTGTACACATTAGCTATTCTGTCTCTGGGAATAAAATTTTTACTTAAATACAGAGGCAATAGTTATCAGATCAAGAGAACCTTAGTGGTTATTGCCGCACAACTATTTTTGGCTTACCTAATTCCAGAAATATTGGCCGGGCTTAATTACAATGATGCTACTAATGCCCAAGGTGAATACCTTGGCTATTACGATACAGACATCAAAAACACTTGGCCCTTAGACTATGACTACTTTTATGACTGGCACTTAGATGCCATGCAAGAAGAGGCCTATCAACCTGTAGGTATTTTATATCTGATTATAGGCATTGCTATGTTTTTGGTCTTCACGCCAATTCTTACCTATTATTTGGGTAAGCGTTGGTACTGTTCTTGGGTTTGCGGTTGTGGAGGCTTGGCCGAAACTGCGGGTGATCCTTTCCGGCATTTGTCCTCTAAAAAGCTCAGTGCCTGGAAATTGGAAAGGTGGTTAATTCACAGTGTTATGATTTTTGTTTTTGTGATGACAGCCGCTACTATTTATGGCTATTTCTGGAATACAGGTGAAGTCTTTGGATTAAACATTTATAACAATTTTCAGAAGCCTTACGGATTTCTCATTGGTGCTACTTTTTCGGGAGTAATTGGTGTTGGCTTCTACCCAATGTTAGGTTCTAGAGTATGGTGTAGGTTTGGTTGCCCAATGGCTGGCTACATGGGTATTATTCAGCGGTTCAAGTCGAAATTTCGAATTACTACCAATGGAGGGCAATGCATCTCTTGCGGAAACTGTTCAACCTATTGCGAGCAAGGTATTGATGTACGCTGGTATGCTCAGAGAGGTCAGAATATAGTTCGTGCTTCTTGTGTGGGTTGTGGCATCTGCTCAGCCGTATGTCCAAGAGGCGTATTGAAGCTGGAAAATGGCCCTGATGAGAACAGAACTGAAGCTCCAGCTATTATAGTGGGCAATGAAAGCATTGAAGTAGCGAAATAAGAGAGTCTTCCTATTCTAACTACTCTAGGTGAAAATTAAGGAAAAGAGCTGTATTCGTTGATATGCCATCAATAAATACAGCTCTTGTTGATGACTAACCTTTAGGTTAGACCTTAATAAGGGGTAATCAGCTCGTGCTTATAGTTGAACTCAAATTTTCCAACGTTCGGAATATCGAAGGTTATAGTATAGAAAGAGGCTTCTTCAGTCCGCTCAAAGAACATTCGGCCTTCAATGTATTCATTAGAGCCTACAGTGGTTCTTCTTATCGGGGCTTCCTCCCAATATAGCCTTGTGTTTTTGATGCTCTCCAAATAAGCTTCTTGCCTGTCCATATCAGCTAGCCTATTTTGTCTGTCCCACTCTCGTTGATTGTAGTTAGCATCGGCTTGCTGTCGAGAAATATTGGGGTCACTTTCTTCAATAACAGTAGCAACCAAGTCTGAGGTAGTCGCCACTGCGTTTGAAATAGACTGATTTGCTAGCCTGGCTCTTTCGCGAGACTCACTTTTATCGAACTCTAAAAGCTTAGATTCTGGATCGAGAGGGTAGAGCGTTGAAATAACCGATTTCTCTGAATTCAGTGCAATAATTCTTGCCTGCATTGGGGAGAACTCTACTTCGTTACCATCTAGGTTTTCGAAAAGCGCATCAAAAAGGAGTAAATCTCCATCGCTTTTGTAGAAACTTAAGGTCATGCTATAATCGCCTTGCGTTTGAGTTACGTATTTACGACCAGCCACCCATTTCCCTTGAGGTTCTTCAGAACTTAACCGGCTAATAGGCAATGGGGAGACACAAGAGCTTAGAAGAGTAAAGAATAGTGAGGCGTAGAAAAGTTGTTTTTTCATGTTTTTGACGTTTGCTCATCGAAGGCAAAGTCAATGCCAGATTAAGTGTTCTCTTTGGCTTAAGTAAAAAAATAATTTTGTCGCTACTCAGGCTTAAAAAAGATTGATGAAGGTGTCCTTATGCTTCTTCGGTATTCAAAACCTCTCTAATCTGCCCCAAATGATGCTTCAGGTGAAATACATAATCTTCCATAAAATGGCCTAAAGTGGTAGGTGCTCCCTCGGCAATAGGCTCCATAGCTGTTTTGTGGAGGTTATGCTCCGTACGTTGCTTATCCCTAACTTCAGGAGTTGTATTGTACATGATGTTAGAAACTAGAATATTCATTTGCCTCCAAGTGATGAGTAGGTCTTGCCAATCCATATTCTGATAATCAGCAGCTTCAACCCAGTCATTTTGAGCGTATGGAGTTACGATTAAGTCGTCTGAGAACTGAGCACGGACAAAGCGGCCATGATTGTTTGAGGCAGAGTCAATCAGGTGACCTAAAATCTCCTTGGCTGACCATTTATCTTGGGCAGGTTTTACCGCAGCATCTTTATCATCGACCATTAAAAATTCCTCAAAAGTTTGAAGAGTAATTTCACGAAGGTTATAGTCAGTTCTCATGCTGCAATGATAGTTAAAATACCCCTCTGTTCTGCGGTCATTTCCTCTTAAAAAAGGTAATTCAATATCAAGTTGTACGAGACTACCTCCATAGAAACTATAAGGGATTGTTGTGATTTGACAGTATGTTGCTAGGCCTCCCATCTGACCTATTCGGTACTGATGAGGCTTTCCGTCAGCACCGAATAGGTCAGACGGAAAAGTAAACTGTTAACCTAAAAAATGGCTATGTAAACTCAAGTCTCCATACCATTTCACAGATTACCTTTGACAAACTTAAGTTCGAGACAGCAACAAAGAGGAAAGCTTATTCTAACACTCTTAATAAAAGTTTGTCAAAGATTGGGGCAATAAAAGGCCGTCAGCCCTTAAAAGACTGACGACCTTACTATTCTAAAGACAGTGGGGTCAAAACTCCATTGGTACCTCAATAGCCAGTACTTCAGCATAAGACTTGGCTTTCACTTCAAAGCTGTCTGTTTCAGAAATACCTACCGCATCGCGAGTGGTTAGGGCTTCACCAGCCACTTCCATATCGCCATTGAGTACAAAGAAATAGACTCCGTTCCCTGGCTTTTTAACATCATAGTTCAGTTTGGTTCCAGCATCTAGATTGGCCAGACTGAAAAAAGCATCTTGATTGATCCACAAAGCATCGCCCCCTTCTGGAGATACTACCGTCTGAAACTTGTTCATTCGGTCTTCTACTTCGTAAGTTTTTTGCTCATATCTCGGCTCAATATTCTTCTCTTTCGGGAAAACCCAAATTTGGAGAAAGTGCACCTCTTCGTCTTTGTTATGATTGTACTCCGAGTGGCTAATTCCAGAACCTGCCGACATGATTTGTACATCGCCTTGACGAATCACTTTATGTCTTCCCGTGCTGTCTTTGTGCTCTAAATCTCCTTGTAGCGGAATAGACACAATTTCCATGTTCTCATGTGGGTGAGTGCCAAAGCCCATTCCTTCGGCCACCTCATCATCATTTAATACCCTTAATGCGCCAAAGTGAACGCGCTCAGGGTTATGATAGTTAGCAAAACTAAAGGTGTGACGGCTTTTCAGCCATCCGTGGTTGGCATAACCGCGACTATCAGATTTATGTACTACAGTTTTCATTTTGAATCCTTTCTTTTATTTCTATGTATGTACATGTATTAAACTCATTAGCTTGAAATTCGGTTCAATTGGTAGAATAGAATTAGTAACGTCATGCCGGAAAAATTGTCCCTAATTTAAGAAAGGGACAATTTTATCCGGTATCTAAATTCTTCAATTAATAAGATTCCGGATATTTTTCTTCTCACAAATCAAGTTGAGAAGAAAAATTCCGGAATGACGCCTTGAGTTTTTGAATCCTCCGGACTCCGGTCACATCCCCTTTAAAGAGTAACTTCCTAGCAAGTGGCACATCTATGAAACTCTGCCAAACGATGTTTGCACGGATACTCCTCCTTGGCGTTCCGAAGCACCGGAAGAGGTTGGGAGAATTGGCTCTTATAGGGGGCTTAAGACTGTTCTTTTGTAAATCATCTAAATGTCTGAAATCTACTTGAAAGCCCCCATCTCGTCTCTTCCCCCGTAGGAGGAGCACGGTTCTAAGTGCAGGAAAGAACAATTCTGTCTGATTCTTACAGCAATTGTCGCCCCTCTCTACCGAGGTTTTGGGAGGGGAGCGGAAAAGGGTAGAACTCACTACAATCCGATTTGACGAAATGTTCTTCAGCCGACATCAAATCAAGCAATCATTTAAAGATGGAACTTAGCTTCAACTCTTTAGCTTTCTACAAGACTATATTTTTTAGCTTTGCGCTTTGTTTTGAAGAGAGAGAAACCAGAAATCAGAGTAATTATTCCCGCTTTCAATGAAGAAAGATCGGTAGCTCATGTTGTTAAGGATATTCCTTCAGAATGGGTGGAAGAGGTGATTGTGGTGAACAATGCTTCAACAGATAATACAGTGGAGGTTGCTCAACAAGCAGGGGCAAGGGTGCTCACCGAAATGATTCCTGGTTATGGTAATGCTTGTCTCAAAGGGATAGAATATATAACCAAAGAGCGTCCTACTACGGATATTGTGGTGTTTTTAGATGGTGATTATTCTGACTATCCACAACAGTTGCCAGAGGTGGTGAGCCCTATTATTGAAAGAGATTTCGACTTAGTAATTGGTTCCAGAGCTTTAGGCAGGAGAGAATCAGGCTCCATGACTGTTCCCCAAGTATTCGGTAACTGGCTGGCTACCACTTTGCTTAAATGGTTTTACGGTGTCAGGTTTACAGACTTAGGGCCTTTTCGAGCTATCAAGTATGACAAGCTGATGGAGATCGGGATGGTAGATCGAGATTACGGCTGGACTGTAGAGATGCAGCTTAAGGCTGCCAAGCATAAACTCAAGTGTACCGAAGTAGCCGTAAACTATAAGCGAAGAATAGGGGTTAGCAAAGTGTCTGGAACAGTGAAGGGCACGGTTATGGCCGGATATAAAATTTTATACACCATTTTTAAGTATCTATAATGTACTGGCTAGAACTACTAATTCTTACTTGCTACACAGGTGCGCTGCTGTTCATTTTTCTTTACAGTATTTCGCAACTTTCATTGGTGTATCAGTACCGAAAAGCATCTAGAAAGGGCTTGATTAAACAACCTGCCAAGGTTACAGAAGACTATAGATATCCTGTTGTTACTGTTCAGTTGCCCATTTATAACGAACTGTATGTAGTTGAACGATTAATCGATGCGGTGGCCAAACTCGAGTGGCCAAAAGATAAACTCGAAATTCAGGTACTTGATGACTCTAATGATGAAACTGTTGAGCTCGTTGCGGCTAAAGTAAATGAGTGGAACCAGAAGGGACTAGATATTCAACACATAAGAAGAGAGGATAGAAAAGGCTTTAAGGCAGGTGCGCTTCAGTACGGAACAAGCATTGCCAAAGGGGAGTTCTTAGCTATTTTTGATGCCGACTTTGTGCCTCAGTCAGATTTCTTGAAAGGCAGTGTGCCACACTTTGATAGTGATGAAAAGATTGGAGTGGTTCAGACCCGTTGGGGCCACATCAACGAAAAATATTCAATGCTTACCAAGCTTCAGGCTTTTGGCTTAAATACTCATTTTAGAGTGGAGCAAAATGGTAGAGCACAAGGAGGTCACTTTCTCAACTTTAATGGTACTGCAGGTATTTGGAGAAAAACCTGTATTGCAGATGCTGGTGGCTGGAAGGCCGATACACTTACTGAAGACCTTGATTTAAGTTACCGCGCTCAGCTTAATGGCTGGAAAATCTTCTACACCCCAGAAATTGTGGCACCTGCAGAATTGCCTGCGGCTATGGGGGCTATCAAATCACAACAATATCGCTGGACAAAAGGAGCTGCAGAAACCAGTAGAAAGCTCTTGCCAAAAGTGTTGAAGGCACCGCTGCCTTTGGGTACTAAATTTCATGCTACTTTCCACTTGCTCAATTCGGCCGTTTTTATCTGTATCGTTATCACCGCTCTATTAAGCGTCCCCGTTTTATTTATTAGAAATCAGTCGGATAGCTGGGAATTGCTCATGGACATTTCCATGATGTTTTTGATGGGCTATGTCTTCTTGGTCATCTTTTATTGGAATGGTTTCAAAGATGATGAGCTCAGTTTTTGGCAGAATTTAAAGACGTTTGCTCCGCAAATGTTTATGCTACTTTCAGTTTTCTTGGGCTTATCTGTCCATAATGCGCTAGCGGTTTTTGAAGGGCTAATGGGTAAAAAGAGCCCCTTTGTCAGAACCCCGAAGTTTAACATCAAAGACAAGAAAGATAGCTGGAAAGGGAATATTTACTTCAGCAAAAAAATCAATCCTTTAACGGTAATTGAAGGCTTGTTGAGTCTCTATTTCTTTGCTGGTTTAGGGCTTGCATTTTACTTCAATGATTTTGCTCTGCTGCCCTTTCATATTTTGTTGAGTTTAGGTTTCTTGCTTGTGTTCTACTATTCGGTACAACACACTCGCCATGCCTAAGCAAAACTATTGGCTGAATACGGCCTTCATTCTCAGCGCAGCACTCTCCATTTACATTGGCTACTTTGTTCCGAGAGAATCTACGATTCAACTCATTTCGGCCTACACACTTTTCTTCGGAGCCATTGTTGTCATCTGCAAAAAACTAGATAATGGTGAAGAAGAGCTTGCCTATTACTGGGGCATGCTGCTTCGGGTTTTGCTTATTGCCTCGGTGCCTAAGCTTTCTGATGATATTTTCCGCTTTGTGTGGGATGGCAGGTTGCTTACTTCGCTGGAAGATCCTTATAAGCACTTGCCAGCTTATTTTTTAGATCAGAATATTGAGGGCGTTGATCAGGCGCTTTTCGCAAAGCTCAATTCCAAGGAATATTTCAGCGTTTATCCACCGCTTAATCAGGTGATTTTCTTCATCGGAGCTCTGTT
>Ga0310345_10005614_pt1 | contig 11091 bp, 11 predicted proteins | sample HC15DNA20500_MG_FD_204667 | JGI IMG/M metagenome (GOLD analysis project Ga0310345, IMG submission 204667) | Marine microbial communities from station ALOHA, North Pacific Subtropical Gyre - HC15-DNA-20-500_MG | ecosystem: Environmental > Aquatic > Marine > Oceanic | place: Pacific Ocean: North...
GCCCGAGGTTTCGTAGACCTTGGGTTCCTTGTTCGGATCGCCGAGATAGCGCTCGGTGTAATGCGTGTCGTAGAGCTCCCAGCGCGTGACCGGGGCGACAGCAATGCCGGCAGCCCATTCGCCCGGGTGCTGCTCGAGCATCTTGAGCGTCATGAAGCCGCCATAGGACCAGCCAAACGTGCTGATGCGCTTGGGATCAACATATGCGAGCGACTTCAGGAAGCGCGATCCGGCGAGCTGGTCGGCCACTTCGACCGAGCCCATCGCGCGATTGATGGCGCTTTCAAACTTCACGCCGCGATTGTCCGAGCCGCGCCCGTCGATGGCGAAGTAGATATAGCCCTTGTCGACGATCGCCTGCGCCAGCGCACCCTGCCAGCCCCTGGCGACGACCTGCGCATGCGGGCCTCCGTAGTGGTAGGAGAAGACGGGGTAGCGCTTGCCGGGCTCCAGCGGCGGGGTGATCATCATCCAGTGGAGCGGGGTGCCGGAGCCTTCAGGACCATCGGGCGCCGGGATCGTGCCGAACTCGGCCTTGCGGTGGCTGGCGAGGAAGGGCGCGTAGGGGTGCGTGCCTTCGACGCGGTTCTCCTCGATCCACGCGAGGCGCTTGCCGGTAGCGTCTGCGAGATAGGACTGCGGCGGCTGTGCATCGGCGCTACGGGTGACGACGAGGGTCTGGCCCTTGCGGTCCATCGCGGCGCTGTTGTGGAAGGCAAGGTCGGTCAGCCGGTCGAGCTTTTCCGGGTGCGCGAGATCGAAGGCGTAGACCTGCGGGGCGAGGACATCATCCTTCGTGCCGATGAAGGTGACACGGCCGGTCTTCTGATCGACGCCGAGTAGATCGGTTACGACCCATTCGCCCTTGGTGAGCTGGGTCCAGCTGCCCGCCTTGTAGAGATAGAGGTGCGCAAAGCCGTCGCGCTCGGACGTCCAGATCAGGCTGCCGTCGGCAAGGAAGCGGTAGCCGTCCGACAGGTTGATCCAGCTCCCCTTGGCGGCGGTTTCGGTGAAGAGCACCTCGGCCTTGCCGGTCGCGGGATCGACCTTGAGCATGTCGAGCTTCGACTGCGCGCGGTCTTCGCGCTGCACGTAGAGCGCCTTGCCATCGGGCGCCCAATCGACGCGGGCGAGGTAGATATCCTTCTCGGCGCCAAGATCGACCTGCACACGGCTCTGGCCGTCCGCACCGATCACCCAGAGCGAGACTTCGGCGTTGAGGGTGCCGGCGGCGGGATAGCGCTGTTCGAAGGTCTTGGTGCCCTCCGCGCCAATGGCCGCGCGGGTGACGGTGCCGACCTTGGCTTCGTCGAACCGCTCCACGGCGAGGCGCGCGCCATCGGGCGACCACCAGTAGCCCTTGAAGCGGTTCATTTCCTCCTGCGCGACGAACTCGGCTTCGCCCCAGTGGACAGTTGCGGCGGTCTCAGCAGGCGTGACGGGCTGCGGTTCGGTCTTGCCGTCTACTGGCCCGACATAGAGCCGCTGATCGCGCAGGAAGGCGACGTGGGCGCCCTTGGGGCTGAGCGAGGGGTCAAGCTCGCCGCCCTTGGTGCCGGCGATCCTGCGCACCGAACCATCGAGCCCGGCGAGGATCAGGTCGCCATCGATGGGGACGAGGACGGCAGTGCTGTCGGCGGTCCATTCGTAGCTGACGATGCCTTTCAGGTCGCCGATGCGCTGGCGCTCGCGCTGCATCTTCTCGGCTTCGGAAAGCTCGCGGCCCGAGGAAAGCTTCTTGGAATCGACCAGCATCCGCCACTCGCCGGCCTTGCGATCGAAACCCCACAGGTCATAGCGCTCGCGGTCGTCCGGTCGGTTGCGCAGGACCGTGACATAGCGGCCATCGGGCGAGAGCTTGACCGCGCGCGGGACTGGCCCCGCCAGGCTGGGGCTCGCGAAGACGCGCTCGAGGGTCAGCGCAGGAGCTTGCTGGGGTGCAGTCACGGCGGTTTCCTTCGGATCGGCGGCAAGAACGGGCACGGCGGCGATCAGCGCGCTGGCGGCAAGCAGTTTGGTCAGCAATCGCATCGTGGCCGGGTCCTTGGGCGGGATATTGAACGTCAAACCTTAACCCGTTCGCCCCGAGCGAAGTCGAGGGATAGTGGCCGAGCGAAGCCGAGGCCTTGCGCCGCTTCTCGGCTTCGCTCGAACTTGTCCCTCGACTTCGCTCGGGACGAACGGACTGTTGGAGAATTGATACCTCAGAAACGAAAAGAGGCGCCCCGGCTGGTCTGCCGGGGCGCCTCTCGAAGCACGCTGCGGTGCCCGCGGGCGGTGGGCTTATGGGCCCTCCCCGGTCAGCTTTCCGCGGTCGTTTTAATCGTCTTGCGCTCGGCAATACGCGCCGACTTACCGGTGCGGCCACGCAGGTAATAGAGCTTGGCGCGACGCACCACGCCGCGGCGGACCACGGTGATGCTGTCGATGTTGGGCGAGTAGAGCGGGAACACGCGCTCCACGCCTTCGCCGAACGAGATCTTGCGAACGGTGAAGTTCGAGCCGAGGCCGCGGTTCGAACGCGCGATGCACACGCCTTCGTAGGCCTGGACGCGGGTACGCTCGCCTTCGACGACGCGCACGCCGACGCGCACGGTATCGCCGGCGCGGAAATCGGGGATGTCCTTCTTCGCCTTGTATTCGGCGATGGCTTCAGCTTCGAGCTGCTGAATGATGTTCATGACCTAATCGTCCTGCACTTCACGCTGCGCGCCAGAGGCAGACTGGACCCGAACGCCGGTGTGGCGCTCCCAAAGGTCCGGCCTGCGTGACCGGGTATCATCCTCAGACCGGCGTTTCCGCCACTGAGCGATTTTCGCATGATCCCCCGATCGCAGCACTTCAGGGATCGTGCGCCCTTCCCATTCCTGGGGGCGGGTATAGTGCGGATATTCGAGGAGGCCGTTCTCGAACGACTCTTCGGTACCGCTTGAAGGCGCGCCCATTACGCCGGGAAGTAGCCGAATGCAAGCATCGAGGAGCATGATCGCTGCAGGTTCTCCGCCCGATAGCACGATATCGCCGACGGAGACTTCCTCTACGCCCCTTCCCTCGAAAATCCGCTCGTCGAAACCTTCGAACCGGCCGCACAGGAGGATGACGCCGGGGCCTTCCGCAAGCTCGCGCACGCGGGCCTGCGAGAGGGGCTTGCCGCGCGGGGTCATGGCGATGACGGGGCGGCCTGCAGCGCCCCCTTCCCGCGCGTGATCAATGGCTTTCGCCAGCACATCGACGCGCAGCACCATCCCCGCACCGCCGCCTGCGGGCGTATCATCGACTGTCCGGTGCTTGTCCGCCGCGAAATCGCGAATCTGGACAGTGTCGATGCCCCATTTGCCTTCGGACAGGGCGCGGCCGGCTAGGCTCACGCCGAGCGGGCCGGGGAACATCTCCGGGTAGAGGGTGAGGACGGTGGCGGCGAAGGTCATGGTTCCAGCCAATGGCCTGCGCCACCAGTCCGATCAAGGGGTCACTCCGTCCAGTTCTCGACCCTGAGCCCCGGCACATCGGCGAAATCGGCTTCGTTGTTCGTCACCACCGTCGCGCCGATGCTGAGCGCATGGGCGGCGAGCAGCCGGTCGAAGCGGGCGCGCTTGAAGGGCAGGCGGGCATATTCGCGAGCGGCGGCTTCGTCGAAGGGCACCAGCGGAACAGCAGTCACGAACGCCTCCAGCACCTCTGGCGGGGGCGGCTTGCCGAAATATGTGCCATAGGCGACCTCAGCATAGCTGATGACCGACATGGCCAATTCTCCTTCATCGCACTGCGCGATCCGGTCAACGAGCCGGTCGTAGCCGACATCCATCGCATAGACGGCGGAGTTGGCATCGATCAGATAGCGGATCACGCACCACGATCCCGCGCTTCCTTCCCAAGCCGCTTGCGCGCCTCGATCATGCTGGGGCGCTCCTCGAAATCCTCGCGCGGCGCAAGCTTGATCCCTGGCGCCTTCCCCGCAAACCCGCTGACATCGATCTTGCGCTTGGGGGCGTCTACCGGCTCGATGCGAAAGGTCATGCGGTCCTCCTTCACCATGCGCACTTCAATGCCCTCCTCGAAGCCCATCGCCTTGGGCAGGCGCAGTGCGACCGAATTGCCGGACTTGAAAGTCTTGCCGAGAAATTCCTCGCTCATGGCAGTCTCCGTATATACGCAATGTATATACAAAATAGGCGCGCTGGTCAATCCTTCCCCTCGAACGCGAAGCCCAGCGATTGCAGCGTGATCGGCTTTGTCGGGGCGAGGAGGACGGTTCCCTTGATGCTCCCCTTCTCGCACTTCCACGTGAAAGTGCCGCTCAACGCACCATCGGCAGCGATGGGCACGGTAGTCTCGCAGGCGCCGGACTTGGCCTTGGTTTCCGCCAGCACCTTGGCCCAGTTCGCCGCCGTGCGGTCCATCGGGAAGTTCATGGCGACCCGGCCTTGCAGCGCGTCGATGGTGCCGGCTGTCCAGACTGTCTGCGCGGCGGTGTAGTAGCTGGCGAGGTCCGATGAGACGGGCTCTACCCGCTTCACCAGCACGCCCTTGGCGGTGAGTAGTGCGGCAATGTCCCACACCGGCTGGCTGGGGCCGGCATAAGTCTTGTTGGTGAGCGCGAAGAGCGCGGCGCCGTATTCGGGGAGGACCATGACGTGGCTGCCATAGCCCGGGTAGCCGCCGCCGTGGGCGAGGACCGTGCCGTAATCGCAATCGGTGATGACGCGCCAGCCCATGCCGTAGGCGATGGCGCCGGGGCATTGGTTGTCGCCGCCGGTGCCGAGGCGGTGGAAGACTCTGGCGTTGTTGGCGCCGCGCATGATCTGGCGGACGGTGGCGCGCTTGGCCACGCCGGTGTCCTCGCCGTCGCGCGGGGGCCAGGCGGAGGTGATGAAGCCGAGCCACTTCGCATAATCGGTAGCGCTCGTTTCAAGGCCGCCCATGCTGTTGAAGGCGCCGTCCTTCATCGTGGGCTCCTCGGCCCAGGCCTCGTTTTCCCAGCGATAGCCGATCGCGCGCTTGTCCTTGGGGTGGGCGAGGACGTCGAAGCCGCTGGCGCTCATGCCGAGGGGCCCAAGCAGGCGCGTTTCGACAAACGTGCGGTAGGGCGCCTTGGTGATGTTGGCGATGATCCGGCCGAGGATCGCGTAGCCGAGATTGGCGTATTCGTGGCGCATCTCGGGGGCGCGGGTGAAGGGAATGCCCGCGCGCAGCATCGCTGTGAAGGCGGTCTGCGAGAGGGGCGTCTGGCGATCCCCCCACGGATCGTCGGTGACGAAGCCAGCGGTGTGGGTGAGCAGATCGCGGATGGTGATGCGCGGGGAATCGCTGGTGGGATAGGTCCAGCCGCGCAGTTCGGGGACGTAGCGGTCCGCCGGATCATCGAGCGCGAGCTTGCCCTCGTCGCGCAGCTTGAGGATCGACAGCGCAGTGAACGCCTTGGTCATCGAGGCGATGCGGAACAGGGTATCGGGGGTGACAGGGCGCTTCTGGACGAGGTCCTGGACGCCTTCGCTCTTGACGTAGGCGAGGCGGCCATCCTTGACGAGGCCGAAGACCATGCCGGGGATGTGGTTTTCGGCCATCCAGGTTTTCAGGATCGTGTCGATCTCGGTATCGAAGGTAGCGGGCTCGCCGGATTGGGCGAGGGCCGGTGCGGGAAATGCTGCGATCAGTGCTGCCAGAAGTAGTGCCTTGAACCGCATGTGCCGCCTTCCCTCTCATGGTGCGGCAGCTTTGCATCTTTTCTTCGTCATTGCGAGGAGGCGAAGCCGACGAAGCAATCCAGAGCGGTGTGCGCGACCGCTCTGGATTGCTTCCCCCGGCTCAAGGCCGGGGTCGCAATGACGAGGGAACTGGTGAAGACGGGTTGGATGCGGCGGCAGATTGGACCTCAACTCCCGCAGCCGCCGCAGCCGCCTCCGCCGCAGCCTCCGCCCCCGCCGCTGCAGCCGCTGCTGCTGCTGGTGTCGCCGCCGCTGCCCGATGCCGCGCGCATGCGGTGGAAGTCCGAGAGCCACGAGCCAGTGAGCACGGTCGTGCCGAACAGGGCGACCGCAAGGGGGGTCTCGTCAGTCGGCGCAGCGCGGCGCAGGCGTTCGGCTTCGAGGCGGGCATCCGCCAGCGCGGCCTTGCCGGCGCGGGTGCGACGATCGATCACTGCGAAGCGCAGGATCGCAGCAATCGCGGTGACGATGAGCAAGGCGGTGAGGATACCGACCGGGCGATCCCGCAGCGTGCCGACGATCCATTTGGCCATGCCGAACAGGAACAGCAGTGCGAGCGGCGCCGTCTGGATCAGGCGCAACTGGCGAGCGGCGCTGCGGTCCATCCACAGGCCCTTGGCCTCCAACTGCCGCTCGGCGGTTTCAGCCGGTCCGGCGAGGGCGCGGTGGATATCCTGCCAGCTTGCGGGTGAAGTCAGCGCGGCGACGCGACGCTCCGCCATGGTCTTGCCGCCACGCGGATCGCAGATGGCGACCTTTCCGCTGGACTGCACAGTCGCCGCGCCCTTGGCAAGGAGCCCGACCGTCACCGTCTCGGCAAAGCGGTCGCGGCCACCGGCGAGGAGGGCGATTTCGGCTTCATCGGGGCGGCGGCCGCGCTGGCCATCGGGGCGCAGGTAGTGGGGGATGACGAGAGCGGCGATCAGCGCGACGAGCGCCAGTTCGCAATAGAGGGTCAGGAATTCAGGGCCATGCAGGTCGAAAGGACCAAGACCGGTCATAAGGCACTCCACAGAGCGTAGGCCAGAAGCGCGACCAACCCGCCGCCGAGGAGCCAGCGGTAGGGCAGGATCAGCGCTTCATGCGGGTGGACGCGTCGCGCCATGGGATCGATCTCAAGGCGGCGGCGCGCGTCGGGCCAGATGTCTGCGGGCGCGGGGCCGAAGGCGGCCTCGTAGCTGCGCAGGGTCTGGGCATATTGTTCGTGGAACCGCGCGCCCTCTTCGCGGCCACCCTTGGTGGGGCCGTGGTGGAGCGGGCGGCGGAGGACTTCATGGCAAAGCCGGTCCCAGTAGTCGCGGGTGTAGGTGAGGTGGAGGTGCCAGGCCTGATCGACCGCGTCGGACGGGGTGACGGGGTGCGGGGCCGTCACCGCGAGGTAGAGGAAGCGGCGGTATTCCTCGAATACGCGCGCGGCATATGCGGCGCTCCAGCCGTTTTCGCGGGCGAGGCGCTGGGTGAAGGACAGCGCCGCATCGGCGGGGCCGACTTCGTAGGTTGAAAGGGAGAGCCACAGCGGGTTAGCTGCCAGCGAGACGGACGAAGCGAAAGGCGCGTTCATCTATTCGTCGGTATATAGCTGACCTGTTACCGCTTCGTTACGGGCGGCGGTGTCCAGACTTCCGCAGGCGCCATGCCGCGCGCGCGCTCGGCGGCCATTTCGCTGACGAGCCATTCGCGGAACCGCTCGATCTTGCGCACACCGGTGCGGCCTTCGGGGCGGACCAGCCAGAGCGAAAACGGCGGGAAGTAGAGCGTGGGGAACGGCTGGACGAGACGGCCGGTGGCAATTTCCTCGGCCCAGAACACGGGTGTCATCAGCGCGGCACCAAAGCCCGCGCCTGCCATGCGCGCCTCTTCGAGCTGGCTGTCGAACAGGATCGTGGCAGCAGGCGGCGCGGGCGGGAGTGCGATTCCCGCCTCGGCGAACCAGCCGGCCCACCATGGATCATCCTGCGCGAGGCGCTGCACGCGCAGCAGGTCCGCCGGTTCCTTGATGTCGTTGGCAGCGAGGAAGTCTGGCGAGCAGATCGGCGTGACGTGGTAGCGCATCAGGAATTCGGCGGTGTGGCCGGGCCATGGACCAAGGCCGGAACGGATGGTGACGTCGATCCCTTCGCGCGCGAAATCGGTGATGCGGCCGGTGGTTTCGAGCCGGATGGCCAGATCGGGGACCGCAATCTGGAAGCGGCCGATGCGCGAGCTGAGCCAGGTGCCACCGAACGAGGGTATCGTGCTGATGGCGAGAATGCCGCTGTCATCCGCGCCGAGATTGGCGAAGGCGGTGGCGATGTCGGACAGCGCGGCGGAAATGGCTGGGGCCAGCCGGCGTCCGGCTTCGGAAAGGCGCACGCGGCCCTTCTCGCGCAGGAACAGTGGGCGGCCTACCCGGTCTTCCAATTGGCGGACCTGATAGCTGACAGCGGCCTGCGTCATTCCCAGCTCCTCGGCAGCGCGGCTGAAATTCTCCAGACGAGCGGCAGCTTCGAACACGCGAACGGCAGAGAGGGGCGGCAAATCGGGCATACCTCCTAATAAGGTCACCTTATAGGATATGCCAGAGCATTTGTTGGCCCTGCCCCCGCAAGACAGGCACAATGCCGCCATCAGCGAAGGAGACGAGCGATGATGGACGAAGTGTGGAGCCGTGGTTGGGCCGAAGCCCACAAGGCAGCCTTGGAGGCGCGCGAGGAACAGGCGCGCACCGGTCGTCCGGTGCCGACGCTGTGGGATGAGCTGCGCATGCTGGTGCGCGATCTGATTGCGCCACCGCAGCGCCCGGAAACGCCCTGCGATGCGGAGAGCTGTCAGTCGGCGGCGTAGGCCGCTTCGATCAGCAGCCGCTCACCGTTCCATTCGGGCACGGCTTCGGGGCGCATGGGGACCATGAAACGCTTGGAATTGGGCCGCTCGATCTCGAGCACATCGCCCGCGCCGAAATTCTCGACCGCGATGCAGGTGCCGAGCGCCTCGCCCGCGGTCGAGACGGCGGCGAGGCCGATCAGATCGGCGTGATAGTATTCGCCTTCCGCCAGTGGCGGGAGGCTGGCGCGCGGCACTGTCAAAACGGTGCCGCGCAGCTTTTCAGCCGCGGTTCGGTCTGCCACTTCGGCAAAGCGGGCGATCGCGCCGCCCTTCCCGTCATCACGCAGCTTGGCGAGGGTAAGGGCGCCGTCGTTGAAGGCCTTGTGCGCCTTCAGGCTTTCCAACCCCTCGCCAAACAGCTTGAGCCGCACTTCGCCGCCCACGCCATGCGCACCGCTGATCGCGGCCAGCGTGACGGGGCGACCGGTCATGCGGCCTTAGCCTTCGGCCTGCTCGGCTGCGGCTTCCTCGGCAGGCGCTTCCTCGGCGGGCGCTTCTTCGGCAGCCGGGGCGGCGGCCGCAGCGGCAGCAGCCTCTTCAGCCTCGCGGCGGGCCTCTTCAGCCTCGGCCAGCTTGGCGGCACGCTCTTCGGCGCGCTCCTTGGCCTTCTTGCCGGGCTCACCCTTGTTGGGGTTGTTGGTGGCAGCGCGTTCCTTGATGCCGGCCTTGTCGAGCATGCGGGCAACGCGGTCGGTCGGCTGCGCACCGACGCCGAGCCAGTAGCGCACGCGGTCTTCGACGAGGCGGACGCGGTTGGCGTCATCCTTGGCGAGGAGCGGGTTGTAGGTGCCGACCTGCTCGAGGTAGGCGCCGTCGCGGGGCGAGCGGCTGTTGGCGACAACGACCTTGTAGTAGGGGCGCTTCTTGGAACCGCCACGCGAAAGACGAAGAGAAACCGACATTATTCAAACCTTTCCGAGTAAACTTGTAGCTGAAACCTGAAATCACTTTTTCCGAAGAAGATCATTGATATTGGCGGGCATATTGCCGCCGAGGCCGGGCAGACCGGGCATGCCGCCCATCCCTGCCCCCATGCCGCCGCCGGGGAGCTTGTCACCGCCCGGAGCACCACCGCCAAGGCCGGGCATCGCTGCATCGAGACCGCCGCCCCCGAACATGGCAGCCAGGCCCTTGAGCCCGCCCATCTTGCGGATCTGCTTCATGGCTTTCGCCATTTCCATGTGCATCTTGATGATCTTGTTGACGTCCTGCACCTGCGTGCCGGAGCCCTTGGCGATGCGGATCTTGCGCTTGGCGTTGAGCAGCTCGGGGCGCTCGCGCTCCTTGGGCGTCATCGAACCGATGATCGCGTCCATGTGGAGCAGCACCTTGTCGTCCATGCCCGAAGCGGCCATCGCCTGCTTGGCTTTCTTCATGCCGGGCATCAGGCCCGCGAGCACGCCGAGGCCGCCCATGCGCTGCATCTGCTGGAGCTGGGTGCGCAGGTCGTTCATGTCGAACTGGCCCTTGGCCATGCGCTGCGCGAGCTTCTCGGCCTCGTCGGCCTTGACCGTGGCGGCAGCCTTCTCGACGATCGAGACGATATCGCCCATGCCGAGGATGCGGCCGGCGACGCGCTCCGGGTTGAACTGCTCGATCGCGTCGAGCTTTTCACCGGTGGCGGCAAACTTGATCGGCTTGCCGGTGACCGCGCGCATCGAAAGCGCCGCACCGCCGCGCGCATCGCCGTCCATGCGGGTGAGCACAACGCCGGTAAGATCGACCTCGCCCGCGAAGTTCTGCGCGACGTTGACCGCGTCCTGACCAGTGAGCGAATCGACCACCAGCAGCGTTTCGCGCGGGGCCGAGACGGCGGATACCGCCTTCATCTCGTCCATCAGCGCAGAATCGACGTGGAGGCGGCCCGCGGTATCGAGCATCAGCACGTCGACCGCCTGCAGCTTCGCGGCGTTCAAGGCGCGCTTGGCGATGTCGACCGGGGACTGGCCGGGAACGATCGGGAGCGTAGCGACGCCCGCCTGCGTGCCGAGGACCGCAAGCTGCTCCTGCGCCGCCGGACGATTGACGTCGAGCGAGGCCATCAGGACCTTCTTGCCCTGCTTTTCCTTGAGCAGCTTGGCGATCTTGGCCGTCGTCGTCGTCTTGCCCGAGCCCTGGAGGCCGACCATCATAATGACGACGGGCGGCGTGGCGGCGAGATCGAGATCGGCGGTTTCCGATCCCAGCATCTCGATCAGCGCGTCGTTGACGATCTTGACGACCTGCTGGCCGGGGGTGACCGACTTCAGCACCTGCTGGCCGGTCGCTTCCTCGCTCACCTTGTCGATGAAGCGGCGGACTACCGGAAGCGCAACGTCGGCTTCAAGCAGCGCGATGCGCACTTCGCGCATGGCGGCCTGGACATCTTCCTCGCGCAGCGCGCCGCGGCCGCGCAGGCGGTCGAAGACGCCTCCAAGCCGGTCTGACAGACTATCGAACACGCGCATTGCTCCTGTTTCCCGGCCGACCAGCAGTGAAACGCGAAAAACGCCGGTGGGCGAAACCTCGCCGACCAGCGTAT
>Ga0310345_10005616_pt1 | contig 11087 bp, 12 predicted proteins | sample HC15DNA20500_MG_FD_204667 | JGI IMG/M metagenome (GOLD analysis project Ga0310345, IMG submission 204667) | Marine microbial communities from station ALOHA, North Pacific Subtropical Gyre - HC15-DNA-20-500_MG | ecosystem: Environmental > Aquatic > Marine > Oceanic | place: Pacific Ocean: North...
AGATTCGCGGGCTTGATCTAAATTGAGTTGATCAAAAGACGCCGAGATGGAAAGGTGGACGCATGATGACTCAATCCGGCTACAGTTTCATCGTGATCGAACGCGATACCTTCGTGGCCCGCGACATATGCGCCGGCCTTCTCGCCGCCTGTCCCGGCTGTGACGTGATTCATCTGCGCTTTCCGTCCGAGCTTGTTTCGCAGGTATCACCGAGTGCCGATGAGGTTCCCGTGATCGTCACGAAGATGAACGTGCAGGAGGTCGAGGATAGCGGCCTTGCCGATTGGGCAATCGCGAACGGCGCAGAAATCGTCATCCGAGCCGGCGACGACCCCGTGACCGAGGTGATACGGAAAGGCTGGCGCAGCCTGACCTCGCCATTCACGCGCGAGGATCTGAGCCATCTGGTCAATTCCCTGACTGGCCTTCGCCGCGCAGGCTGAGCGGCGAAGTCTTTATCTACATCAGATCGTCGTCGTCGAAGACGGTCTTGGGTCCTTGCCGCCGTTCCTGCAACTTGGCTGCCAGCGTGACCCCGATCGCGAAAGCCCCGATCAACTTGGCCATGCTGCCGGCATTGCTGTCTGCAGCCCGTTTCGCGCCGTCCCTGACCTGCCCCGCATCCGCCTTGGCACGAGCCATGTTCTGGGGCGTGATCCCGACCGACCGTGCCAAGCCGTAGAATCGCTGCCCGGTATCATCGGCAATCCTGCCGACCCGATCGCCCGCATCGTCCAGCAGGGATTGCGCGCGGCTGCCCGCCAAATCGACCAGGCGCGAAGCTTCGGTGCGGGCGCGCTCGACAGCGGCGTCGGTGGCCAGCGTCACGCGCGCCTCGACCTCGCGCTTCAGGTCGTCCGTGGTCGGCATCGCGTGACGCTGACGGTTGGAAACCATCAGCAGAATCAATGCGATCGCCACGAATCCGCCGCCGATGGCGAGGGATGCCAACATCGGACCCCAGCCAAGATTGATCGCGAGATACGACCATAATGCCGCGATCAGAAAGCCGGCGCCGATCGCCAGGATCAGCCCGGCCACAACCTTCATCACCGTCCGTCTTGCGGAATCCTTGGCGGCCAGTTGAAGCCGGTTGACATAATCGAACATGCGGCCGACCTCAGCGACGTGCCAGGATCAATCCGACGAGGAAACCGACGCCCGCTGCGATCCCCAATGCCTGAGCCGGATGGCGCCGCACCATCTCGGATACCTCGTCATAGCGTTCCTCGGCGTAGTGGGCGACCTCGTTCGCCTTGCGCTGACCGGTCTCATAAAGGCGGTTCGCCTCTTCGCGGGCGCGTTCGGCATATTCCTCTCCGGCCTCACGGGCGCGGTTGGCATATTCGCGCCCCGTCTCGGCCAGATCGGCACCCCGTTCCTTGAGCCGGTCGATCCCGGCATTGTCACCAAGGTCGCGTGCCGTCCTGCGAACATCGTCGCCCACGCGGCCGGCCCCCTCGCGGAGATCATTCTTCGCCTCGCTGGCCGCAGCCTGAGCGTCGCGCTTCATCTTGTTGGCTGCATCGTCGGAATGGGTCATGATTTTCGTCCTTTCGTTGGCCTTGGTTGACCTTCGAAGCCACAACACAACTTGGCCAGCATTGTTCCGCAGTTTTCCGGTAAATTGTGCCGCTGCCCGGCCTGCCCTGACGTACCGCGGGAACGGGCGCATGGCCGCAACAGGCCAGGCCATCAGCCTGTGGCGGATGCGGAAATTGCACGGAAGGAAGGATGGTACCGCCTCCCCGGCTTGAACGGGGGACCTCTGGATCCACAATCCAGCGCTCTGACCAACTGAGCTAAGGCGGCACGGGACTGGTCTGTAAACCCGGCCGCTGCGGGTTGCAAGCCCGACTTGCCGCGAATTGCGCGGCGCGCTACAGAATGTCAGCCAAGCGCGAGGAACCGTTTCCGTGAGCATCAACAGCCAAAGCACCATCGCCGCCAATCTTCAGGTCGGTCCAACCGATCAGGGCATGGTCCGGATCTATCTTGAAGCCGAGGGCCTGGATCTGCCGCTGGATTTCGATCCCGACGAGGCAACCGAGATTGCCGAGGAATTGCTTGCGGCCGCCGAAGCCGCGCGCAGCATGGGCCGCAAGGGCGGCAAGCCCCGCCGCTGACCCCTTTCGCCATCGGCAGCGGCATGGCCTCCGGCTCATGCCGGTTCCGAAGCCGCGATACCTGCCGGGAAACGCCGGTCGCGCGGCGGGATCGTCATCCATCGCAGGCATTGAAACCGCGCACCCAGACCTTTCCTGTCCGATCGGGACAATCATCAACGGCCGCCCGTGAGGCGGCCGTCCCGATGCGTCTTGCGCAAGCGACGCCTAGTTGCCCCCAGACAATCCCGGCGGCGGGCTGCCGAAACCGCCACCCAGACCGCCGCCAGGGCTGTCCTGGCCGGCCCCGGTCTGTCCGGTATTCGCGTCCGGGACCGGGTCGGGCGTCGGCGTTCCGGTGCCGCCCGGGGACGCGCCGAAATTCGGCGGGCCGCCGAGGCCCCCGCCCAGGCCGCCGCCCGGTTGACCGGATCCGCTGCCCGCGCCGGGCGATCCGCCGCCGAACGGTGATCCGCCCAGCCCGCCGAGACTGCCGAAACCACCGCCGGAATCGACCCCGCCGAAACCGCCCGAGGGGATCTCGATCTTGATGTTCGAGGTGTCCACCGGGGCGCCCTTGTAATGCATGACAAGCTGCGGAAAGGTGATCACCACCGCGATCATCACGATCTGGATGAAGACGAAAGGCACCGCGCCCCAATAGATCTGGCTGGTCTTGACCGGTTCCATCCGCAGTCCCGTCACCCGGTCCAGATAGGGCGCCTTGGGGGCGACCGATCGCAGGTAGAACAGCGCGAAACCGAAGGGCGGGTGCATGAAGCTGGTCTGCATGTTGACGCCCAGGATCACGCCGAACCAGATCAGGTCGATGCCAAGACTTTCGGCCGCGGGGGCCAGCAGCGGCACGATGATGAAGGCCAGTTCGAAGAAATCCAGAAAGAACGCCAGGATGAAGACCAGGAACGAGACGGCGATCAGAAAGCCGTATTCGCCGCCCGGCAACGAGGTCAGCAGTTCCTCGACCCACAGATGGCCGTTGACACCGTAGAAGGTCAGCGAAAAGACCCGGGCGCCGATCAGGATGAACATGACGAAGGCCGACAGCCGCGTGGTCGAGGCCAGCGCGGCGCTGATCACGCCCAGGCTCAGCCGGCGCTTGGCCCCGGCCAGGATCAGCGCGCCCACCGCCCCCATGGCCCCGCCCTCGGTCGGGGTGGCGACGCCCAGGAAGATGGTGCCGAGAACCAGGAAGATCAGCGCCAGCGGCGGGATCAGCACGATGATGACCTGCTGGGCCAGCCGCGACATCAGCCCGATCTTCAGCGTCTTGTCGATCACCGCGACGACATAGACGACGATCACCGCCAGCGCCGCCGCCAGGATGTCGGCGTCGTTGCCCTGCGTCGGATACAGCCATTTCCAGGACAGCCAGAAGACCGCGACCGTTCCCGCCAGCGCAACCAGCAGCGACATGACGCCCGAGCCCAGCGTCCGCGCCTCTTTCGGCAGCGCGGGAACCGAATGCGGGCGGATGATCGACATCACGAAGACATAGCCCAGGTAGATGCCGGTCAGCACCAGGCCGGGGATCAGCGCGCCCTTGTACATGTCGCCCACCGAACGGCCCAGCTGGTCGGCCAGGATGATCAGGACCAGCGAGGGCGGGATGATCTGCGCCAACGTCCCCGAGGCCGCGATCGCCCCGGTCGCCACCCGGCGATCATAGCCATAGCGCAACATGATCGGCAGCGAGATCAGCCCCATCGCGATGACCGAGGCCGCGACGACGCCGGTCGTGGCCGCCAGCAGCGCGCCGACGATGATCACCGCATAGGCCAGACCGCCGCGCACGGGGCCGAACAGCTGGCCGATCGTGTCCAGCAGATCCTCGGCCATGCCGGATTTTTCCAGCACGATCCCCATGAAGGTGAAGAAGGGCACGGCCAGCAATGTCTCGTTGGCGACGACGCCTCCGAAGAATCGGTCGGGGATCGCCCGAAGCAGTGGCCATGACAGGTTGATGCTGCCGTTCGACAGCGGTGCAAGCTCGACCCCGATGACAAAGAACAACAGCCCGTTCGCGCCAAGCGCGAAGGCCACGGGATAGCCGATCAGCAAGAAGACGATCAGCGAGACGAACATGATCGGCGCCATGTTCTGCGCAATGAGTTCCATCATCCGCGGTCATCCTTGCGGCCCGAGCCGTCCTTCGGCAGGTCCGTCAGCGGATGGTCCGGATCCGCAAATCCGGCCTGGTCGATCAGGCCGGGGTCCATCTCCAGCGGCACGTGATGGCCGGCATCGGGGAAGGGATCGGGGATCACGCCGCGCATGACGGCGATCTTCTTGATGATCTCGGACAGACCCTGAAACAGCAACAGCACGAAACCCGCGAACAACAGCGACTTGGCCGGCCACAGGATCAGCCCGCCCGCGTTCATCGACACCTCGCCCGAGTTGATGCTGCGCAGGAGCCAGGGATACATGTAGTAAAGCGCGACCAGAACGACCGGCATCAGAAAGAAGATCGTGCCCAGAAGGTCGATCCAGTGCTGAACCCGCCGCGACCAGGCGCCATAGATGATGTCGATGCGGATATGTTCGTTTTCCAGCAGCGTATAGGCCGCCGCCAGCAGGAATGCGCCGCCATAGAGATACCATTGCAATTCCAGCCAGGCATTCGACGAAATGCTGAACATCTTGCGCACGACCGCGTTGGTCGCGCTGACGAAGATCGCCAGCAGGATCAGCCACGATGCACTGCGCCCGATCAGCGTGTTGACGCGGTCGATGCCGCGCGACAGGGCCAGTAGGCCGCCCATTGAACTATCCTCCCTCACATCGCCGCCGCAGGGGCGACGAGGCCGGTTTCTCCGACCGGTCTGCAGATCGGGTTCCATATGCGCGAAGGGCCCAAAGGGGTCAAGGATTTCAGAACAGGGCCGCGGGGGCAGTCATGGCAAAGCCGGTCATCATCGCGGTCTCGGTCAGGACGGAAACCGTTCCCAGCACGTCGCCGCTTTGCCCATTGATCAGGTTTTGGGCCCGCCGCATGGTCAGGCCCGCCGCCGCGGCGCCCAGGGCCAGCGCCGGGACCGCATCGCGGCCGGCCGGCAGCAGGGCGGCCAGGGCGATCAGCAATGCGGCGGCCAGCGCGCCGTGCCCCGGCCGCCCGGCTGCGCGGCCCAGCCCATCGGGACGCGCGGGCGGCAACATCCGCATCGCGACGACGATCGCGGCCCGCCCGCCCGCCGCCGAGGCAATCAGCGCCGCCGGGCCAAGCACGGCCAGCGCCGCAACCCGCAAAAGCGATGTCACGATCAGCGCCATCACGCCATAGCTGCCGATCCGCGAATCGCGCATGATCCGCAGACGGGCCTCGCGATCCCCACCGCCATGGGCATCGGCGAAATCGGCCAGTGCATCCTCGTGCAGCGCCCCGGTCAGGCAGACCGACAGCGCCAGCGACAGGCCGGCCGCCAGCAGCGGCGGCTGGACCAGAAGCAGCGGCACCGAGGCCAGCGCCCCGACCAGCGCGCCGGCCAGCGGAAAGGCCCATGCGCCGGCCCCCAGGGTCATGGGATGGCCCGGCAGCAGGCGTGCCAGCGGCAGGCGCGTCAGGAAGACCAGCGCCAGTACCAGCTGATGCAGCCTAGCCAATCCCGGCCTCGGAGAAGGTTGCCATGCCGTCATGGCAGGCCAGGGCACCGCGCAGCACCATCAGCGCCACCGCCGCGCCCGATCCCTCGCCCAGGCGCATGTCCAGCGACAGGATCGGACGCAGGCCAAGCGCGGCGATCAGGCGGCGGTGGCCCGGTTCGGCGCTTTCATGTCCACTCAGGCAATGGCTCAGCGCGTCCGGATCGTCACGGGTCAGCACCGCTGCGGCGGCCGTGCAGATGAACCCGTCCAGAATCACCGGCAGGCCCAGTTCACGCGCGCGCAGGATGGCGCCGCAAAGCGCCGCCTGTTCGCGTCCTCCGAACGCCGCCAATGCGTCGGCCGCCGTCATCGGATCGTGGCGGGCCAGCCCCGCGGTCACGGCACGCAGCTTGTTGGCGAGGATCTCGCCCTCGGCGCCGGTGCCGGGACCGACCCAATCCTCGGCCCGGCCGCCAAAGGTCCACGCGGCCAGCACCGCGGCGACGGTGGAATTGCCGATGCCCATCTCGCCCAGCAGCAGGACGTCGGCCTGCGAATCCACCGCATCGGCCCCCGCCTGCATCGCCGCGCGAACCTCGTCCGGCGTCATGGCCACGTTCTGGGTGAAATCAGCGGTCGGGCGGTCCAGTTCCAGGGCGACGACGGACAGATCGGCCCCGGCCACGCGACACAACTGGTTGATCGCCGCCCCGCCGGCGCTGAAATTGGCCACCATCAGCGCCGTCACCTCGGCCGGAAACGGGTTCACGTTCTGCGCGACCACCCCGTGATTGCCCGCAAAGACCAGCGCCTGCGCGCGTTCGAGGCGAGGCCTGGCCCGCCCCTGCCAGCCGGCCATGAACACGGCCAGATCCTCAAGCCGGCCCAGCGAGCCCGGCGGTTTGGTCAGGCTGTTCTGCCTGTCGCGCGCCGCCTTGGCGGCGGTTTCGTCAAAGGATGTCATCCGGATTCTCCCGCGGGGGTTTCAGCCGCATCGGCTGGCCAGACACCGACAGCCAGACCTGGTCGGCGATCTGCGCCACCGCCTGATTCATCCAGCCATGCCGGTCCCGGAATTGCCGCGCCAGCGCGTTGCCGGGCACGATTCCCTGGCCCAGTTCGTTCGTGACCAGCACGACAGGACAGGTTTGCTGACGCAGCGTCATGCATAATGCGCCGATATCCGCCGAGCCCCTGCAATTGGCCAGCCACAGGGTCAGGCAATCGACCAGTCGCACCCCCTGCCCGTCGCTGCGATCCAGCGCGCCCGTCAGATCCAGCGGCTCTTCCAGGGTGATCCATCCGGTCCCGCGACGGCGTTGATGTTCCGCGATTCTGTGGGACATTTCATCGTCACCGACCTCGGCCGTGGCGATATAGATGCGGCTGCCGCCATGCCGCGCGGCCAGCCGTTCGGCCAGCGCCGACTTGCCCGAACGCGCGCCCCCCGTCACCAGCGTGATATGTCCCCGTTCGCTCATCGTCGCTATCTGTTTCACAGCATCGGGCGCAAGGAAAGGCGCAGAACCGGCTTTACCCGCCTTTGGTTTCGACTAGTTTCTCGCCATTCAGGTGCAGATCAGACACCGACTCAACTTGGAGGCATATCCATGATGAAACTCTTCACCACCACCGCGCTGCTGGCGGCCCTGGCGATGCCAGCCCTCGCCGTCCAGCCCGCCGAGGGCGAGAAGCTGGCCCAGAACCAGACCTATACCTACTGGCTGCTGGACGCGATCAAGTCGCTGGACCCGGCGAAGAACACGGACGTCGAGGGTTCGGACGTGTTGCGGTCCCTGTTCGAGGGATTGATGAACGAGGACGCGAAGGGCGCGATGATCCCCGGCGTCGCCGAAAGCTTCGAGGAAAGCGACGACAAGCTGACCTATACCTTCCGTCTGCGCGACGCCAAATGGTCGAACGGCGATCCGGTCACGGCGGGCGATTTCGTCTATGCCTGGCGGCGTGTGGTCGACCCCGAGACGGCCTCGGAATATGCGTGGTTCATGGAACTGATGAACATCGTCAACGCGACCGAGATCGTGAAGGGCGAAAAGAGCCCCGAAGAACTGGGGGTCAAGGCCATCGACGACAAGACGCTGGAGGTGACGCTGACCACGCCGACACCCTATTTCATCAAGACCCTGTCCCACGCCACCACCTATCCGGTGCCGCAGAAGGTGATCGAGGCCGAGGGCGACAGCTGGACCCAGCCCGGCAAGCTGGTCGGCAACGGCGCCTTCGTGCTGGAAAGCCACAATCTGGGCGTCGATATCACGCTGAAGAAGAACCCGGATTACTGGGATGCCGAGAATGTCCTGATGGAAACCGTCAAGGGCGTCACCGTCAACGACAACAACGTTGCCCTGACCCGCTATCAGGCCGGCGAACTGGACCGCGTGCAGATCCCGGCCGGGCAATACCCGCGTCTGAAGCAGGAATATCCCGATCAGGCCACCTCGATCCCCTATGCCTGTTCCTATGCCTATATCTACAATGTCTCGGAGAAGGGGCCCGAGGCGTTGAAGGATGTGCGGGTGCGCAAGGCCCTGTCGCTGGCCATCAACCGCGACATCATCGTCGACAACGTGCTGCAAGGCGGTCAGAGGCCGGCGACGACCTGGACGCATTGGGCGATCGAGGGCTTCGAGCAGCCGGAGACCGAACTGGCCACGCTGAGTCAGCAGGAAAAGACCGCCAAGGCCAAGGAATTGCTGGCCGAGGCCGGCTACGGTCCCGACAATCCGCTGAACCTGACACTGCAATACAACACCGACGAGAGCCACAAGAAGCTGGCCATCGCCGTGCAGCAGTTCTGGAAGCCGCTGGGCGTCAACGTCACCCTGAACAATGTCGAATGGAAGGTTCACACCGACCGCCTGCAGAATCAGGATTTCGACGTGGCCCGCTATGCCTGGTGCGGCGATTACAACGAAGCCTCGACCTTTCTCGACTGGTTCCGCACCGACGGCTACAACAGCGGCAAATGGTCGAACGCCGAATACGACAAGCTGATGGCCGATTCGAAGACCGCCGAGGATACCACGCCGCTTTACAAGCGGGCCGAGGAAATCCTGGCCGAAGAGGTGCCGGCGGCCTTTGTCTATCACTATGCCAAGGTGGACATGATCAGCCCAAGGATCAAAGGACTGCCCACCGAAAACGTGCTGAACACCTGGTACGCCAAGGATCTGTATCGTCTGGCCGATTGAGGCCGGCCGATCCGCCCTCTTGCCGGAAGGGGTTGCCCCCTTCCGGTATTCAGTCATAGAACCTGACCCATCTTCCGCAGGGAGGCCGAGCCGATGTTCGCCTACATCATGCGGCGACTGGCGGTGGCGATACCGACGCTGCTTTTGCTGATCGTCTTTTCCTTCGTCCTGATGCACATGGCGCCGGGTGGTCCCTTCACCCAGGAACGCGCGCTGCCGCCGCAGGTCATCGCCAATCTGAATGCCAAATACGGGCTGGATCAGCCTCTGTGGCGGCAGATCGCCAGCTATCTCTGGGGCATCGTCGCGAATTTCGATTTCGGGCCCAGCTTCGTCTATCCCGATCGCACGGTGAACCAGCTGATCGCGGCCGGTTTTCCGGTCACGCTGACCTATGGCACACTGTCCTTCATCGCCGCGGTGGTGGTCGGCGTCGGTCTGGGCGTGGTCGCCGCGATCTGGCACAACGGTTTTCTGGATTATCTGGCCGTCGGCATCTCGATCGGGGCCCAGGTTCTGCCGAATTTCGTGATGGCACCGATCCTGGTTCTGGTCTTCACGCTGTGGTACAGGATGCTGCCCGGCGGCGGATGGAGCTTCGAGGATCCCAGCTACTGGATCATGCCGGTGATCGCGCTTGGCACCAGCTACATGGCCTCGATCGCGCGGATCACCCGGTCCTCGATGCTCGAGGTGCTGGGCTCGAATCATATCCGCACCGCCCGCGCCAAGGGAATGCCCGAACATCGCGTCATCCTGCGCCACGCGCTGAAGCCCGCGCTGCTGCCCGTCATCAGCTATCTGGGACCGGTCTTCGTGTCGATGATCACCGGATCGGTGGTGATCGATGTCTATTTCTCGACCGGCGGCATCGGCAAGGCCTTCGTCGATTCGGCGCTGAACCGCGACTACGCGGTGATGATGGGGGTCACGATCCTGGTCGGGGCGCTGACCATTCTTTTCAACCTTGTCGTCGATATCCTCTATGCGTGGATCGACCCGAAGATCCGGTACTGAGCCATGGTCATCGAAGAACGCAAGATGCAATCGCTGGCCGCCCGCCTGTCGCAGGACGAGGTTCGCGGCCGCAGCCCCTGGGCCGACGCGCGCAAGCGGTTCGTTCGCAACAAGGCGGCGATGGCCGGGTTGATCATCCTGATCCTGGTCGGGCTTTTCGCGCTGCTGGGCGAATATGTCGCCGCCTGGTCGAATGACGAGCTGGACTTTACCGTCATGGGCCAGGTGGCGCAGATGGGCATGCCCTCGTTGCAGAACGGACATTATTTCGGCACCGACGATCTGGGCCGCGACCTGTTCGCGCGCACCGTTCAGGGCACGCAGATTTCGCTGATGGTCGGCATCGTCGGCGCCGCGATCGCGGTTGTCGTCGGCACGCTTTACGGCGCGACGGCGGGCTATGTGGGCGGGCGCACCGACCAGTTCATGATGCGCGCCGTCGATATCCTGATGTCGATCCCCTACATGTTCGTGCTGATCCTGCTGCTGGTGATGTTCGGCCGGTCGATGTCGATGCTGTTTCTGGGCATCGGGCTGATCTCGTGGCTGGACATGTCGCGCATCGTGCGCGGCCAGACGCTGAGCCTGAAGAACCGCGAATTCATCGAGGCCGCCCGCGCCATCGGCGTTCCCGCATGGAAGATCGTCCTGCGCCATGTCGTGCCGAACCTGCTGGGCGTGGTCGCGGTCTATGCCACGCTGCTAGTGCCGCTGATGATCCTGACCGAAAGCTTCATCAGCTTCCTGGGGCTTGGCGTGCAGGAACCGCTGACCTCGTGGGGGGCGCTGATCTCCGAAGGTGCGGGCACGATGAATTACGGCACATTGTGGCAGTTGGCCTTTCCGCTTTTCTTCTTTGTCATCACGCTGTTCGGCTTCTTCTTCGTGGGCGACGGCCTGCGCGACGCCCTTGACCCGAAGGATCGCTGAGATGGCCCTGCTGGAACTGCATGACCTGTCCGTCCGCTTCGCCACCAATGATGGCGAGGTCCAGGCGGTCAACGAGGTCAGCCTGTCCATCGATGCGGGCGAAACGCTGGGCATCGTCGGGGAATCCGGCTCGGGAAAGTCGCAATTGTCCTTTGCAGTCATGGGATTGCTGGCGCGCAACGGACGGGCGTCGGGCCGCGTCGTCTTCGACGGGCAGGAC
>Ga0310345_10005618_pt1 | contig 11087 bp, 12 predicted proteins | sample HC15DNA20500_MG_FD_204667 | JGI IMG/M metagenome (GOLD analysis project Ga0310345, IMG submission 204667) | Marine microbial communities from station ALOHA, North Pacific Subtropical Gyre - HC15-DNA-20-500_MG | ecosystem: Environmental > Aquatic > Marine > Oceanic | place: Pacific Ocean: North...
CTTTGCCTCTGCTTCTCCTTCAGTTAATTTTGCTTGCTCTGCCCTTGCATTTTGTTTAGCTCTTAAACGCCTTTCAATTTCTGCATCAGTAGGCATGATGCCTGTTTTATTTCTTAAGGATGCTAAAAAACCCGGATCATTTTTAGGGTCTAATGCCTTTCTTCTTGCATCGCTTTTCTTTAACATTGCTCGTATGGCAGGGCCATCTTCAACTTGTTTTCTCCAATCTTTTCCAAGAACTAATTCCATATGTCTAGCTCTATCTGCGGCTGATCGAGCTATACCTGCTTTGTTCTGAGCCTCATATTTTCCCCACTTTCTACGTTCAGCTTCACGCTTGTCTTCCTCTTTCCTTATTCTTTTTATTTTTGCTAGATTTGCTCGTGCTCTTTTATTCCTATCTGGATCATTAAGCATCGCTATTATTTGATCTCTATTTGCCATCATTACCTCCCAATACTCCTACTTTATCAGTATCTTCTTCTACTGGAAGTTGATTATTTGTTGATTGTTGATTACCCGGTTGTGTATTCGTATTAAGATCATATTTAATTGATTGTTGTGGTTCCCCTTTATAATGAATATCGTCAGTCAGAGCCTTATGCTGCTCAGTAGTTAATCCTGAAGATAGTCCTCCTGAAGTAGTTGTAGGTTTTAATGCTTTAATAAAACCACCACTCTGAGATTCAAAATCATCACCTTGTTCTCCTATATAAGTAATTCCCGGTACTGGTTTTGCTGTTATTTTTTTATCCTTTGTTAAACCGCTATAATCCATTGTAGTGGCACTTAGATCCAGACCATCAATATCTTGTCCAAAATTCAGGAATCCACCTTTATACTCATCAAATGCTTTCCTGTTTTTTGCATCCTTTGCCTCTCTTTTTTCAGCAAAAGCCAAACCTGCTCTTGGCCCTATCTTGTCCATCCTTGCTTGCATGGCATCATCTTTCCTAGACTGGGCATTTAATCTTGCTGTTGCATCTGCTACTTTCTTACCAGTCATTATACTGCTTGTGGTAGATACCGCACCTACTAAATCTCCATATTCATTCCTTTCGTAGCCTTCACCACCCTGTATTTGTTGATCTAGCATTGAGCCAAGACCTGTAGCCTCACTTGCACCAGCAGTGTAGTATGCGGCTGCTCCCCTTGCCACAGCACCAACTAGCTTTTTCCCAAAACTTGATTTCTTCTTCTTAGATGCAGCTTCTGCGGCTGCTCTCCTTTCTTCCTCTTCTCTCCTTAACTTAGTAGCAAGTTTTGCTTTAGTTACTCCTTGCAGTCCCTCTTGTCTTATACGCTGGTGACCTACATAATCTATGTTTGGTGTAAATGCCATAATATTACCTTAAGTTTTATACTGTTGCTGCCACACGCTTTTTACGCATAGCTTCTTGCTGTTCAGGTGTTAAAGGTTGTCCCATAATTCCTCCTACCTGTGCCATACCGGGACGACCATCTCCTAGTGGATTTTGTGGCACTGCTTGTTGATTTGCCATAGCCTGTTGTCCCATCATTGGTTGTAGAGCACCTTGAGGAGGTGGTGGTGCTTGATCCTCTTGTGCCAACATACGTCTACTACCTTCTGGTGGGCCTAATGATGGTGCCGCATTAATTCCTCCCGGTGTTGCTGGTGCTGCTTGTCCTACTGGTGCTTGCACTGCAGAAGGTGCTGGAGGAATAGCAGAAGCTGTAGCTGGTGCTGTAGCTGGAGCTGTGGCTGGTGCAGGAGATGATGCTGGTCTCCAACGTGGATCATCAGGTGTTCCCTGAGCCGATCTGGTTAAACGAGCCTGTTCCTCAGAGTAAGCCTGAGTTTCCTGTGCTACTACATCTTGAAGTTGTGCCTGAGTATAACCTGCTTGTTGGTCAATAAATCCACCTTGCTGGTCAAGACCTCCCATCTGTTGTTGTCTTGCACCACCAGCCGCTTGAACTGCACCCATACCTTGTGCCAGCATTGTACCTTGTTGTGCCGCTCCTTGAAATCCTAATTGTGCACCACCCTGTACGCCCTGCATCCTCATTCCTGCACCAGCCTGAGCCATAGCCCCCTGACCTTGTAAGGCTGCTTGCTGGCCTTGTGCACCCTGCATCTGCATTGCGGCTCCTTGACCTCTTAGAGCAGCTTGCTGTACTGCTAAACCAGCCTGTTTACCTGCCATACCTGCTTCTTGACCTTTTAATTGTGCGGCCTGTCCTAGTTGTGATTGGCCCATCTGTTGACCTTGAAGCTGTGCTGATAGTGCTTCTGACCGTCCTGCCTGTGATTGTTGTGCCGCAGACTGTCTCTGGAACTGTGCTACCTTTGAGGCTATCTCTGCAGGAGATGCTCCTGACTGTGCCAACTCACGCCTCAATTTCTCTTCACTACCTTTTTGAGAAGCCAAGCGTTGTTCTTCCATCCTGCCCTTGAGCATTGATGCTTCCCTCTGTCCAACATCTCCAGACAAAGCCTTTTCTGACATTCCTCTTATATCTTTTTGGAATCCCTCTTTACCAAATTGTTCTTGGACTGTACCTACATCTTCTGCCCCTGCCTCAAAACCTTCCTGACCAGTTTGAGCGGCCTCCCCCATAGTCGTACCAGTTTTTTTGTACTCATCACCTATATCCTCAAGTTTTCCGGCTCCTGTTGTTGCCGCACCTCCATATTGTGTTTGTGCAGTATCACCTCTAGTCTTAGCATCTCCTGCCATCTGGTCAAATTTAGACTGGTAAGCCCCAAGTTTTGTTACATCTTCTCCAAATCCTGCAGTTAAGTCTTTGGATTCTGCCCCAAGACCTTTAGCTCCCTGCTTATATCCTTCATAGGAGTCAGATATGTCTCTTGTTGCTGTACTTGCATCATATCCTGCTTCTCCCTCAAATTTACCAGAGGCATCCTTCATACGACCTATTGTTGCCGCTTCTCTCCCCCTTGTTAATTTCTGACCTTTTTCATAGTCTTCTTTCCTATCTCTCTCATATGCCTCGTTTCTAGCCTTTTCTTGTGCTTGCTTAGCTGCTTGTTCGGCTATCTGTTCCCAGTTAGCACCAGATGCTCCACCACCAGCTCCTCCTCTAGCTTGTTGTTCAGCCATATTCTGTTTTGCCTGTTTTTGGAAATCATCAAATCTTTCCTTTGCATTTTCATCACTTCCTATCTTTCCAAATCTTTCCTCATACCAACCTTTTACCCGTGATGGATTGAAGTCTCTTATATCACCAGTCCATTTTGCTGTATTTTGATAATCCTTAGTTGTTAATTCTTTTACTTTTGCTATAGTATCTTCACCCGGATTATGCTTTTTCTCTCTTTCTTGTTTCCTTTCTTTCGGGGTTTTCCCTTTTTTGTCTCTTCCAAGACCTCCTCTACCAAAACTGGGGATTCCATAAGGAGTCATGTGACCTTTACCACCCTGCTGTTTTAGTAGGGTCATCTCTTTTTGTGTTACAAATGCTGGATATTCTTCTTCTCCACCCTGTGGCTGGTAACGCTTAGGAACCTGATACATCCCCTGCCTTTTAGCATTTTGTTTTGCTAGATTTAAAAATCCCGGTTTTCTCTTAATCATGTTACTGCCCCTGTGGTGTTTGTTGCTGTGGTTGCTCTACATCTAATAGAGTCTGATCCGTTTCAAATAGTGCTATATCACCATCTCCATCTGTCTGTACCCATTGTAGTACCTGACCTGATGAGTTGGAAGGAAAATAATCCTTATGAGTCTTGTAACCTCCATCCTGTGGAATCAATATTTCTGGTAACCACTCCTTAGCAAGTTGTTCTCCATCCATAAATATAGCTAATTCTACGTTACCTTGATAGGTAACCTGATATTCTGTATGGGTTTTTAAACCCTTGTAATATTTTACTGGTAGTGCTACTGGTTTTGAAGATAATATCTGACCCTTTTGTGCTGAAGATATAACTTGTTCTATATGAGGAATATAACCATAACTAAGTGGAGGAAAGTACACCTTTATGGTATCCTGTATCCTTCCACTTCTTGGTTTCAAGGTAACAGTCTTATCATTACTGTTATTTGGTTTTATAGAATCCTCATCCATGTACATCTTCACTTGTAAGCTCTTGTCGAATGTTATTTCATAGTAGTGGAATAGTATATTCTCACTAAAACTTGCTTCTGGCTTTGATTCAAACTGGTACCGTGTTATATCTGTCAGACTGGAACTCATTTGGGCTACATAACCCTGCGATCCTTGAGGAAGGGAAACCCTCCTTGTCTGTCTTACTGTATGTTCAGGCAATGTCCTTCCTGAAGTAGTCAATACATTAGTGCCATCCACAGTGACTTTAACTATCGGTTTACCTTTATATTCAATTAGAAACGATTGGAATACTTGCCTATCTTTAATCATAATAAGTCTGTGTCCTTCTCAGTTTCTAATGACAGTACCCTTGATTTTAAGGCTATTATTTCATTCCGTAATGCTCTTAGGTTATCAAAGACCTGTCTTAGTGCATCAGTAGTTAATTCATCTTCAACACCAAAAAAGTTATCTGCCTCAGTTGCCCCCATTGTTGGTGTTCTAGCCATTATATAACCTCTGCATCAAAAACTGAACCAGAAATTCTACTTGTTTCTGTTTCATCTGCAATAATATGAGGTATATGTCCCTCTGTCATTGCCGGGAAGTATAGAATAGATGTCCCAGTATTCCCTGTACCCGGATCTGTCAAAACTGTGCTTGCTATCTTTTCAACAGAATCAACCTTAACAGTTACAGTTGGTGTACCTGTGTAAGAAATAGTAACAAAATTAAATCTTTTCTTTTGTTGTTCTGCAAGAATATCATATTTTATAGCTACAGATGTAATTTGGCCTGAACAATCAATAAATTCGATACTAGCACGATTAGCTACTGTTGCTGACGATAAAGAGAGTGCCCTATTAAATTCAGCAGATGGAGTACCAAAAGTATAAGTATCAGAAAGATTTCCATCACATTTTATATTGACAGTCCCAGAAAAATCTGTACCTGTTATATATACTGTATAGTATGCCTTTTCTGAGGTAATATTACCACCTGTAAAGTCTTTTGTTTCAAATGAATACTTATTTTCAGTACCTCCACCTATATATCCTGCTTCAGTAAATAGTTTATTGTTGACTGCCCTATAATGAAAATTGGAAGCCCTGCCTGATGATTTACATATTTTAGGGCTTTGTTTCAAGTCTACCTTCCAACCGTCATCACCACCTGAAAGGAGGTAGTACGTATCATCAATAACTCCAGATACGTTATCCAAGGCGTTCTCACTTGGTCTTGCAAAATTTTGAATAAGGTCATCTGTTAATACGGTTACGTTTCTTCCATCAAAAAGACATATACCTGTGTGTGAAACGTAGATAATGGAGTCTCTTATTTTTGCTATAGTTTTATGACCACCGACAGGTATACCATGAATAGTAGGTACCTGCACCTTTCTCATTTCATTATGTGCATTCCCATACACACGATATACCCCATGTTCTGTAAATACAACTGCCTCACCTCCACGTGAGACAATACCTGTAATTTGTCCATCAAAGTCTAGGTAGCCATCTATTGCATAATTATTAGGTTTAGAGTAGTTACTTATGTGTAACCTTGTGTCTACTGATCCCATAAAAAAGTTATTAAATTCAGTAAGATACTTAAGGTTATATGGTACCTCCGTTGGAATGTCTACAGGTTCTATTTCTATCAATGCTCTAGGAGGAGTAAAGTCAATAATGGAACCGCAACCGTCATGATTTGCAGAAGCATTATCTCCTAAAACAGTAGCATCTACTACATTACTACTGGCAAATAAATATTCTCTTGTATCTTCACTATAAGGCATTCCTGTTATTGGACTTATATCATCTGAAGTAAATTTAACCATAAAATGGAGGTCTACAGCATGAGTGGCAGAGCTGCCATATATACTAACTAACTGTTCTGTTGAAAGCCATGAACTTTCTCCTGAGTAGGTACCGCTCTCAACTGCCGCAGTTACAGTACCATTACCTGTACTTGAATCTGCTCTAGCAATCGTGACGGCTGGTGCACCTGTATATCCACTTCCTTTATCTGTAATAATAACATTAGTGATTGAATTACCTGTTATAACTGCTCTTGCTGTTGCAGTCTTTCCGGGGCTGGTAGGAGCCGCTACTGTTAAGGTAGGAATCCCAGTTGTATAGTTATTATTTGTACCACCAATAGTCATACTTCCTATACCGCCTGAATGGTAGGATCTACGTGATCCAGTTGCCCCATATCCATACCATTTAACTTTCCATTCTGCACCAGATGGAATCCCTGAAACTGTTATATTTACATTATTTGTGCTTTTTGCAACAAGTACAGATAAAGGGGAACCATCACTTTGTGATGTAAGAAATATATCTTGTACCTTCTTTATTACTGATGAGGTTCCTCCTACACGGTACAGGGCAAACTTACCATAGAATAGGGAATTGGCATCCTTTTTATTAATTTTAAATTTTACCATTGTTGGTACACTCGTGTGAGTGGAATCAGAATTTATATAAGCCAGACTGTCTGATATAGGTGTTAGTTCTGATATGCCACCTTCTGCACCAGTTGGTTCATCAAATCTTGCTATACCCCATTGCATTGGTATAGGGAAATTTTCTGTAAGCCATTTTACTGAATGCCCTTCTGCACGTTCCGTATTAGTACCGCTTAATTGTGATACAACAATACTATGCGGCTCTGGCTTAGACAGTTCTACAGGATATATCTTATTTAATATTCCATCTATTATCCTTGCTGGAGAAGTTTCTATTGTCAGAGTAACGCTGGAACCTCCTGTCGTTATAGTTTTATCAATGGTTACTATATTTGTTCCAGTATCTATACTCTCTATCTTTGACCCTAAAGGCACACCAGTACCAATTACGCTATCAGATACAATAACCTTTGCTATATCAGTAGCAGAAAGTGTGATTAATCCTGTATTAACCGTTAATGTTGTAGCAGTAATAGAAAAGTTTTCACGACCCATGTACAGGTCATCATTATATTCAACGAATGAAGTTACAGAACCAAGGTTAAGTTCTGTGTCGTTGACAATAACAGAAGCTACTGAGGTGAGGGTTATGGTTCCAGAACCAGCATCTGCTAGAGTTATTACAGTACCACCCTCAGTTGAACAGAGTGTCATCTCATCTACATCAGGTACGGTCTTAATAAAGTAGGTTGTTCCTGCCACAAGAGGTAATGGCACATCTCCTCCTGCCAATACAATTGTGTCATCAACTACAAGACCATGTGCGCCACCTGCTGTTGTCAGTATGTTTGATGAAGCAGTAACAGTATCAGATATGCCTATCTGATATGTACCTGTCTCTGAAATTGTGAGGGGATTTCCTAAGTCAGTTGAGGGATTTGCTTCAGTTGTGTCGGCACCTGCATCTATTACTAAAATAGGATGTGGATTGGCTACATCAGTACCTACCCAAGAGCCACCTTTTTCATAATAGAATTGTTTACCTCCACCATCGCCACCGATACCTAAGTCAGGACGTACATCTCCATGCGTGAAGTCTGTATTGATGGCTGCCTGAACCATGTTGTCTGGTATTTTGTGGGCAGGTATCCGTGTGTTCAAGCCTCCAGTAAAATCTGTTTGTCTGTCTAAAGCCATTCATCAAACTTTTATAATGTAATTGACTGCAATTATTGGTGATAAGATTGTGTGTGCAGTTCCACTTCCTGTGTTTGCTGTAGTCATTGTATGGGTATGTGTTTCTCCTCCCAAAGCTATTCCGGGGGCAGTTGCACCTGTAGTCGTTGCAGGAGTAGTATGTGTATGAGCATAACTATGCGTATGATCTGCACTTGTACCCCCAGTAGCACCTGTTCCACTACTACCAGTATTTGGGACACTACCTCCGGCTCCAGTACTAAATTGTATATGACCACCCGCAGATCCTCCTCCTCCAACTCTATGACTCATTGCGTGAGTGTGACTTGGGCCAGTATGGGTATGACCTGCACTTTGTCCCGATGTAGTAGAAGTACTTTGAGCATCTGTAGTTGTAGCTACTTGAGGATGTGTATGTGTAGGATTGGTAATAGTTATACTTGAATTTGCTGGACTATTAGCCGCAGTTGTAACGTGGGTATGAACTGCTAATTCTGCTATTGTTAATGCATGTGTTTCTGTACCTACGACATCACCTAGGGTGCGAGAAGTGAGTCCTGCCGCTAAAGCTGTTCCAGTAGTCCTTGCATCTGCTGCATTTGCCGCTCCTGTAGCTATTCCTACTGGTGACCTTGACCTGAAGTCTGGTACCTTAACTTTATCTGTTCCCCATGATGCTGAACTGGAATTACCCCAGTCACTAGTAGCCTTCAATAAATTAAAAAGAGGTTGGTAGTCATTACCTTTTCCATCTGCATTATAATGAGTTCCACCTAGCCCGGTTCCACCATCATTAATTGTACTACTGATGGTATCACCGTTGCAGTATAGCCATCCGGCAGGAGGAGAATCCCCTGCGGCATTTCCTGCATACATACGTATCTCACCAGTGAAACCAGAGAAGTTGTTGAATCCACTAACGGTAGATGTCAGTGTCATTGTGTCTGATGATGCATTTCCTACTACAGTATTACCATTAAAGGTAGAGACTCCACTAACGGTTAATGTACCAGTTACAGTTAATCCTAATGTACTTGTAGCTTGCAAATTAGTAGTAGCATTGGACTCAAGCACTACATTTGCTGTGCCACTATTACTAAGATGTCGGACTTCGTTTACTTTTAGTGTACTCATTCTTCTCTACTCTTCTCTTTTTGTTTACGTTTATCCCTGTAGGGATTACCATTACCTGTTCTTACCTTCTTCTTTTTCTTACTCATGTATACACAAGCCCCTTCTTGTATACTGTCTTACCCTTCTCCTTTACTGCAGTAAGAACCTGTTTTCTATTTCCTAGTCTATTGTATGAACAATGCACCCAACCATCCCTGTCGTCCTTACCCGGATACTCAAGTATCAGTTGATCAAAGCACCGATTCTCCTTTATCCATTCTGCAAGGAGGGCATTGCTTACAGAGTAAGTTTCAAAGTCTGCCGCTTCTCCCCTAGTGTGCTGAGACTTATCTCCGCTACCTATGGCACGGTTTAACTCCAAGACTCTCAGTCCAGAATTGATACTGATAGCCCCAAACTTATCCCTGCACGGCTGTAGTATCTTGACTGTCAGGGCAACTAGGTTCATGAGTTGCTCCTGATCTGGTTCGTTCCTTATACCCTTCCTTATTGCAGTCTGACTCCGTGTCAGTTCTCGTAAGGAAAAGTTTTTGCTTAGTTGCATTAGCTGAATAAATCTTTGAATGATTTAAACGGATTATCGGGCATCTCTTCTACAACTGCATCTAAGAGTACCTTCTGGTTGTCGCTAAGATTATCATCTATAGCCTTCTGTACGTGTTCTACTGCCAGATCCTGTGCCTTGTCTACTACAAGACTTTGAATTATATTAATCAAAAGGGCTGGGTTCATCTTCTTCTCCTTCTTGGGTTGATTTTTTAGGAGGAGGCAATATATTCTTCTCCTCCTCTTGATGCAGGTCTCCTCCGCTCTCAAAATAGAACTTGGCTATCCCTGCAAGGATGGGGATAAACGCCCCAATCAAAATATTTAATAAGTCTTTTGAGGATGTTGCAAGTTCATCACTTGCTGTTAACATCATGTGTACTATATAGCTAAAGATTGCCATTGCCACTAGAGCTATTGCAAATCTTGCATAGAATCTAACTAATTGGATTTTGTCATTCACGCCCATATTATCCTAAAATTGTTTGTATTACTGCTGCATACATAAATATTACAAATGTACTAAGTAGAAAAAAAGTGATTATATAATCTCTCATTACCTATCATTATTTTTGGGTTATTTTACTTAATAAATTATCCATCGACTTTGTGTTTGCTTCTAGACTTGCTGATATTTTATTGATTGCATCATTACTCTGTTGAGCTAATTCAAAGGATCTCTTATCATTATCTGAATCTCTTTTGGTAAAGTCATCTATAATCCTTTGTCTTTCTTGACGACCCCTCTCAGCGGCTTCTTCTGCTTTTACAAACTGGAACTTAATGAACCACAGGGCTAGTAAACTGTATACGACTGGTGCTCCTAGATTTTGTATTATGTCAATTACTTCCTTTGAGTTCATCAGGTTCCTCCTTCTCTTGAGTTTCTTTAGCTAATTCTGCTTCATATTGTTTGTTAACTTTATCAGCCCAATCTGCTCCAAGATCAGAGTAATGTTCGTTCCAACTGGGTATTTCAAAGATACCACCATTAGGTTTATATAAGACCATTCTATTTGAATCTTCAAAGAATTTATGTCCTACAACTTCCTTAGACTGCCATGTCAATCCTTTCTCTTTCCATTTAAAAACGTAACTTATATATTTTTCTTGTACCTCTTCTTCCATGTGTCTCCTTTATGTCATTATATCTTGTTGTTTACCTATTTTTATATTGCACTCATTGATTAATTTTAAAGATAACTCCTTTGCCTCTTTATATTCAAGTCCAATAACTTTCTCTGGAGAAAGATCATGCCTGATTGTATCCACATAACAGTCACAAATCATCCAGCGAACTGGCTCTGGTAGTTGTGGTTGTTTGTACTGATAGGTGACTGAGCATATCTGCCACAACCCCCTGATCTGACCTGTGGGGAAGTTCCCATTGAACTTCGGTTCCTCTGCCATTACTGGCAAGAAGGTAACACAGCCTAAAAACACTATAATCACTAATAATTTCAATTGTATCGCCATACTGTTGGTCTTGGTGCTTCTTCTGATGTTAGGCTATCCATGTGTATAAACCGTTTACTTATTCCTATTCCTGTCATGTACTTCTTTGCTATCTTATATAGGACACCAGCATCCTTACCAGAAATAGCAATATCTATAGCCTTTCCCATTGTGTGTGGCCCTGAACCATCTTTATGAGCAAACTTTGAAACATGGAGATTGTGACTCTTACACCTGTATCCTGAATTTACCTTCAATTTTCTGTTACTCTGACTGTACCACTCTTCCCTCATCTTCTCTAACCTGA
>Ga0310345_10005619_pt1 | contig 11085 bp, 11 predicted proteins | sample HC15DNA20500_MG_FD_204667 | JGI IMG/M metagenome (GOLD analysis project Ga0310345, IMG submission 204667) | Marine microbial communities from station ALOHA, North Pacific Subtropical Gyre - HC15-DNA-20-500_MG | ecosystem: Environmental > Aquatic > Marine > Oceanic | place: Pacific Ocean: North...
TTATTAAGTGAAACACTTGGTAAAACCAAAGATGCCATAGAATTATACAAAGAAATTAAAGAAAAATATCCGCAAACCGATAAAGGTCTGCAAGCCGATAAATACATTTATCGGTTAAGCATTGAAAAAAATGATTTAAGCGTTAACTAATGGCTACACCCGGAAACTCGTTATTGCACAAAGGCATCCCCGTAATTAAGGATGCCTTTGTACTATTGGTAAAAACCGAATGGAATTCATCAATCGTTGATGAATTGGAAAATGGTTGCATACGCATTTTTAAGGAAAATAATATTCGCTTTCAAACGATTATTGTACCGGGTGCTGTTGAAATACCATTTGCTATTCAACAACATATACAAAATGCCTATAACCAAACCGATGCATATATTGCATTAGGTACCGTTATTCGTGGTGACACACCCCATTTTGATTATGTATGCAAATATGTTACTGAAGGTATATTACAACTGAATTTAAACCACAATAAACCGGTTATTTTTGGTGTCCTTACAGTTGAAAATAACCGGCAAGCGCTTGAACGTATTGGAGGAATACACGGTCACAAGGGCGAAGAAGCCGCCATAACCGCCATTAAAATGATTGATTTAAACCGTAAAATTCAACAACAAACAATTTGAATTTTAGCAAAATAACAGGCAATGAATGTGCAATTATTTATACCTTGTTTTATTGACCAACTTTTTCCGCAAGTTGGATTTAACATGGTAAAAGTGCTGCAAAAAGTAGGCTGTACTGTACATTATAATACAGAACAAACTTGTTGTGGACAACCTGCTTTCAATGCCGGTTTTAAAGGCGAAGCGAAAGAAATATGTTCCAAATTTGTAAAAGATTTTGCCGGCAATGATTTTATAGTTGCCCCTAGCGCCAGTTGCATTGGATTCGTTAAAAATTATTATCCCTCTCTATTCAATAACACCTCCTTACATAATCAGGTAAAAACCTTATCGGAAAAGGTATTTGAGTTGAGTGACTTTTTGGTAAATATTTTGGGTGTAGAAGACCTTGGTGCCAGCTTTCCGGCAAAAGCTACTTACCATGATAGTTGTGCCGCATTAAGAGAATGTAATATTAAACAAGAACCTAGAAAACTACTAAGCCATGTACATGGCTTGCAATTGGTTGAAATGAATGATGTTGAAACCTGTTGCGGGTTTGGTGGTACCTTTGCCGTTAAATTTGAACCAATTAGCGCTGCTATGGGCGATCAAAAAATAGTGAATGCACTAGCCACCGAAGCCGAATATATTATTAGCACCGATATGAGTTGTTTAATGCATTTACAAGGCATTATCAATTTTCAGCAAAAACCTATTCAGGTTATGCACTTGGCCGATGTTTTAGCGCATGGCTGGTAAACAATAATTAAACAATTTTATTTATGCAATACTGGTTAGTAAAATCAGAACCCTTTAAATACAGTTGGGAACAATTTGAAAAAGACGGTCAAACATTCTGGGATGGTGTTCGTAATTATGGTGCTCGCAACAATTTAAAATCTATGAAAAAAGGCGACCTTGTTTTATGGTATCATAGCAATGAAGGGTTAGCCATTGTGGGCATAGCACAGGTTATTAAAGAACATTATCAAGACCCCACAACACCCGACCCCGCCTGGGTGGTAGTTGATTTAAAACCTTATCAAAAGCTAAATAAACCTGTTACCCTGGCTCAGGTAAAAGCTGACAAACGTTTGCAAAATATGGACTTGGTTCGCTTAGGCCGCCTTTCCGTACAAACAGTAAAACCTGAAGAATGGAAAGTTATTTTAGAATTAGGTGAAACAAAATTGAAAAAATAACGTACCACCATTGTTGTTAACCGTTTCGCCATGCAACCTAACATCGTAATATTAACCGGAGCTGGTATTAGCGCCGAAAGCGGATTAAAAACATTTAGAGATAGTGATGGTTTATGGAATGGTTATTCTATACAGGAAGTAGCCACCCCGGAAGGCTTTACTAAAAATCCTAAATTGGTACTTGAATTTTACAATCAACGCAGAAGAGAAATAGCCAATGCAAAACCCAATGCTGCACACCTTACCTTAGCAGAATTACAAAACAAATATGCGGTAACGATTATTACTCAAAATATTGACAATTTGCATGAACGAGCCGGTAGTAATAACGTAATACACTTGCATGGCGAAATTTTTAAAATGCGCAGTATAGCAAATACCCAAGTTTCTTATCCAATTACCGGCGATATCAATTTGGGCGATTTTGCAGAAGATGGTTACCAATTAAGACCATTCATAGTATGGTTTAATGAAGAAGTACCTTTATTACCGCAAGCCGCTGCAGTGGTTGCAGAAGCAGATGTATTTATTGTAATTGGCACTTCATTACAAGTGTATCCGGCAGCAGGGCTTATTCATTATGTTGCAGCAGATACCCCCATCATTGTAATAGATAAAAAAATTCCTAATTTGCCTAACACCCAGCACTTCATTACCATTGAACAACCGGCAACTCTAGGGGTTCCACAATTACCCAACATCTTAAACAAAATTTTTGCCCAATAAGCAACTAAATAAAAATGTTAAAAAGTATTCTGCATGAAAATTAGGCTACAAATGCCTGTAACATTGCATATCTATTCATACACAATCTATATTCATCCATGCGCTTAAACCTATTGGCAAAAAATTCTTTCAAATACTATCTCATCCTATTGTTATTGATGTGTTACAGCAATAGCTATTTATTGGCACAACGCAAAGCCACTAGCGCTTTAATCGACTTACAACATTTTATTCAGCAAAACAAACAACTGGTAACAGATACTACCAATCCATTTCTTTCAATGCTGGAAAAAGGGCGTTTAAATTATTTTAAACCTTTATACAAAGCCTTTGGCTATAAAGATGCATTGATTGATAACCATGGATTACAGGCGTATAATGAAGATTTAGCACAGGCTTTAGCTTTTACCGGCGATTATCAGTCGGCTTTGTATTACCAAGAACAGGCTTATGATATACTACCTAATAAATACGTTGATACTGCATTACAGGATATTGAAAAGTTGAAGAATATTCAGTTAATGCCGGCCATTCCTTATATACTACAACAAACCGCCAAACATACTATTGTATTGTTTAATGAAACACATAGTAAGCCCCAACATAGAGCCTTCATTTTATCCATGTTGCGCGACTTACATGAACAGGGCTTTAAATATTTAGCAATGGAAACATTGAACCCTTATAAAAACGCTTCATTAAAACAACTTACTGTGCAAACAGGTTACTATACTGCTGAACCCATTTGCGGTGAATTGGTAAGAAATGCATTAAAATTGGGCTTTACGCTTTTACCTTATGAAGATGAAAATGCTACTAAACTAAAAACTAACCAACGCGATTCAATGCAGGCTGTTCATTTAGCAACTTTCATAAAACAACATCCGGGAGAAAAACTAATTGTTTTAGCCGGTAATGAACATACGACAAAACTGGCTTATGATAAGTACAACATTCCAATGGCAGTTTATTTACAATATTTAACCGGCAACAAAATATTAAGCATTGACCAAACAGAAATGACAGAAGGAAGCAACTCAGACTATGGCCGATTATTTTATTCAGCATTTGTTGATAAATACCACATTAAACAAACGGTAATACCTTTGCGTAATAATTTACCTGTACAGTTTTTAGATTCCGGTATTTACGATTTGTATGTTGTGCACCCCCCTACTAAATATTTAGACGGAAGACCTGTTTGGTATAATATTGATGCAACCAGAAAAGAAGTGCCCATATCACCTGCTTATCAGGCATTATTTTTTGTTCAAGCCTATTATAAAAATGAATGGGGCGATAAAGAAGAAGGCATTTATGTTCCGGCAGACCAAACTTTTGTAAATGCCGAAAACGGGTTTTATTATCTTTACCTATTTCCGGGAAAATATCAATTAGTGTATCGCGATAAAGGCTACAGCATTTTTGGCACGAAAGAAATTACGGTTCAGTAGCAACAAATATCATTTGAAAAAGATGTATCCAATCAAAATGGCTACGATTACTCCAATAAAATCGGCCAACATACCTGCCCAAATAGCATACCGTACTTTTTTAATTCCAACGCTGCCAAAATATAAAGCTATAATATAAAAAGTAGTATCAGCTGAGCCTTGAAAGGTTGAAGCCATTCTACCCACAAATGAATCGGCACCATGTGTTTGCATCACATCAAGCATCAATCCCCTTGCACCGCTTCCGCTAAACGGTTTCATAATGGCTACAGGAAGTGCTGGCGTAAAATCAGCATTAATTCCCAACATTTGAATGCCATGTGTTAAAGCGTTAACAACATAATTCAATGCACCACTATCTCTAAATACCCTTATTGCCACCAACATACCTACCAGGTAGGGAATAATTTTCAGAATAACATCAAAACCATTTTTAGCACCATCTATAAACGCATCAAACACATTAATTTTTTTCCATAATCCACCAATTATAATCAAAACAACAATCAGTAATAGCAAAAAATTACCCGATATTTTACTAAATACGGCTTTATCAGTGGCCGACAACGCATTCACCCAAAACAATAAAGCAGCCATTATAACCAATAAGCCGGTAAGCCAAAGTATTAACACCCAATCCCATTTAAGTTTTTGCCAAAACCCAACAATAATAATAGATGCTAAAGTAGCGGCTACTGTAGCTAAAACACAAGGTATAAATACACTAGCCGGTTCGTGGGAGCCTGCAGCCAAACGATAGGTTAAAATAGATAAGGGAATTAAGGTTAAGCCACTGGTATGCAAAACCAAAAACATGATTTGTGCATTGGTTGCTTTTTCTTTTTCAGGATTTAAAGTTTGCAGGCTCTCCATGGCTTTAAGTCCAAAGGGTGTTGCTGCATTATCCAAACCCAACATATTAGCTGAAAAATTCATAACCATTTCACCCATGGCTGGATGCCCTGACGGAACACCGGGAAACAATCGCTTCATGAAAGGATTTAAAATCCGCGATAAAAAGCGAATGGCACCTGCCCTTTCGGCAATATTCATCAATCCTAAAAAAAACACCATTGTACCTGCTAAGGGGAAGGCAACATCAATTACCGAACCCTTAGCAGTATCAAACATACCATCAACCAAAGTTTTAAAAATTTCGGTATCCTGTAAAAAAATAAGCTTATATAATGCAATTAAAAAGGCAATCAAAAAAAATGCAATCCAAACTATGTTTAACGCCATTATTTTCGTTTTTGGTTACTACTGCCATGGTTAGTTGCCTGCTTTGTTCAACAAACAATGACATAAAAAAATATATTTAATATCTGCAATAGCATACATTTATTGCGGCAATGAAAATAAGCATTCTCTCAATATGATTTACACCTTACTTTTGCGGCTTAAAATACTTTGGCAGATGGTAAGCTAAAAACAAAGCTTACGTAAAAATGAATATAACATGGCATTACAAGCAGGAATTGTAGGATTACCCAATGTAGGAAAATCAACTTTATTTAATGCTGTTACCAACAGCGCTAAAGCCCAAGCCAGTAACTACCGGTTTTGCACCATTGAACCCAATGTGGGTTTGGTAGATGTGCCCGATGAACGCTTACAGCATTTAGCCAAACTGGTTAATCCCCATCGCATTGTGCCTACTCAAGTTGAGATAGTGGATATTGCCGGACTGGTAAAAGGCGCCAGTAAAGGAGAAGGTTTGGGCAATAAATTTTTAGGCAATATTCGCGAAGTAGATGCGATTATCCATGTAATCAGATGCTTTGAAGATGAAAACGTATTGCGTGAAGAGGGTGCAATTAATCCCATTTCTGATAAAGAAATTATTGATACAGAGTTACAGCTGAAAGATTTAGAAAGTATTGAAAAGAAAATACAAAAAACTGAAAAGCTGGCTCGTGTTGGTTCCGATACAAAAGCACAAGCTGAATTAAAAACATTGCTTCAATGTAAAAACCATTTGGAACAAGGCAAAAGTATTCGTTCGCTTAACCTTTCTAAAGAAGAAAAAACAACTATTGACGATTTGTTTCTTTTAACCGATAAACCTGTATTGTATGTAGCCAATGTTGATGAGGCAAGCATGCATACCGGTAACAAATATTCTGAACAATTACTAAAAGCTGCTACAGACGAAGGTGCACAAATGATTATTATGAATAATGCCATTGAAGCTGATATAGCTGGAATGGAATCTGCCGATGATCGTGCATTGTTTATGGAAGAATATAACATGAAAGAGCCTGCATTAAACCGCCTTATTCAAAGCGTATATAAATTGTTGAACCTGGAAACATATTTTACGGTAGGTGTACAGGAAGTAAGAGCATGGACTATTCATGTAGGTTGGAAAGCACCACAGGCCGCAGGTGTAATTCATAGTGATTTTGAAAAAGGCTTCATTAAAGCAGAAGTAATTGCTTATGATGATTTTATAAAATATGGCAGTGAAGCTGCCTGCCGCGATAATGGTAAACTACGTATTGAAGGCAAAGAATATGTAGTAAAAGATGGCGATATTATGCACTTTCGGTTTAATGTGTAAATTAAGTAAAGCGCTTTGCTAACAGATTTGTAAAATAGCTTTTACTATTACTATGTTTAGTACATTTGAAACATGCTAAGCAATATTTCAGTTTGGGAAAATGAAACCTATTTCGCCCCACAAAACATTGTAATAGTTGGTGGCGGATTAATGGGACTTTGGACTGCCATTACTTTAAAAGAACAAAAACCCAATTTAAGAATTACTGTTATTGAAAGAAATGTTACCCCATTAGGTGCCTCCACCCGCAATGCAGGTTTTGCTTGCTTTGGAAGCCCAACTGAACTACTTCACGACGCTAAAACCATGGGCGAAGCGGCCATGTTGCAAATTGTTGAGAAGCGTTATAAGGGTATTGAAAAAATAAAAAAATACTTTGGTAATGTCATTGATTTTGATAACTGTGGTGGTTACGAATGTTTAACAGAAAAACAACTGCCCGCAAACGAAATAAACGATGCCCTCGCATACCTAAATAAATTATTGGTTGATATTACCAATACCCACCATACTTTTAAAAGAAATGATGCATCATTAACTGCATTAGGGCTACAAAATTTTGATGCATTAGTGGAAAATAAGTGGGAAGGCGGTTTACACAGTGGCAAGCTTATTCAAGCATTACAAAACAAAGCCGCATGCATGGGAGTAAATTGTTTATATGGAATAACTGCCACTCATTGTTATACGCATAACGATTATGTTACCACTGAAACACAACAGTCAATTGTACTAAAGGCCAATACCGTTATTTTATGTACCAATGCATTTTCAAATACAATTAATTTGGAAGCCACCTTACCAGTAAAACCCGGCCGCGGGCAAATATTGCTAACTAGCCCAATCCCCAATCTGCCCTTACATGGCACCTTTCACTATGACGCAGGGTTTTATTATTGGCGAAACCTGGGTAATCGCATTTTAATTGGTGGTGGACGTAACAGTTTTTTTGAACAAGAAACAACTACTGATATTGCTGTAACCGAAAATGTACAAACCGTTTTAGAAAATTTTTTACAAACACATTTAAATCCATCCATTCAATACACCGTTGAAAAAAGATGGAGCGGCATTATGGCGTTTACCGATAACCATTTGCCTTATGTACATTTTACAGCACCCAATATTTTAAATACTATTGCATGCAATGGTATGGGTGTTGCATTAACGCCAATAATAGCCGAAGAAATAGCTCATCAAATTTTACCCAACTTTTAATATTGTTCAAACTATTACAACTACAATTCATCCACATGCGTCAATCACTCATTAATAGCAACAAATTCACTTATCCATTCATTATCATTTTATTTGCTTTGTTTTTTGTAGCTTGCAAAAACAATAATGAAAACAACGATAATTCAACCATCAATACAATTACGCCAAGCATACCTGCTTTATCTTATCAAATAGTGGCAGTTTATCCGCACGATACGGCTTCTTTTACAGAGGGATTAGAATTTCACAACGGCTTTTTGTATGAAAGCACTGGCGATCCGGATTATGCCGGAAGAAGTAAACTTTCTAAAACCAATATAAATACAGGTAAAGATGTACAAAAAATTACACTGGCACCTGCTTTTTTTGGCGAAGGTATTACTATGTTGAATGGTAAAATTTATCAACTAACCTACAAAGAACAAAAGTGTTTTGTATATGATGCCAACACTTTTAAAAAACTAAACGAATTTTCTTATGAAGGCGAAGGTTGGGGAATGACGAATGATGGACACAACTTAATTATGGACAATGGTCATAATGAAATAATTTATCGCAATCCCGAAACATTTAAAATTGTAAAAACTTTACCTATTACCGGGGTACCAAAAGATTATGCCGGACACGAAGTGTATATAAATGAATTAGAATATGTAGATGGTAATATATTTGCCAATTTATATACCATGGATTTTGATCAAATAGTGAAAATTGATCCGAATACGGGAAAAGTGATAGGCACTTTGAACTTAAATGGATTGTTGGAAAGATATGCCCCACCTGCAGAAACAGCTAAACGTGATGTATTGAATGGGATTGCCTTTGATAGTTCTAATCACATTTTCTATATCACGGGTAAGTATTGGCCAAAGTTATTTGCTGTACGTATACAGTAAAATACAGCATTATAGGTAAAACCGTTGGCTTTTCGTTTGCTTTGTACGCTTCTTTACAGCCTTACAGTAAAGAATAATAAATTAATTTACTATCATTACAACCACTGTAATGAATGGTAAAATGTTTGTGTATTCAAAATTTCATTGATTACACAGACAAATCATTATACCTAAAACTGCTGAAGTAAAGTAGTAATATTATTCATGTGCAGCAGGGGCTGATTGTTCAGTTGTAGCATGCTCAACATGTGGATGGTAGGGACCTTTACATTGCGCTAACAATACGTAAAAACAAAATATAACAACAAAAGACAAAATAACGGTAAGGGTAAATTTTTTCGTATCTTCTTCCTGATGAATTTCGTGTGACATGTAGATTGTTTTTTGCAAATTTAATTACAAGCAGTTAATTAACAAGCACTGCAAATTGTTCCATTTGTAAAATAATATCTGGGTTAGGACAATTTTGTTGATACTTCGTTAATTGCGATGCTGAACACACACCGGGATAATCTCCTTTATAACCATCCATTTGTAGCATTAATTGAAAATGCAGGTGCGGCGGCCAATAACCATTTTCTTCCGGGTTTCCCAACCAGGCAAAGGTTGTACCTGCTTTAATAGACATTCCTTCTTCCAATGCTTGCAAGCTTTTTAAAGCCAAATGCCCATACAAACTATAAAAAGTAAATTCAGCCAATGAATGCTGCAAAATAATGGTAGCCCCGTAATCGCCATAGGCATTATTAAATGCAAAGCTGTGCACGGTAGCGTTTAAAGGTGCCATTACAGGTGTATCTGCCTTCCCCCAAACATCAATGCCTAAATGTATGCGGCGAGGCTCAGTGCCATCAAAAACTCGGCTTCGGGCATAAATATGCCTATTTTCCAAATAACCTCCTATACCGTAACATGCTTTAGCACTTTGTAAAATTGACTTAACTGCAGCGGAAAATAAGTCAACATCTGAAATAATTGCTTCCTTCCATACCTCATTTTTTGCTGTAAAATCCATTTTTACTAACTTATCAATTCCTGCCTTAAATGGTATAACCGGTGCCATTACCGGCTGTAATGCTTTAATCCGTTCATAAAATTTAGTCGTATTGTCCATTGCCTATAATTATCTTTATTGTTCCGATAAAAATAAAACGAAATGCCATGCAGAAATTATTTTATTTATTGATGCTGCTTAATTGCAGCTTTGTTGTAACTGCACAAAACAATCCACCATTATGGCTACGCTATCCGGCTATTAGCCCAGATGGTAATACTATTGTATTTGGGTATAAAGGCGATTTGTACAGTGTTCCTGCCACCGGTGGAACAGCCATTCCTTTAACTTTAAATGAATCGCAAGAACAAATGCCCGTTTGGAGCCATGATGGTAAATACATTGCTTTTGCCTCTGACCGCTACGGCAATTTTGATGTTTTTGTTATGCCCGCTAATGGCGGTGAAGCAAAACGCTTAACCTACAACTCAGCCAACGATTTTCCCTGGGATTTTTCCCCCGATAATTCAAAAGTTATTTTTGGCAGTGGAAGAAATGATTTAAACACATCCGTTCGTTTTCCGCAAAAAGCAATATTTCTTAAATTATATGAAGTACCTGTTACCGGCGGTAGAAATATTTTGCTGAATACAGCCGGTACTGAAAATGTTCATTACAACAATGATGGAAAGGAAATTGTGTTTCAGGATAGAAAAGGGTATGAAGATCCTTGGCGTAAGCACCACACCAGCAGTGTAACTCGTGATATTTGGTTATATGATTTCCCAACTAAAAATTATAGAAAACTTACTACTTTCAATGGTGAAGACAGAGAACCTGTTTTTAGTGCCGATAATCAATATGTGTATTATTTAAGTGAAAAAAATGGCACACAAAATATTTACAAAATGCCAGTGCAATTAAAAATTGCAGAGCAACAATTAACCGATTTTAAAGATTATCCTGTTCGTCACCTATCCCGCTCTAACAACAACACTTTATGCTTTTCATGGAATGGTGAAATATATACACTTAAACAAGGTGGCAAACCCGAAAAAGTGAACATTATCATTAATGCAGACACACGGGGTAATGTAGAAAAGAATGTAACCATTAATGGCGGTGCTACTGAAATGAGTGTATCACCTAACGGCAAGGAAATTGCGTTTGTATTTAGAGGCGAAGTATTCGTAACCAGCACCGATGGCAGCTATACCAAACGCATTACCAATACACCCCAACAGGAGCGCATGGTAGCATTTGCACCCGATGGCAGAAGTTTGTATTATGCAGCAGAAAGGGGCAACAGTTGGGATATATACAAAGCCACTATTGCCCGCAAGGAAGAACCTTATTTTTATGCTTCTACTTTAATTAAAGAAGAACCGGTAATTGCTACTGAAAAAGAA
>Ga0310345_10005620_pt1 | contig 11084 bp, 8 predicted proteins | sample HC15DNA20500_MG_FD_204667 | JGI IMG/M metagenome (GOLD analysis project Ga0310345, IMG submission 204667) | Marine microbial communities from station ALOHA, North Pacific Subtropical Gyre - HC15-DNA-20-500_MG | ecosystem: Environmental > Aquatic > Marine > Oceanic | place: Pacific Ocean: North...
AGGGGCTGGCGCCGGGCGGCGCGGCGGGATAGAACCTGCGCAGGGGGCGGTTAGCTCAGCTGGTAGAGCGTCTCGTTTACACCGAGGATGTCGGGGGTTCGAACCCCTCACCGCCCACCAGATTTTACCCGCTGCTTGCCGGAGAGTTCCCGCGATTCCGGGCTTGCCGGCAAGAACGCGATCCCGAAAACGGGCAGCGCCGCTTGTTGACCGATCCCGGGATCGGTTGGTGCGACCATGGCGCCGGAATGAACGACCAAGGTGCCGTCTTCCGAAAATGGCGAAAAAGACCGATTCCGGATGGCCTAGCCTGGTGCCGGATTGCCATCGGCCGATGCCAGCACGCGGGCGTTGAAGCGCGCGATCTCGCGCGGTGTCGGCGTCTGGCCGGTAAAGATCCGGACATAGGTCGGAATGCGCGCCAGCCGCGTATCCAGGTCCTCGCGCGCCTGCATCGAGATATAGCCGATCTGTGTCAGATAGATCGTTCGCGCCCGGACATCGGCACCCTGTTCGGCATGACCCCACCGGATCAGCAGGTCGCGCAGCGCGGCAAGGCGGTCCGTATCGGCCGCCTGCGTGCGCGCGCCGATATCCGCCTCCTGCAACGCCCAGCTTCTGACGGCGAATTCCAGTGGTGCGTCGAACATGCCGGTCAGGAAGCAGGCCAGCACGTTCAGCATCGCCTCGGATTGCGTTTCGGCATATTCGGTGCTGGCCCCGACCAGCGGCGCGGTGGTCCGCGCCTCCCACTCGGCGATCAGCGCGGACATCAATGCCTCGCGGTCACCGAAGAACCAGTAAAAGCTGGTTCGCGACAGGCCCAGCCGTCTGGCGAGGGGCTGGATCTTGACGGCATCGATGCCGCCCTCGATCAGCGCCTCATAGGCCGCATCCAGCCAGCCCTGGCGAGAGCCGCGCCATCCTTTGTCGGGGGGGGCAGCCTGTTTCATGGCATCAAGCTGTAAGCGTTATCGCGGCGGGCATCAAGAAATTGTTCTTTCATGTTGTCGCAATGTCCATAAGTGAATTCAAAATTGACACTCATGAACAATTTTGCGAACCTGCACCCGGATTTTCCATCCGGAGGAAGGCAGGACGATGTCGAACGATCCCCTCTTGCGGCCCTATCAGCTGAAGCACCTGACGCTTCGCAACCGGATCATGATCACCAGCCACGAACCGGCCTATCCCGAGGACGGAATGCCCAAGGCCCGCTACCGCGCCTATCATGTCGAGCGCGCGAAGGCGGGGGTGGCGCTGACGATGACGGCGGGTTCTGCCTCGGTCTCGCGCGACAGCCCGCCGGCCTTCAACAATATCCTCGTCTGGAAGGACGAGGTCGTCGGCTGGATGAAGCAGTTGGTCGATGAATGTCACGATCACGGTGCGGCGGTGATGATCCAGCTGACCCATCTGGGCCGTCGCACCCGCTGGGACACGGGCGACTGGTTGCCCGTCCTGGCACCCAGCCATGAACGTGAAGCCGCCCATCGCGCCTTTCCGAAGCGGTTGGAAGACTGGGACATGGCCCGTGTGATCGGCGATTTTGCGGATGCGGCCGAACGCATGAAGGCGGCGGGCGTCGATGGCGTCGAACTGGAGGCCTATGGCCACCTGCTGGAACAATTCTGGTCGCCGCTGACCAACGATCTGGAAGCGCCTTTTGGCGGCAATCTGGACAACCGGCTGCGCTTTGCCTTCGATGTGATCCGGGCGGTCCGCGATCGCTGCGGGACGGATTTCATCGTCGGGCTGCGCTATACCGGCGACCAGGATTTGCCGGGCGGCATGGGCAAGGCCGAGGGGCTGGAGGTTTCGCGCAAGCTGAAGGACAGCGGTCTGGTCGATTTCCTGAACGTCATCCGCGGCCATATCGACACCGATCCCGGCCTGACCGACGTGATCCCGATCCAGGGGATGCGCAGCGCGCCGCATCTGGATTTCGCCGGCGAGATTCGGGCCGCGACGCAGTTTCCCACCTTCCACGCCGCCAGGATCCCCGATGTGGCGACGGCGCGCCATGCGATCGCGTCGGGCAAGCTGGACATGGTCGGCATGACCCGGGCGCACATGGCCGACCCGCATCTGGTCCGCAAGGTGATCGAGGGGCGCGAGGACGACATCCGTCCCTGTGTCGGCGCCAATTACTGTCTTGACCGGATCTATCAGGGCGGCATGGCCTTCTGCATTCACAACCCGGCCACCGGCCGTGAACTGACCATGCCGCATGTGGTCCCCCGGGCGAAAGACAAGCGCCGGATCACCATCGTCGGCGCCGGACCCGCCGGCATGGAGGCTGCCCGCGTCGCCGCCGCGCGCGGCCACGCGGTCGCGGTCTTCGAGGCGGCCGACCGGCCGGGCGGGCAGATCCGGCTGACCGCCCGGCAAGAGCGGCGGCGCGAGATGATCTCGATCATCGACTGGCGGATGGCGCAATGCGAGAAGGCCGGCGTGCGGTTCCACTTCAACACCCTGGCCGATGACCAGGCGGTCATGGCAACCGACCCGGAGGCCGTGATCATCGCCACCGGCGGCCTGCCCCATAGCGAGGTTCTGTCCGCCGGCAATGATCTGGTCTGTTCTGCCTGGGACATCCTGTCGGGCGATGTGAAACCCGGCAGCAATGTGCTGGTCTATGACGATGCGGGCGATCATCCCGGCTTGCAGGCGGCCGATCTGATCGCGGCGACCGGTGCATCTGTCGAGATCGTCACCCCCGACCGCAGCTTCGCACCCGAGGTGATGGCGATGAACCTGGTTCCCTATATGCGCAGCCTCCAGCGGCGCGATGCGACCTTTACGGTCACCTGGCGGCTGACCTCGGTTGTGCGCGTGGGGAACATGCTGCGCGCCATCCTGGGCAGCGATTACGGCGACATGACGCGCGACCGGATGGTCGATCAGGTCGTCGTCAATCACGGAACCCGCCCGCTGGACGATCTCTATTTCGCGCTGAAGCCGCTGTCCTGCAATCTCGGAGAGGTGGATTACGAGGCGCTGAGCACCGGCGCGCCGCAAGACCTGGCCCCGAACCCCGCAGGCCGGTTCCGGCTGTTCCGCATCGGCGATGCGGTGGCCTCGCGCAACACTCACGCCGCGATCTACGACGCCTTGCGGCTGGTCAAGGATCTTTAGCCGTGCGGTCACGGCGGCAGGCCGTCGCCGCCGTTTCCGGCTAGATGTTGTCGCCGCGGATGGCGTCGCAGAGGGCGTCGGTCACCTGCTGCGTCGTTGCGCTGCCGCCGACATCGGGGGTCATCACCCCGTCAGCGCAAACCTTTTCCACCGCGCGCATCAGCCGCGCGGCGGCCCCGGCCTCGCCCAGATGTTCCAGCATCTGCGCGGCCGTCCAGAAGGTCGCGACCGGATTGGCGATGCCCTTGCCGGCGATGTCGAAGGCCGAGCCGTGGATGGGTTCGAACATCGAGGGAAAGCGCCGCTCGGGGTTGATATTGGCAGTCGGTGCCACGCCCAGACTGCCGGCAAGCGCCCCGGCCAGATCGGACAGGATGTCGGCGTGAAGATTGGTCGCCACGATCGTGTCCAGGCTGCGCGGGTTCCTGACCATGCGCACGGTCATCGCATCGACCAGCATCCGGTCCCAGCCTACATCGGGAAATTCGACGGCGATCTCGGCCGCGATCTCGTCCCACATCACCATGCCGAAACGCTGCGCATTCGATTTCGTCACCACCGTCAGCAGCTTGCGCGGCCGCGAGCGGGCCAGCGCAAAGGCATAGCGCATGATCCGGGTGACCGCCGCGCGTGTAAAGATCGCAACCTCGGTGCCAACCTCCTCGGGCATTCCCCTGTGGGCACGGCCGCCATGGCCGGAATATTCGCCCTCGGAATTCTCGCGCACGATCACCCAGTCCAGATCGTCCGCCGTCACGCCGGCCAGGGGCGTCTGGATGCCCGGCAGGATCCTGGTCGGCCGGACATTGGCATATTGGTCAAAGCCCTGACAGATCGGCAGGCGCAACCCCCACAGCGTGATATGATCGGGCACGTCGGGCGCACCGACCGCACCGAAGAAGATGGCATCGAAAGCCTTCAGCTGTTCGGGGCCATCCTCGGGCATCAGCGCGCCGGTTTCCTTGTAGCGCGCCGAACTCCAGTCGAATTCGGTCACGTCCAGATCGAACCCGCCGTCGCGCCGGGCCAGCGTCTCCAGCGCCTGAAGGCCGGCGGCGATCACTTCGGGGCCGATCCCGTCGGCGGGAATGGATGCGATCCTGTAGGTCTTCATCTTCCGCTCCGTCATCCCGTCAGGCCAGTGCGTCGGCGATCGCCGCGCCGCAGGTCTTGGTATCGGCGGTCCCGCCCAGGTCGCGCGTGCGCAGCGCCGGTTCGGCCAGCACACGCTCGATCGCGGCGACGATCTGCGCGGCGGCTTCGGCCTGGCCCAGGTGGTCCAGCATCATCGCGCCGGCCCAGATCTGACCGACCGGATTGGCGATACCCTGTCCGGCGATATCGGGCGCCGATCCGTGGACCGGTTCGAACAGCGACGGGAACCTGCGTTCGGGGTTGATGTTGGCCGAGGGCGCGATGCCGATGGTGCCGGTGCAGGCCGGACCCAGATCGGACAGGATGTCGCCGAACAGGTTCGACGCCACCACGACGTCGAAACGGTCGGGATGCAGCACGAACATCGCGGTCAGGATATCGATGTGATACTTGTCCACGCTGACTGCGGGATAGGACTTTGCCATTTCGGCCACCCGTTCGTCCCAATAGGGCATGGTGATCGCGATGCCGTTCGATTTGGTGGCCGAGGTCAGCCGCCCGCCGCGCCTTTCGGCCAGATCGAAGGCAAAGCGCAGGATGCGATCCACGCCGGTGCGCGTCATCACCGTCTCCTGCATCACGATTTCCCGGTCGGTGCCCGGAAACATCCTGCCGCCGACGGCCGAATATTCGCCCTCGGTGTTCTCGCGCACGACCATCATGTCGATTTCGCCCGCCTTCCGTCCCGCCAGCGGCGAGGTGACGCCGGGCATCAGACGTGCCGGGCGAAGGCTGACATACTGGTCGAATTCGCGTCGGAACTGGATCAGCGACCCCCACAGCGAAACGTGGTCGGGCACCCGATCCGGCATCCCCACCGCGCCGAAGAACAGCGCGTCATGTCCGCCGATCCGGTCCTTCCAGTCATCGGGCATCATCTGGCCGTGCTTGTCGTAGTAGTCGCAGGACGAGAAGTCGAAATCCTCGAACTGGAAGCTGAGACCATAGCGGGCCGCCGCGGCCTGCAGCACACGGACACCTTCGGGCATGACCTCCTTGCCGATGCCATCTCCGGGGATCACCGCTATTCGCGCATGATTCGTGTTCATCTAAGCCTCATGGTTCGTGTTTCGGACGAATCAGAAATACAGTCCCGCCGGCATCCGAAGCAGCAGCACCCGCGCCATCAGCAGCCAGAACAGGCCGACCACGCCAAGGGCGATCAGCACGCGGCGCAGCCACACCAGGCGGCTTGTGCTGTCATGTTCGGCAATCACCATCATTCCCAGAAAGGCGGCCAGCCCGGTGACGGCGAAACCCAGATACGGCATGACGAAGACCCAAAGCCCGAAGACCGCGCCCAGCAACAATCTTCGCCGCGATGTCTCGGCCGCCTCGGGCGGCGAGGCGCGCACGCCCCGGCCGGTCACGGACAGGACCATCAACCCCGCCGACAGAAGAATCAGCAGGATCGAGATGGCGCGCGGAAAGACCGACCCCATCGGGCTGAGCCCGGTCGTGTTGGCCAGCGCCACCGCGCCCAGGGCCACGAAGGCCGCGCCCGCGATCAACGCGCCCCGGTCGGTCGTGCGCGGGCCATCCTGCGGCGCCCTGTCCGTGCGAACCGGATGGCTTTCGGCCTGCATCGCGATCTCGGTCAGCGGCTGGCGGGGCTTTTTCTTCATCCGCCATTCGGCATAGAACGGATAGCCCAGCGACAGCAGCGCGGCGAGGATGATGCCGATGCTGATGGGACGGCCGAAATACATGCCCAACAGATTTCCGGTGGCGTTGCCGATCAGGTAGGTCTGCACGAAGCCCTGTTCCGCGATCTGGCCCAGAACCAGACCCAGCACGATGGGCGAGGGCTGGAAACCGTAGCGGTTCAGCACCCAGCCGACGATTCCCAGCACGAACATCATCTGGACATCGAGAACGTTCGAGTTGATCGCGAACGAGCCGACGACCGTCAGGAAGGCGATGGTCGGCACCAGCAGCGACTTCGGAAAGGCGATGATCGAACGATAGGCATAGCGACCGATCAGCAGGCCCGCCGGCAGCATCAGGATCGTCGCGATCAGCAGGCCGTAGATGAAGGTATAGACGATATTGGCTTCGCTGGTGAAAAGCTGCGGGCCGATCTTGATCCCCTGGACCAGCAGCGCGCCAAGGATGATCGCATCGGGCGGGGTGCCCGGAATTCCCAGCACCAGGGTCGGGATGAAACCGCCTCCGACGGTGGCGTTGTTGGCCGCCTCGGTCGCGATCACGCCATCGGGTTCGCCCTTGCCGAAATTGGCCGATCGGGTCGAGGCGCGCCGGGCCTCGGTATAGCTGACCAGCCCCGCAATGGATCCGCCCGCGCCCGGAAGAATGCCCACGACCGTGCCGATCACCGAAGACCGCGCCACGTTGAATTTCGACGCCCAGGCGATGCCGAAAGCCTCGCGCAGCCGGTAGCCGCGATCATCCAGTTCCACCTTCAGATGCGCGGCGCGGGTGGCGACCAGATCCAGGATCACCGGAACGCAATACAACCCGATCAGGGCCGAGACGACATCGATTCCGCCCAGAAAGGCCGGCAGCCCGCCGGTCAGCCGCACATCCCCGCCGACCACGGCGACGCCGACCATCGACAGAAGCAGACCCAGACAGGCGCCGATCAGACCCTTCAGCGTGTTGCCGACCGACAGCGCCGCGATCAGTGTCAGACCGAAGATCGCCAGCCAGAAATATTCCGGCGGCCCGAAGGCCAGCGCGACGCGCGCCAGCGGCGGCGCCAGAAACAGCAGCGCCAGCGCCCCGACGATCCCGCCGCAGACCGAGGCCAGCGTCGCCAGCGTCACCGCCAGCCCGCCATCGCCGCGCCGCGCCATCGGATAGCCGTCAAAGGTGGTCGCGATCGACGAGGGCGTGCCGGGCGTATTGACCAGGATCGCGGCGAAGGCCCCGCCATAGATGGCGCCGGTATAGATCGCGCCAAGCGCGATCAGACCGGACGCGGGATCCATCGAGAAGGTGAACGGAACCAGGACCGCGACCGCCATCGTGGCCGACAGGCCCGGCAGCGCACCGATGACGGTTCCCAGCACGACGCCCACCAGCGCCAGTGCCAGGTTCAGCGGCGTCAGCGCGTCCAGAAAATAGCCAAGCAGTTCCATTCACCGGGCCTCTTACTGGCCGATGCCCAGAGCCTTGGCGCTGGTTGCGTATTCCTCTTTCATCCGGGCAATGAATTCGGGCATCTTGTCATAGGTGAAGTCGGTCAGCACGAAACCGCCATCCTCCATCTTCTTGACGAAGTCCGGATCGGCATTGATCTCGGACACGATGTCGGAGATGCGCTGACGGAGATCCTCGGGCGTCGAGGCCGGAACCGCGACACCGCGATAGGCGCCTCCGACAAGGTCGAGCCCCAGTTCCTTGAAGGTCGGAACATCGGGGAAGGCGGGCATCCGTTCTTCCGCCGCGACCGCCAGGATCCGCAGCGCGTCGCCCTGCGCGATCGCAGAAGTGGCATAATTGAAGCCCGCCGTCGTCTGCTTGCCCAGAACCGCCGTGATCGACGGACCGGTGCCCGAGAACGGCACATAGGTCGTCGTCGTGCCCGCCGCCGCGTCGAATTGCGCCTGCGCCAGATTGTTGGCCGATTTCGAGCCCGAGCCCGCGAATGTCACCATCCCCGGATTGCTCTTGGCATAGTCGATCAGATCCTGAAGCGTCTTGAATTCGCTGTCTGCCGGCACCAGGATGGCGTTCGGCGTATAGTGGAAATAATTCACCGGCGTCAGGTCGTCGGTGGTATATCCGACATTGCCTTCCATGGGTTGCAGGATCGTGTGGGGCAGGTTGATGCCCATGATCGTATAGCCGTCGCCGGCGATGTCGTTGAGCTGCGACCAGGCCTGCGCGCCGCCGGCACCGGGCTGATACTGGATGATCACGTCCTGACCGGTATATTTCTTCCACACCGATTGCTGGAAGCGCGCCGAGATATCGGATTCTCCGCCGGCATCGAAGGGGATGATATAGGTCATCGCCTTGGTCGGAAAATCGGCCGTCGATTGCGACGCGACAGGCCATGCCGCCAGTGCGGCCAAGGTGGCGGTCGCGGCGAATAGCGTTCTGATCTTCATGGTTTCCTCCCTGACAGATTGACCCGAAGACGATCCAACGCCTTCGGGCGGCCGGAATCCCGCCGTGGTTCGTGGGACTTTCCCCGATCGGGTCCCGGATTCGTCGGGCCTGTCCTCTCAGACCCTACGGAAACTGTAGTCGATGAAACGGGGGCTGGGAAATTCCGGTTATTCACATCATTATTGATTTGAGGGAACAGATGGGATGACCATGCCGGCCGTGACGGACATGCATTTCTTCGCCGTCGTGGCGCAGCGCAGCACCTTGTCCGAGGCGGCGCTGGATCTGGGGCTGACGGCATCCGCGGTCAGCCGCAGGCTGGCCCGTCTGGAGAACCGGCTGGGCGTGCGGCTGGTCAATCGCACCACGCGGCGTCTTGGCCTGACCTCGGAGGGCGAAGCCTATCTGCGCGCCTCGCGGGACATCCTGGGCCGGATCGCCTTGGCCGAAGACGCGATATCGGCCACGCGGGCCGCGCCGCAGGGGCCGCTGCGGGTCAACGCCACGTTCCAGTTCGGCCGCGAACATGTCGCGCCCGCGCTTGCGGTCTTTGCGGCGCGCTTTCCCGATGTCCAGGCGCAACTGGTGCTGACCGATGCGCCTGCAAATCTTGTCGAGGACGGATTCGACCTGCAGATCAAGTTCGGCGAGCCAACCGCGACGCGCAATGTGATGGCGCTGCTGCTGCGCAACCGCCGTGTCCTGATCGCCTCGCCGGAATACCTGCGTGCGCATGGCAGGCCGAAACGGCTGTCCGATCTGGAAGATCACGCCTGCATCGCTCTGCGGCAGGAACACGCGGCCTATGACGTGTGGCGCTTCGGCGACGATGACAGCGTGCGCATAAGAAGCGGGCTTTCGACCAATGACGGAGAAATCGCCGTCTCCTGGGTTCTGGGCGGGCATGGCATCATGCTGCGCTCCGAATGGGACATCGCGCGCCATGTCAGGGCAGGGCGGCTGGAGGTGGTGTTGCCGCGCCACGCGATGCGGGCGGATATCTTCGCCGTCTATCCCGAACGGCTGAACCTTTCGGCAAAGGTGCGCATGTTCATCGACATCCTGCGCGACCGCATCCGCGAGCAATCGTCCCGCCTCCAGCTTCCATAGGCGCCGGGGCGATGCCGCGCTTGGCGGTTCGAAATCCCGCGGACCGGGACCCGGGGCCGCGATTGGCCGTGGCCAGGATCGCCGCGACATCGTAAGGCGGTGCAATGCCGGCAGAAGCAGGGAGGTTCAGCCATGCGCATCATCGACATTCGCGAAACGACCAGGCCGATCGCATCGCCGATCCGCAACGCCTATATCGATTTCAGCAAGATGACGATCAGTCTGGTCGCCGTCGTGACAGATGTGGTCCGCGACGGCCGCCGGGTCGTGGGATACGGGTTCAATTCGAACGGCCGATACGGTCAGGGCGGGCTTATCCGGGAACGTTTCCGCGACCGGATCCTGGAGGCCGCGCCCGAAAGCCTGATGAACGAGGCCGGCGACAACCTGGATCCGCATCGGATCTGGGCGGCGATGATGGGCAATGAAAAGCCGGGCGGGCATGGCGAAAGATCGGTCGCGGTGGGCACGATCGACATGGCGGTCTGGGACGCGGTGGCCAAGATCGCCGGCAAGCCGCTGTTCCGCCTGCTGGCCCGGATGCATGACCGCAAGGCCGATCCGCGGGTCTTCGTCTATGCCGCCGGTGGCTACTATTATCCCGGCAAGGACAACGGCGCCTTGCGGGCCGAGATGCGCAGCTACCTGGATCGGGGCTATACCGTCGTGAAGATGAAGATCGGCGGTGCCCCGATCGACGAGGACCGTGCCCGGATCGAGGCCGTCCTGGACGAGATCGGCTCGCAGGCGCAACTGGCGGTCGATGCCAATGGCCGTTTCGATCTGGAAACCGGCATTGCCTATGCGAAGATGCTGCGTGATTACCCGCTGTTCTGGTACGAGGAAATCGGCGATCCGCTGGATTTCGCGCTTCAGGCCGCGATGTCGGAATTCTACGATCCGCCGATGGCCACGGGCGAGAACCTGTTCTCGCATCAGGATGCCCGCAACCTCTTGCGCTATGGCGGGATGCGCCCGGACCGCGACTTTTTGCAATTCGACTGCGCTCTGTCCTACGGGCTTGTCGAATATCTGCGGACGCTTGATGTGCTGCGCCAGTTCGGCTGGTCGCCCAGACGCTGCATTCCGCATGGCGGCCATCAGATGTCGCTGAACATCGCGGCGGGCCTTGGTCTGGGCGGCAATGAAAGCTATCCCGACCTGTTTCAGCCCTATGGCGGCTTTCCCGACGGCGTCGCCGTCGAGGAGGGCCACATCACCATGCCGGACCTTCCGGGTATCGGGTTCGAGGGCAAGGCCGATCTTGCCGCCGAGATGAGGTCGCTGGCCGAATAGCGATTCGTTGGCCCGGGCCGCCGGACCGATCCGCGTATTGACCAGAAGGGGCGCGCGCAGCGGGATCGAACGGGCGATGAGGGACGGCGGCGGGGCGCCCGACAGGGCCCGGGCATGGTTCAGAGAAGATCCTCGATCCGGATCGGGAAATGCCTGATCCGCCGTCCTGTCGCGTGCCAGATGGCATTGGCGATGGCGCCGACGGTTCCGGTGATGCCGATCTCGCCCACGCCCTTGATGCCAAGCGCGTTCACATAGGGATCATCCTCGTGGATGGTGATCACCTCCAGATCGCGGATATCGGCGTT
>Ga0310345_10005621_pt1 | contig 11083 bp, 7 predicted proteins | sample HC15DNA20500_MG_FD_204667 | JGI IMG/M metagenome (GOLD analysis project Ga0310345, IMG submission 204667) | Marine microbial communities from station ALOHA, North Pacific Subtropical Gyre - HC15-DNA-20-500_MG | ecosystem: Environmental > Aquatic > Marine > Oceanic | place: Pacific Ocean: North...
TTAATAAAGAGAAAGACAAAAACATGGATATTGTTGGTAAAATAGCAGGGGGACACAAAGAAACTGTTGAGTCTGCGCGAAACATTCTAAGGGAGGGTGGAAACGCTTTTGACGCTGCTGTTGCAGGAGTTTTTTCTTCTCTCGTTTGCGAATATTTATATACAAGCGCCGCTGGGGGCGGTGCAATGCTTGTGCATAAAAACAACAGTTCTCCTGTTTTGGTTGATTTTTTTGTAGAAGCCCCAAAAATAAAAAAGAATCGCGTTTCTGACTTTAAAAAAATTGTTGCAGACTTTGGAAACACAAAACAAGAATTTTATGTAGGGTGGGGCTCTGTTGGAGTTCCCGGTATTTTACCCGGACTAATCCACATACACAAAAAGTTTGGGACTCTTCCTTTTAAGGTTTTGGTTGAACAGGCTGTTGAGACAGGAAAAAACGGATCAAAAACTTCCAAAAACCAAGAATATTTAACAAGGGTTTTGCGCCCTGTTATATCAAGCTCCGGAGAAATAAAGAAACTGTTTTTAAAAGATGGAAAGTTTTTAAAATATGGCGACAAGTTTTATAATAAGGATTTTTCTTCTTTTTTAAGCCATTTTTTATATGAAGACCCAGAAACGTTTTATATAAACGAGGTCTGCCCTCTTTTTTATAACGCTCTTTCCAAGGGCGGTATAATCAGCCTTTCGGATCTGCAAAACTATCAAACAAAAGAGCGAAAGCCGTTATCAAAACAATATAAACAACATACAATTTTTACAAACCCTGCGCCTTCTACGGGAGGACAAACAATTCTTGATGGGCTAGACGCTCTTGTTAATAAAAAAATCGTGGGGCCTCACGAAATTGAGGGCGCCTTAATTGCTGCAAACAAGAAGGGTGGTCGGGGCGCTAGCAAAATAGGGTCAACAACTCACCTAAGCATTATAGACAAAGAAAACAATGTCGCCTCTGTAACCACCACAAATGGGGTGGGCTGTGGCAGAGTGGTCCCTGGAACAGGAATTATGCCAAACAACATGTTGGGGGAAGAACACTTAAACCCGGGAGGTTTTCATGAATGGAAAAAACGAAGTAGAATTCCTAGCAACATTGCTCCCACGCTTCTTTTCAAAAAAAATGCTCCCATTGTTGCTCTTGGCTCTGCGGGAAGCAGCAGAATTATTTCTGCAATCTTGTGTACCCTGTCAAACCTTGTTAACAACAAAATGGATCTCGCCTCCGCCATCGAAAGCCCGCGCATACACCTAGAGGGCGACACGCTTCATCATGAACCGTTTGATGTGGGCGGGGTTTTTCCAAGCTTTAAAACAAAAAAGGTTGTTTCTTGGAAAGAAAAAAATATGTATTTCGGGGGAGTTAATGCCGTGGGAGAGGGCCTGTCTTTTGGCGATAACAGGAGAAGCGGATACAGTTGTTAGCTCAAGAGCCAGGAAAAAAGTTTTTTTGTTTCTTCGCTTTGTTTAATTAGTTCTGGGTGCCATTGAACACCAATAAAGTTTTTTTGGTTCTCAATTTCAATCGCTTCGACAACGCCATCTAAAGAGCACGCAACCGGAATTATGTTCTCCCCAAGCCTATTTACACATTGGTGGTGTGTGCTAGCAACAGAGGCTGACTTAGCCCCAAGAACATTAAAGAGCTTGCTTTCTTTTTCTATTTTTACTTCATGAACGCTGTGTTCTCCATTAAAAGTACCGTGGTCTGCGGCGCCAGGAATTAGTGTTGGAATGTCTTCGGTAAGAGTGCCCCCAAAAACAGTGTTAACGAGCTGTAGCCCTGCACAAACCGCTAAAACTTTTTTGTCCTGCTTTAGTGTTTCTAAAAAAATTTCTCGATCAAAAAATTCTCTTTCTTTTGACATTTGGTCTTTATCTATTAGTTCTGGATTTGTGCTCCCATAAACGTCTGCAGGAAGGTCTGGGCCTCCAACCATTAAAAGGCCGTGAAGGTGCTCAACAATGTTGGGGATATGTTCTTTTTTCTTTGGATAGTTTAGTGTCACTGGACACCCTCCCGAATTCCAAACGGTTGAATAATAGTCTTCTTTTGTTGCGTTCCAGAAAGACCCTTTTCTTTCTATGTGATAGGGGTTAATGCCAATCAAAGGTTTTTTCATTTATGTTTTCCCCGTTTTTAAAACTTGTATTCGTTTAATTTTGGAACTTTCTTTTTTAGGTCTTGAAAGGCTCCTTTATAGTTTTTTTTGTTGTACTGGACTTCCCAGTCTCCAGACGGCTTTCCTCCTTCAAAAAACCCTTTTACTATTGGGTTGTTTCTTGGGGCAACGTAATTCCATTCCCCGTTTTTTTTGCCATCTAAATACGGCCCAACCCCATAAAAGCGAGATGCAAAGTTTATATCTGGGCCTTCTGTCCACGCTCCTTGTTTTACGTCGTTCTCATATGTTCCTTCTCCGGTTCTTCTTCCACCCTTGTTATAGTGCGACCAAAGGCCTACTTTTTTTCCAAGCTCGTAGGCTCCGCTTTGTTTCCTTTCTAAAGAACCGTCGGCTGAGGTATAATATTCTTCCCAGCTTCCTGTTTGGGTACCCATATTATATTTTCCTTTTCCGCGAATTTCTGCATAGGGAGAAAGATTATAAAATTTTCCTTCTAGCGTTCCGGCAACATAATTTTCTTCCCAATTCTTATCTTCTCCCTTGTCATGCCAAGTCCATTTTCCTTCTTTTTTGCCGTCAACATATTCTCCTTCGCTTACCAAAACTTCGTTAGAGTCCCAACTTTTCCATGTGTTAGCTTTTTTCCAGTTTTCGTAATCGCCAGCTCTGGTCACGGCCCTGGTGTTAAGGTCCCACTCTCTCCATCGCCCTGAGCCATTTTCAAATATTATTTCCCCTGATTTTCTGATTCTGTTTTCGCTATCTCTTCCCCACTGAGTCCAAATTCCAACAGGGTTTCCGTTTTCGTAGTTAATATATTCTAGTCTTTTATTGTTTTCTCTGGCCCCAGGAAAAACATAGGTAACCTGTTCTCCGTCTGGGGTTCCGTTTATATAGTTTGCTTTCTTTTGGGTTCCTTTTTTTACGTCAACCTCAATCCACTCTCCGTCTTTTGTTCCTTTTTTATAGGAACCTAAAATTTCCCCATATTTATCAACAAGCACCCCAGAATAAAGGCTGCTTGAGTCTTTTTTGTATGCCAGGCCGTCTTTAATAACAATTTCGTTTTCGTAAAGCTCGCCTGAACAGGAAAAAATTGTCACGGACAATAAAAGTAAAAATAATTTTTTCATATTTTCTCCTTGGTTTCTAGAAATTCGTAACTTCTAATGTAAAAATTATGCGTGTTAAGAAAAAGATTTACTTTTTCTCTCAACAAAAAACCGATGGCACAAAATCAATGTCTGATGTCTTGGGGGGGAAGGGGGCAAATATAGCAGAAATGTGCAGGCTTGGTTTGCCTGTTCCTCCTGGGTTTACAATTTCGTCGCTGGTTTGTGGGTCTTTTTTAAGACATGGTCAGCTTTCCGACGAACTTAAAAAAGAGATCCAAAAAAATATAAAGAGAGTTGAAAGAAAAACTAAAAAATCTTTTGGTGGGCGGTCTCCTTTGCTTGTTTCGGTTCGTTCTGGAGCAAAGGCCTCAATGCCGGGAATGATGGAAACGGTGCTAAATGTTGGGCTCACATCTAAAACCGTGAAAGCTCTTATAAAAAAATCTGGAAACCCTCGTTTTGTTTATGACAGCTATAGGCGACTTATTATGATGTATACAGACGTTGTGATGGAAAAAGGTCTTGGGCTAGGAAAGAAGAGAGGCATTCGAAACAAAATGGAGGCAATGCTTGAAAAAATAAAACAAAAAAACGGATACAAGAACGATGCTGAGGTTTCTAGTGAGTCTTGGAAGATTCTTATTGAACAATATCTTCGGGTCACAAAAAAACATTTTGGAGCCGAATTCCCAGACAACCATCATGACCAGCTATATGGGGCAATTGAAGCAGTGTTTGCAAGCTGGAACGGAAAAAGAGCAAAAGAATATCGTGCGTTTGAAAAAATTTCTAACAAACTAGGAACGGCTGTTAACGTGCAAGCAATGGTCTTTGGAAACATGGGTGGAGACTGTGGAACCGGAGTTGCTTTTACAAGAAACCCTTCGAACGGCAAGAACCATTTTTACGGAGAGTGGCTCCCAAACGCACAAGGAGAGGATGTGGTGGCCGGAATTAGAACCCCTCAACCAATTTCTGTTGCTGGTGGAACAAAAAAGCTTTCGCTTGAGGCTACAATGCCAAAAACATACAAACAGCTGCTGGGGGTACGAAAAGCTTTGGAGGCGCACTTTAAAGACATGCAAGACGTTGAGTTTACAATTGAAAACAACAAACTTTGGATGCTACAAACCCGGGTTGGAAAACGTACGGGGGTCGCTGCTATTAAAATTGCCACAGACATGGTGAGGGAGCGGCTAATTAACAAAAAAGAAGCTGTTTCTCGCGTGAAGCCTGGCCAGGTTTATGAAAGCATGCTAAAAAACATTAGAGCTAAAGACCTTTCTTCTGCTGTGCGGTTGGGAAGCGGGCTTCCTGCTGGGCCGGGAGCCTCAACGGGACAAGTTGTTTTTTGCGCCGAAAAGGCAGAGAAGTTGGGCAAGAAGGGAAAACAAATAATTTTAGTACGCAACGAAACGTCGCCAGAAGATATTCACGGAATGCGTTATGCTGCCGGTATTCTTACTTCTCGCGGAGGGCTAACTAGCCATGCTGCGCTTGTGGCCCGAGGCTGGGGAAAGAGCTGCATTGTTGGTTGCCAAGATCTAAAAATTTCTAAAAACAAAAAATCTGCGACCTTTGGGGACAAAAGAGTTAAGGAGGGAGACTGGGTCACTCTTAACGGAACAGACGGATCTGTTTTTGACCAAAAGCTCGGCCTTTTTCAACAACCAATTAAAGACTCGAAAGCTCTTCGTCTTTTGCTGCGATGGGCCGACAGGTATAGAAGGTTAAAAGTTCGAACAAACGCTGACACCCCAGAGGACTGTAAGCAGGCAGTGGAGTTCGGTGCACAGGGGTTGGGGCTTTGTAGAACCGAACATATGTTTTTTGACGAAAAAAGAATCCATCAGTTTAGAAAAATGATATTGGCAGAAAAAAAAGAAACTCGCATAAAACATCTCAAAAAACTTTTACCACACCAAAGAAAAGATTTTTACAACATTTTTAAAACAATGGAGGGGTTTCCGGTCACCATTCGTTTGCTTGACCCTCCCTTGCACGAGTTTATTGGCGTAAACAACAAAGAGCTGGAAAAGCTTTCAAAAGACCTTGGTAAAAGCAAAAAAAACATCGAAGCAAGAATTAACGAACTAAGAGAAGACAACCCAATGTTGGGCCATCGGGGCTGTAGGCTTGGAATTTCATACCCAGAAATTACCGAGATGCAAGCCGAGGCTATTTTGGGGGCTGCGCTAAAGCTAAAAAAAGAAAAAGGACGCCCAAAGGTAGAGATTATGGTTCCTTTGGTTGGAAACTTGAATGAATTTTTAGATCAAAAAAGCATTATTCTAGAGACATATAAAAGGCTTTCTAAAGAAAGCGGACAAACCTTGGGGTATAAAATTGGAACAATGATTGAGGTCCCGCGTGCTTGTTTTAGCGCAAAAGAAATTGCAAAAAATGCTGACTTTTTTAGCTTTGGAACAAACGACTTAACGCAAACCGTTTTTGGGTTTAGCCGAGACGACGTTGGAACCTTTTTTCAAACTTATTTTGAAAAAGAAATTCTTTCTTTTGACCCGTTTGAGACCATTTCTGAAGAAAGCGTAGGGGCTTTAATGAAAATGGCTGTTAAGGACGGAAAAAAAGGAAACCCCAAGCTGTCTTTGGGCATTTGTGGAGAACATGGTGGGGATCCAAAAAGTATTGATTTTTGCAGCGCTCTCGGACTAGATTATGTTAGCTGTTCTCCGTTTAGGGTGCCTGTCGCCCGACTCGCGGCAGCTCATGCGAAGATAAAAGAAACACAAAACAATGGATAAAAAATTTGATATTATAGTTTATGGCGCAACGGGCTTTACTGGTTCTTTGTGTGCAAAATATTTAAAGGAAAATCATTCTGGACTGCGTTGGGCGGTTGCTGGACGAAACAAAGAAAAACTTTCTTTGCTTTGTAAAAATATTGGGGCCAACTGTCCGGTTTTTGTTGCGGATGCAAACGACTCTTCTGCCCTGGACAGCATAACACAAAAAACAAAGGTTGTTTTGTCAACGGCTGGGCCCTTTCATCGGTATGGGTCAAAATTGGTGGCTTCTTGTGTTAAAAATTCTACACACTACGTTGACATTACAGGAGAAAACTTTTGGGTGAAGCAGATGATTGATCAACACCATTTGGTAGCAAAGAAAAAAGGCGTTAGGATTGTTCCTTCTTGCGGCTATGATTCAATTCCTTCAGATTTGGGCTGTTTCTTTTCGGCGTCTTCTTTTGGCAAAGAAGTGGCCTCTATACATTCTTTTCACACAATGAAGGGGGAACCTTCTGGAGGAACAATAGAAACAATGTTTTCTTCAAGGTTCGAAACGGGGTTGTTCGGGAGGTTTGCGCTAAACCCAGAGCTCTCTGTTTCTTCAAAACAAAAAGAACTTACAACAGATCGTGTTTCTGTAAAAAAGAACTCAACAATAGGTGCTTGGACAGGGCCCTTTATTATGGCGATGGCAAATACGCGAGTTGTTCGCAGGGGCGCAGCCCTTTTAGATGAGCTTGGAGAAGGTTATGGAAAAGACTTTGTGTACAAAGAACATGCTTATTATCCTAGCGCAACAACAGCATATATAACAACTATGTTTCTTGGTTTCGTTGGCCTTGTCATTGCTACCCCCCTTAATCGTCTTGTTAGGCCTTTTTTAAGAAAGCCTGGGCAGGGACCAAACCAAAAAGCAATGGATGAAGGTTTTTTCAAGTGTAAGTTTGTCGTTAAAGGAAGAGGCGGGGAACAAAAGATTTATGAGTCGCGTGGAAGCGGAGATCCCGGGTACAAGGTTACATCAAAGCTCGTTTGTGAAAGCGCCATTTCTCTTTTGGAAGACCCCTCTTCGTTGCCGGGTGGAGCTTCGTGGGGCGGGGTTTTAACGCCGTCGTCTGGAATGGGCGCCGTCTTGATTGGACGCTTAAAAAAAGTTGGGATTGTTTTTAAAGAGGTTTTTTAGGTTTTATTATGAAAAAATATTTTTTTATGCTTGCTGTTTTTCTTTTTGGGCCAGCCATAATGCTAGCACAACAAGAAGACTTGCGCAAAGATGATGAAAAATTTTTTAAAGGAAAGCCTGTCTCTGCTTTGGCTGCCTCAATGATACAGACACAAGAAGAGCCTTTGCCGAAAGACTATCAAAAGTTGGTGGAGCTATTTAATGAATGGCGCGAATTTGAATCTCCTCCCCTGTTGAACGGGGCCCCAGACTACACGGCAAGCCGCTTTAAAGAAGACAGAAAAATCTTTCGCAGTCTTCAAAAGAGGTTAAATAAAATTAATGTTGCCAGCTGGGCAATTCCCCAACAAATAGACTGGCATGTTGTTCGAGCCGAAATGAACGGATATGATTTTAACTATCGAGTCCTTAGGCCTTGGGAAAGAGATCCTGCGTTTTACCAAACTGTTTGGACATATAAAAGCGACGTTCCTGCGCATGAGGGACCCACAAACCACGCAATCTTAGAGCTTTGGACATATGATTTTCCCCTAACCCAAGACGAACAACGGCGCCTGACAAAAGAACTAAGGGTTGTCCCCCCTTTGTTAGAGCAGGCCAGAGAAAATTTGGTGGGAAATGCCCGCGATTTGTGGATTGCTGGAACTGAAAACTTTCGACGCCAAGAAAAAAGATTGGATAGTCTTTCAAAAAAATTGAGCCAACACCACCCAAACAGTTTACACCCAAGCGTAAGGGGGGCGCTGTCCCGCGCAAAACAGTCAACGCAATCTTTTGTGAAGTGGTTAGATGCTCAGGCAATGTACAAAAATGGTCCTTCGGGCATCGGAAAAGAAAACTATACCTGGTACCAACAAAATGTCCATCTGGTTCCCTTTAGTTGGGAAGAAGAGGTTTCTCTTCTTAAAAGAGAGCTTGATCGCGCCTGGTCTTCTTTGGTTCTTGAAGAACAAAAAAACCAAGGCCTTCCCCCTCTAGTTGCTGCTAATACCGCCGAAGAGTTTGAGGCCATGGCCGAAAAAGGAGTACAAAGGCTCTTGGGGTTTTTAAGCGAAAAAAAAATTATGCCAATTAAGCCAAACATGGAGCCGGCACTAAGAGAACACATGGGACAGTTTGTACCAGAGGACCAGCGAAATTTCTTTTCAATAGGAATGCACTATGATCCTGTGCCGCTATATTCACACTTTTACCACTGGTTTGATTTAGCTCAAATGCGTGACGAGCCGCATTCCAGCCCAATTCGTCGCGAGCCGTTATTGTACAATATTTTTGACTCAAAAAGCGAAGGAATTGCTACCGGGGTTGAGGAAATCTTTATGCATGCCGGGCTTTATGAAGACAGTCCGCGCTCAAAAGAAATTATTTGGATTATGCTTGCTCAACGCGCAGCCAGGGGCCTGGGCTCTTTGTACGCCCACGCAAACATGATGACCATGGAAGAGGCTGGAAAGGTTCATGTTAAATGGACGCCTCGCGGATGGATGGAGCGCGAACCGCACCTGCTTAGGTTTGAGCAACACCTTTATTTGCGACAGCCCGGATACGGAACCTGTTATGTTACTGGAAAATATTTAATAGAGGGGCTAATCGCCGAATATGCTGAACAGGTAGAAGGTCAGGGAAAGCAGTTTGTAATGAAGGATTTTTTCAAAAAATTTAATGACGCAGGAAATATTCCTGTTGAGCTGGTTCGTTGGGAAATAACGGGAAACAAACAGCGTTAGAGCCAAAAAATTGTAATCCCTGAATTTCTCCGGTTAAAATCTTTGTCTTTTTTATTAACAAGCTCCGACCTCATCATAACGGCGTCTTTGTTAAACATGTTATAGTCCTCGCCGTTAATGACCGCCTTAAATCGCCCTTCTTGCTCTTGTCCCCAGGCTCTAACTACTTTTCTTATTGTCCCGCTACCAGACCCGTGTATCGCTTTCAAGGCAACGAGGTTGTTGTTTTTTGCGTTACTTATTGCGGTTTCTAAAGACGACAAGGCGTCTAGAGCATTTAAGCTTTTGTGACCAATATCTAATTCCTCTAACATGGTTCAGCAAAATTACCTAAATTTTTGCTATGAATGAATTAAAAGACGGCCTTGAGGCCATTTTCAGCGCCCAGCTTAATAATCGGGTTTCTTTAGCAAAAACAGGTTCTCGAGAAAGAAAAAGAAAGTTGAAACTTCTTTTGGCTACGTTTCTTGAAATGGAGGAAGAGGCAAATGCCGCGCTATACGCAGACATGAAAAAAAGTCCTACAGAGGCTGCGCTAATGGAAACAATGGGCATAAAAACTGAGGCTTCTTTTGCTATAAAAAATTTAAAAAAATGGATGAAAACCAAGCGCGTTGGTGCTCCCCTTACGGTTTCTTTTACTCGTGGTTGGGTGCGTCCGGAGCCAAAGGGCACTGTTCTTATTATTTCGCCGTGGAACTATCCAATTCTTTTGGTTTTAAACCCTCTTATTGCAGCTGTTGCAGCGGGAAACACGGCGATTATAAAGCCTTCTGAGTTTACTCCGGCTTCAGGGCTTTTTGTAAAAAAATTAATTGAAAAAGTTTTTCCAGAAAACGAGGTCGCTGTAGTTTTGGGGGACCACGAACCGGCTATTGAGCTTCTCAAAAAGCCCTTTAACCATATTGTTTTTACCGGGAGCCCAAACGTAGGAAAGCTTGTGATGGAGGCGGCGTCAAAACATTTGGCAGGAGTAACCCTGGAGCTTGGAGGGAAGTCTCCTGTTGTTGTAGACGAAACGGCCAACATCTCCGATGCGGCTTGGAAGCTTGCGTTTTATAAGTTTACAAACGCAGGACAAACTTGCACAGCCCCAGACTATGTCTTGTGCCACAAAAACAAACAAGAAGAGCTAATTGCTGGGTTGGCAGCAAACTTTAAAAAGTTCTTTAAAAAAAATGGCGAACACACTACAGAAGATTATTGTCAAATTATAAACCAGAAACATTTTGATCGTGTCAGTGGCTATATTGCCTCTGCTGTTTCTGGCGGAGCTTCTGTTGTTTTTGGGGGGAGAACAGACAAAGAAAGTAGGTTTATAGAGCCAACCGTTTTGTCCAATGTGTCCCTAGAAAGCGAAGTAATGACAGAAGAAATTTTTGGGCCAATTTTGCCGATTTTACCCTATGAAAACCTTGACGATGTGGTTTCGTTTATAAACAAAAGGCATCGCCCTCTTGCTTTATACGTTTTTAGTTCGAACAAAAAAACCCAAGACAAGCTTATGACAGAAACGTGTAGTGGTTCGTTTCTTGTAAACGATTGTGTTATTAACCACGCCAACCCCCACCTTCCTTTTGGAGGAATCAACAATAGTGGAATTGGGAGCTATCATGGAAAATTTGGGTTTGATGAGCTTTCTCACCACAAGGCGGTTTTAAAAAGCACGTCCCTTTCCCCTTTTAAGTTTATGCTTCCTCCTTATACGCCTTTTGTAGAAAAGCTTGTTAAAATGACAAAAAAACTTGCTTAGCTAGCTCGTTTCGAAGCTCAATAACCGTGTTTGCATAGTGGTCTGATCTGTTGTAGGTCCTTATTGCCTGCCACGACTTTGACCTAAAAGAAAAGTTGTTGTAGTCGTCAGGGTATTTGTTTTCTTTAAGGTAATACGCAATGCTTCCCAAAACGTCTTCCCAGTTGTATGGTTCTTTTTTTCCGTTTTGATTATAGTCTATAGAAAGATGCCTAAAGCTAGACGGAATAAATTGGCCATACCCAAACGCGCCAGCATAAGACCCTCGAAGCGCAAAGGGGTCCACGCCCGCTTCCTTGCAATATACCAAAAGTTCAAAAAGTTCTTTGGTGGCCCACACCTTTCTCTGCGGGAAATTAAGGGCCTGTGTATATAAAGAATTAAAAACAGAATATTCGGCGTGTATTTCACCGTAGCTTGTTTCAAC
>Ga0310345_10005623_pt1 | contig 11081 bp, 10 predicted proteins | sample HC15DNA20500_MG_FD_204667 | JGI IMG/M metagenome (GOLD analysis project Ga0310345, IMG submission 204667) | Marine microbial communities from station ALOHA, North Pacific Subtropical Gyre - HC15-DNA-20-500_MG | ecosystem: Environmental > Aquatic > Marine > Oceanic | place: Pacific Ocean: North...
TTTAGAAATATATGTATTTTGATGGATTACATTTACTAATTCATAACCTAATTTTTCTATCGTTTCTTTTATTCTTAATCTCGTTTTACCATTCGTGATTTCGCACGCAATAAATTTTATTCCTTTATTTTTTAATGTATTTAATTCAGAACTATGAAATACTGGTAAATCAAGTAGAGATTTTTCATGTGATTTTTTATCATCAACAAAACACCCAACTTGATAAGGCGATCCAAATTCTATAGTTTCAAATAGTGTTACTGCCCCTTTACCTGCGCCATATATAATTAATGGTTTCTTTTCTGGGTGAATATTTATTTCAAAATCAACTACTGATGATGGCTCGGTTTCTTTAATCATTCCTAAAATATCTTGCGTTCTAATAATTTCTGTTGTGGGATTAATTGATTCAATATTTATATTATGTTTTTCAATTAGTCCTTTGGCTTTTTTTGTGATTTTATATTTTTTATTATACTCTTTTTTAATAGAGTTTTGTGTTTTATAATAATTTGATTCAGCACTTTTAATACTTTTTTTATCTGAAACTAAAATGGCAATCGTATTACCGACATTGACTTCCTCTTGTTCTTCTATAATAGGTACAATGTAGCCTTCATTTTCAACTTCAATTTCAATTATAGTTTTTGTTGTTTCAAACTCACATATTATGGTCCCCACAGAAATAAATTGACCCTTTTCTACAAGCCATTCTTGCAATACCCCGCTATCTTCATTTACCCCAACCTGCGATAAAGTAATCTCAATATAATTTTTATTATTCATGGTTCATTATATTAGACTGTTAAGTAACACTTTGATTGCTCTTATAGAGCCTAATCCATCTATTATCATTTTGTTTGTATTATTTCCAACCTTATTAGATACAAAATTTTTAATATAAGCACCTATTTTATTTTGATTTATATCTTTGTAATTACCTAAAAACTTTAAAGATTTTTGAGCATTTAAGTCCTTAATAGTAGGTATCTGATTATTCGCTGTAGTTATAACTAGAGAAAATAAATCAAGACATATTCGTTCCAATGTATTAATTCCACCTGATGCCACAGCTAAATCCGCTTTTGCCATGATATGAGCCATATTATCCACTTGGATATGTAGATGAGTTCGTTCTCGCGACTTAGCTATCTTTTGTATCAAGTCTCTAAAGATATTGTTTTCTCCTATCGCTACATCTATTTCAAATTGTATTAGTTCTGGCTCTAATAGTGCCTGTAATGTTATTCCCGTAAGATTATGGGGATCAGATCCACCAAAAAAAACAAATATTCGCTCTACCTTGCCGTTTCGTGGCTTAAGTGCCTTACGCGCCAAAGCGAATTCAGGCCTTAATAAGGCGTACTTTGGCCCTAGTAATTTGGTGCAATTTATTGGAAGAAGTCCATCATAGCGATTTTCCAAATTATTAAACCAATTTTGATCAAGCAGTATATCACAGTTGTGTAAACGATTGGCCAAATCATCAATTACCATTATATTTTTCACATGTCGTCGTAACTTATTTTCCCATTCTTTGCCAAGAGAATAGTGATCAATAATTAACCAAACTGGTTTTTCATCCCCAATCGCACGAATTGTATCTTCTGCATCCTGAATTTCATTAACGCCCAACCAGCCTGAGTAATCATCACTATTGTCTTGGCTCTCCTTTCTATTAATAATTGACTTATCTGGTTTATCTAACTCAATAACTTCAAACCCCTTTTTTACTATAAATTGATTCAGATTGCCAATATGTTTACGTGAAATAAATGTAACGGTAAATCCATTCTTTTTAAGAATGTCAGCCAAAGTAAGACAGCGCATTACATGGCCACTTCCCATTTGCGTTGATGCATCGGTTCTAAAACTGATTTTCAAATGATAAGATTTAAAAGAATCAAATTGCCTGAAATAATAACTCTGCACGCTTCCAATCTTGAAGCGTATCGATATCTTGAACTCTCCATACTGGTAATTCATAAATACTGGAATTTGGACCAAATATTTTTTTTGTATTAGCCCAAGCTTCGGGCGTCCCCCAATAAAACTGACCAGCATCATGATAAACTGCAGGTAAGTCTTGTGACCTAGTATTATAATGTTTTGGATCCACCATTTTAACTCCTCCAGTTTTGGATTTTTTGAACCCTCTTTGAATTGGATAATTAAATTCTGCTGCAGTAAAAACATAATCCCAGTTATTATCATCAAAAAATTTTGATGATTCGATCAAGTCATTTTTTTGAATAAATGGAGCTGTTGCGTAAATACAGCATACTACAGATATATTATCAATAATATTCTTAAGCAAATTTACTTCATATGCCATTACAGCGCCGGTAGTTACATAATCATCAGAAAGATTCTTAGGTCTATAGGAGTGAATACTTGCCCCATATTTTCTTGAGACACTAGCAATCTTTTTACTGTCTGTTGATACAATAATATCATCAAATAATTCTGATCTTTTTGCTGCTTCAATTGAATAAGAGATCAATGGTTTCCCGCAAAAATTTTTTATATTCTTCAATGTGATTCTTTTACTACCACCACGTGCCGGTATAATTGCAATCTTCAAATTATTTCAATTAGTTTCTTCAATTAAACATTTAATAACGTAATCTAATTCTTTATCTGTTAATTCTGGATAAATTGGTAAGGAAATTTGACAATTATAAAATTTTTCTGAGTTTGGATAATCGCCTAGTTTACATCCATATTTTTTTTGATAGTACAAATTATAATGTATCGGAACATAATGCACTTGTAATTGGATACCTTTTGCTAATACAGATTCGAAAAATTCTTTTTTGTCAAGTTTTAATTCATCAAATTTGATTTGTAACGCATAAAGATGATAACTATGTTTAATATTATTGGAGACCGAAGGCGTTATAAATCTATCAATTTGACCTAATTCTTTATCATATTGCAGAGCTAATTCTTGCCTTTTAATAATTCTATTATCTAATTTTTTTAATTGACTTATCCCTAAAGCAGATTGAATGTCTGTTAATCTATAGTTATATCCAAGATCAACCATTTCTCTATACCATAACCCAACATATTCACCATTTCTTTTAATATCGTATGAAATACCATGTGTTCGTAATTGACGCACTTTGGTATCATATTTGATATTATTTGTTATAACTGCTCCACCTTCACCAGTAGTAATATGTTTTACAGGATGAAAACTTTGAACTACAATATCTGCATATTTTATTGCATATTTTGGATCATTATTATATTGCGAACCGAGTGCATGGCAATTATCATTTATTAATTGAAATTCATAAGTGTCTGCTAGATAACGGATTCCCTCCCAATCACATGGATGACCAGCATAGTCTACCGCAATTACTGCTTTTATTTTCTGTCCTTTATTTTTATAAACTTTTATTTTTTCTTCAAGTTTATTTAAATCAATCGTATAATTTTCAAGATTAATATCTACAAAATCAGGGGTACTATCGGTATATATTATACAATTAGCCGTAGCTAAAAAAGTAATAGGTGAAGTCAGGACAATATCTCCTTTCTGCCAATCAAGCGCTAGAGCTGCTAAATGCAGTGCGGCTGTTCCACTTGACACAACGCTTACATATTTTGCTCCAAATTTTTCTTGCAGAGTTTTTTCAAATTGCTCTACAAATGGTCCTGTTGTAAGCCTATCAGATTTTAATACTTTGATTACAGCTTCAATATCTGTTTGAGATATAAAATGGTTACCATATGGAATAATATTTTTTTTCATATTCATATATTAAACTTAAATATTAATGTTTTTTATCATTTCAAGTAATTTGGATTTTTTCACCCAACTATCATTATTATCACTAGAGTAAATAAATCCCTCTGGTACTTTTTTGCCAATCTCTTTAATCTTTTTATTCTCTGAAGTCCACTTAAATTCTGGTTCAATAATATAAAATGAAGAATATTCAATTGTATGACGAGCATCATCTTCCGTTATCATAATTTCATGCAACTTTTCACCAGGCCTAATTCCTATTAATTTATGTTTACAATCTGGAGCTAATGCTCTCGCAAGTTCAGTAATTTTCATACTTGGAATTTTAGGTACAAAAAGTTCTCCACCTGTGGAAATTTTTAATGAGCTTAAAACAAAGTCTACTCCCTGTTCTAAAGTAATCAAAAACCTTGTCATTCTCTCATCTGTTATAGGCAATTCTCCTGTTTCTTTTAATTTGAGAAAAAATGGTATTACACTACCTCGACTTCCAACTACATTTCCATAGCGTACGACGGAAAATCTTGTTTTTTTATCACCTGAATATGAATTAGCTGCAATAAATAGCTTATCTGAACAAAGTTTAGTCGCACCATATAAATTTATTGGGCCAGCTGCTTTATCTGTACTTAAAGCAATTACTCTATTAACATTATTATCAAGAGCAGCATTAATTATATTTTCAGCTCCTATAATATTAGTTTTAATTGCCTCTAAGGGATTTCTCTCTGCCGCGGGTACTTGTTTCAAGGCGGCTGCATGTATAACGCAATCAATTCCATTAAAAGCTCTATACAATCTTTCTTTATCTCTAACATCACCTATGAAATAACTTATTGGATATTTTTTTTCAGGAAAATTTTGGGCCATTTCAAATTGTTTTAATTCATCTCGACTAAAAATAATTAATTTTTTAGGTTTATATTTTTGAAAAATAACCTCAGTGCATTTTTTCCCGAAAGAACCAGTTCCACCAGTTATTAATATTCTCTTATCATTTAACATTAACTATTCCTTATTTTTTGTAAATTAATTTCCAAATCCCACATTAATTCTTGCGTAAAATGTAGAAATAATATTTTTTATTTTATTCTTGGAAAAATAATTAAACTTTACTCCAAATATAAAAAATAAACATAACATGATTATCTTAAGAAAGATTTTTAGATAAGGATTTAGTTGACCAACCATAATAAAATAGATTGGGATAACAAATATTATAATAATTGATAATTTTCTAAGTATAATTGAGATTGTAGTTGGAATTGGAAACAACTTAAATCCAAAATATAAATGTATCAAATTACCAATTAGGGTAGCCACAATAAGACTAATCACTGCTCCCATAGCTCCAAATAATGGAATAAGAATTATATTTAATAAAATATTTGTAATAACACCAATAATAGATGCCGGTAAAATATATTGTGTTTTTTCCGAATATTGAATTTGAGGAATAGATAGATACCCCATTGAGCCAATAATATGATAAAAAACATATATTGGAACCAAATACATTGCTGGATAATATTCTTTTGTAGTCAACACAATAATTATCTCTTCACTAAAACAAATTATTCCATAACCAATGAACATTATAATAAATGATAATTCGTAAAATCTATTCACTATAGCTTTTTTTGAATCCTCAGTATTTTCATGTGCCTTTTTCATAAAAAATGGGTTCCAAGCATTCCCAAGCGCATCCGAAATTATTTTTAATGGACTCACAATCCTTTCGGATAATGAATAATAACCCACAGAATTCAAACCGGAAAAGTGAGTAAGCATCATTTTATCAAAAGCTTTATGTATATTAGAGATAATTAACCTTAGAACCATGGGTAAAGCAAACGTAAGTGATTTTTTTAAGTATGAAATCGAAAAATGTAATCGGAATAAATCAATACTGATAATAAATAAACATATAACAATAATTGTTTGTGTTAATACTGTCGCATTAATTAAGGCCATATATGTAGATGATTGATATAGTATAAAGTAAACAGCAAGTGTAACTCTCAAAATAGATCTTAATGCTATAATAATTGAATAACTTACAGATCGAAACCGTGCAGTCAACAAATATAATAAATACCCAATAAAATACTCCATACATCCACTAAAAAATGATAGGAGAATTAATTTATTGCTTAACTCACCATTAAATAATGTTAATAATATCCAATCCGAAAAGTAATAGAGTATAACAATCCCAGGTATAAATGTTAAAAAATTAAAGATTACTATCGTTGAATTAAGAGATTGATATTCTTTTATATCATTATTATACTTGAAGTAATAACGGTATGCTGCGCTTTGAAGACCCAAAGACAAAATACCTGACGAAATTTGACCAAACATTAGGAACAATGCAACAATACCATAATCAGATGGTGTAAGATGTCTTGTATAAAATGGTAAAGCTGCAAAGCCTATAACAGCGGCAACTACGCTTCCTGATAAATAGAACGATGTATTTTTTAAGAAACTGATATTATTATAAGCTATTTTTTATATATAGCGAAAATTTGCAATCTATATAGTGCTCGATTAATTGGAATCTAAATCATATCATTGGATTAAAGTTCAAATGTGTTTTTTAATTTCTTTCTGAATTTTAAGGTGTGTTGGTTCTGTAGCATCAAATTTTATCATATAATTTTTATAATTTTTAATAGATTGATTGTAAAGATTAATATCAAGATCAATAATTTGATCTAATCGTTCAGAAAAGGCTTTATAGGAATTATCACTAAGCTGCCAAATACCATTAGTATAGTTGATAAAGTATTGTTTATTTAAGCTATAATCAACCTGGAGGATTTTTTTACCCACGCTGATAGCCTCAACTGTACAACTACTTGCAATTGATACTATTAAATCAGATTTATTAATTACATCGTAAGTATTAAAATCAAATGGAACATTAGGTGAGACCTTTCCACGAGGCATAATAAAAACATCATCTTCATTATCAAAAATCGATTTATATATATTTATTTCAAAATCTCCATGACCTCTTAATGCAATAATAAGACTTTTATTTTTTTCTTTAATATATTTTTTCAAATATTGTGCGAGTATAGTATTAGTTTTATTCCATTCATCATCGACAACATTATCATATAGTAATCTTACAAGATCATAATTCGTTAGAGCATTTACTGTTGAGACCATACAGATATCAAACTTCTTATTATTTAATTCAACTAAACTAGTGGGATAATTAACACTTACACTATGCCTAAATGAACCAACAGGTATAAAATGACATTTATAATCAGAATGTTTAGTATAGACCCCTTCTGAATATTCGCCCCAAGTAAAATAAAATAATGTTTTTTTATTAATTTCTTTAAATACACTTTTAGGAATATCTTCAATATTATAATCAAACCTAGTGCCATTTTGTATTGCAAAATATGGTCTCTTATCATCAATTTTTGAGACTTCTGATATAAAAGGAGAATTGTCTTTAAATGTTATTACTATTTTTGGATTATAAACTTGAATTAAACTTTTTTCATATGTAAATCGTGCCCGTCTGACAAAATTTTTTCCAAAAAAATATTTGATATTTTTAATAAAATTAAATATTACTTTAAAATTAATAATTAATTCCAATGGATTACGAACAACTATCAATTTTAATCCTATAGGCTCTAAAATCCATTTCTTCAGTAATTCTTGATCATCTTCGTAATAAATAACAGCATCTACTTTTTTAAGAGTCCAATTAAAAGTAATAGATTTTTTTAATTGTTTTAATAAAGAAAACATCACGAATGATCCCCAAACTTTTTTAGCCAATTTTCAACCATTGGTAATTCATATTCGTAATCAATATCAAATCCAGCTTCTTGTTTAAGAGGATAAATTTTATTACCCATCCATTTTTGCGGCAATAAGCCCTTTTGCCAATTAGTTAAACAATGCGGCCTTACTATTGATACACCCATATCAGCAAACCAAACATTACCTAAAGCACTTCTTTCTGCTCTGATTTTACTTTTTTCTTGGAATTTTTCAAATGGTATGAATGGTTGTAGTAAACCATCTTTATCTATTTTACGTGCTCTATGGGGTGAATATGAATTATAAGATGAAACAGTTATGGCTGAATCATATTCAGGATTAGATCTAAGTATTTTTATGCCATCAATAATTTTTTCCGCTGTGATTGTTACACAATTAGCCATCAATAGTACTAACAATTCAACTTTATTAATTTTTTCTTCAATTAATATTTGTTCATATGCATGAAGAAATACTTCTTCTGGATTTGAATGGCTTTGTGCAAGCTCTACAGGCCTATCAATTATTTTATATTTTTTTTCTTGAGCAAAATTTTTCATCTTTGGGCAATCTGTTGAAAAATATATTTGATCAATTAATTTTATTTTTCTTGCTACTTCAGATGGATAATAACACAAAGGTCTTCCCATAACCTCATATGTGTTTTTTCCAGGAAAACCTTTACTTCCTTTTCTTCCAACTAAGATTGCTGGGATCATTATGTTTTCTCTATATTTTTAATAAATTTGTAAATATTTAAGAGTCCTTGCTTCAATTCAATTTGAGGTTGCCATCCTAATAAGTTTTTTGCTTTTTTGTTTGAACCATATATGCCAAACTGATCTCTAGGTGTCTGATCAACATTTATAATTTTATAGTTAGATTTGTTAAAAGTAAAAAATAAAGCATCCAAAGCTTCTTTTACTGAGGTTCGAGTACCAGTACAAATATTAAAAATATCATATTTTTTATTATAGTCTATTGTTTTAATAAGAGCATCTATAACATCATCAATGTAAATAAAATCTCTAAATCTATCCAGACTCCCTTTAACAAGAACAGGTTCATTCCTAAGTATATATGCGGTATATATACTCAACATTCCTTGTTTTAAGTTCTCTAAGTTTTGCCCAGGACCATAGACATTAAAAAGCCGTAATATTGTTGAATTCAAACCCAGGTCCGAAAATATTTTTATATAATTTTCAGATGCAATTTTACCAACAGCATAAAATGACTCAGGATTAACTAAACAATCTTCATTTATTGGCTTATCTTGAACCTGTCCATATACATTCATAGAACTAGTAAAAATAAATTTTTTTACTCTATTTCTTAAAGACCATTTTAATAGCTCCAAAGTAGAAATCGCATTTATTTCTATATCATATCGAGGGTTCTCAAATGAGATTTCTCCTGATGATTGAGCAGCTAAATGAAAAACATGAGTAATTGATCGAGGGAGACTTTTAGTAAAATCGTTATCTGTTAAATCTATTAATCTAAATTCAGATTCCAATGGCAAATTGCTATCAAATCCTGTAGACAAATTATCAATAATTGTTACCATCGCCCCAGCCTCAATTAATTTTTTTGATAAATGAGAACCAATAAATCCAGCTCCTCCAGTGACTAGAGCGTGCATTTTATACTCCAAATAATAAAAATAAGTTTATAAAATTTCTTCATCCACATTTTCAAGCACTCTTATATTATATTGAATAGCTTTTTTCTTGTGCTCCATTAGAGTGCTACCCCACCCAGATAAAAATACTTTATAATTATTATTATTAGGCTCAATAAGATGAGTAATATTGTCATCAATAAAACATAAATCTTCTTTTAATATTTTCTTTTTTAAAACAAAGTGGTCTAATGCTTCTAGTTTAGTTGTAATTTTTTCCTGATCAAGGATATCTTCTTGTCGAATACTAATTCCGTATTTTTGTAGTATTAACATAACTGATTTTTTATCTTTTAAAGTTGCTATTAAAAGCCTTTTTTCTTTATGAATTTTTTTCATTGCTATAATTACATCATTAAAAATAATATGCAAATCAATCCAATAGTTTAAATTATTATTGCGAAGTCTTTCTCTTTGTTCAAAAAAAATTGTTTTGAACTTATTAAAATTGCTTTTCCATTTATTTCTTAAATCATCAAAATCTTTTTGATTTTCTATTTTTATTTCAGGATCATTAATCGACCTCATTATAATATAATATTCTGAAGCCCCTCTTACATATGGACGTAAATCTCTAAAATTTTTTATTTCAATTTTATTAAAATCATTGATTCCTAATCGAAATTCGTTCCTCATATTGAACCTTTCCCATGAATTCCAAGCAGTAACCATACATTCATTGGTACTATCACAGACAACTCCATCAAAATCAAATACAATATATTTATATATATTTTTCATAAAATGTTGAAGTCAAATTTGGAAATCCTTCAATTTTTACTGTATATGAATCACCATTTTTTAAATATTTTCGATCTATGACTCTAGGAGGTGTGCCCGTCAAAACTATATCTCCTGGATATAATGTCATCCAAGAAGATACCCAAATAATAATTTTATGAGGATTCCAAATCATTTGATCGGTATTCCCACTCCGTATTAATTGTTCGTTATGATATGCAGTTATTTTTTTATTATTAAATATATAGTTTGTATCTATATATGAACCTACTGGACAAAATCCATCGGCAGATTTTGATCTAGCTAAATGATGATCCCTCCCATCAATATTATCACATGATATATCATTGGCAGGTAAATAACCTAGTATATAGTCTTCTACATTTTTGTTAGATACTTTTGATGTAGTTTTAAGCTTAATGACAATACCTAATTCTGACTCTCCCCATGTATTTGACGCAAATGGCAATTTTATTTTCTTCTTAAAATTTGTTATAGCATTGGTGCTTTTTAAAAATACTAGAGGTTCTTTCATAGATTCACTTTGACCAGTAGCTCCTTCATAATTAATAGCCAGTGCAACTATTTTTGTAGGTTTACATGGGACTAATATTATATTGGGATCATACGGTATTGTCTTATCTTGATTAATATTTATATTTTTTGAAAACGGATCTCCAATTATAGGATATATTTTATTTGATTTCAGAATACCATATGAATTTGAATCATTTTGAATATCAATAAAGCGAACAATTTTCAAAACTATTTACTTTTATTTAGCAGTTAATTATTTATTATCCCTATTGCCCTTGTGGGAGATCCATCTAATCCAACAAGAGGTAGAGGAAGGCCAATAAATTGAAAGGGAGTTAATATTGGTAAACTTTGTAGATTTGTAAGTGATTCATATAAAATAATATTTTGTTTTAAAAATGAATTATGTACAATTTTATCTTTATTTCCACTTACATCAACACTAGGCAGGTCACAACCAAATATTTTAATCTCTTTTTTTATAAGTATAGAAATTAGATTTTCAGGTATAATGGGTCTATTGTTTCCAAAAAAGATATCTGGCTCATTATAATTTCTATA
>Ga0310345_10005624_pt1 | contig 11079 bp, 9 predicted proteins | sample HC15DNA20500_MG_FD_204667 | JGI IMG/M metagenome (GOLD analysis project Ga0310345, IMG submission 204667) | Marine microbial communities from station ALOHA, North Pacific Subtropical Gyre - HC15-DNA-20-500_MG | ecosystem: Environmental > Aquatic > Marine > Oceanic | place: Pacific Ocean: North...
TCCAGGGTCGTGTTGATGGTCATCATCAACCGGCGCTCGATCAGTTTCTTCAGCACGTCCTTGGCCCGGAGATCCAGTTTCTCGGCCAGGTCCTTGACCGTCATCCCCTCGGCCAGCGAAATGGTACGGGTGACCGGCGGTGGTGGCGGCGGAGCGTATGGCGCTGACTGCCGCTGGGGCCGGCGTCGTCGTCCACCGGGTGGACGGGGCGGCGGTCTGAAGAAAGGTCGGTATCCGACGGCTGGACCGCTGGGCCGTGCCGCTCTAACCGGCTGAGCCGGCAGCGGGCGAGGCCCGCCGAGCGGTGGGCTCGACCGTGAAGGTGCGGGACCGATCGGGCGGGAGCCTGGTCGCGGACGCGCCAAGGGGCGCTTCCCGGGCGCGGTAGCCGTCCGGGTGGGGGCCGGCGACTCCGGCGGTTCGGTCGGCGGTGGTTGCACGGCCGGCGGCACGACCGGCGTCACTGGCTGAGCCTGTTCCTCGATGCGCAGTTTTAGCGTCGAGGGGACGAGCCGGGCGGTTCGCGCGACCGGCTCCGCAGCGGCCGCTGCGGCGGGCTCGGCGGTGGCGGCTGGCAACTGCTGGGCCGGTTGCGCCGCTTCGGTGGGTCGTTCGGCCGGCGCCAACTCAGCCGGTGCCGCTTCGGCCGTCGTCGGTGCCTCGGTCTCGTCGGCCAGTTCCTCCTCGACAGCCGGCGGCGCGACCTTCGGCGCCTTGATCAGACGTGGTGGTCCCAGCCGTGGCCGTGTCTCTGGCGCCGGTGTCTTAGCGCTCTTCGAGCCCTTGCGTCCCTTTCCCGCGGCCGCTGGCGTCGCCGAAAACAGTGGTCCCGTATGCAGGTTCACGCCGCGCTCGCGCGCGGTGCGCTCGACGAACTGCCTGGCAACGACTTCCTCTATCGTGCTCGACGCGCTCTTGACCTCGATGCCATGCTCGCGTTTGAGCAGGTCGACAACTTCGTGACTCGGGATCCCGAGCACCTCAGCGACCTTGTAGATTCGGATCGTGGCCAACCTCTGTTCCTTGTCTGTCCGTGATTCCGCCTGTGCAGTGCCGTGATCGCACGGCAGCTTGGCATTCTGGCGCCGCTACATCCCGCCGGGAAACGGCGCCGCAGTGCTCGGGGCGCCACTTTGCGACCACGGCACTCGTTCACTCGCCGGGCGTGGCACCCTCGTCGGCTGGAGTCTCCCCGGGCGTGCTCTCGCCTACACTCGTCGGCTTGGGTGACTCTCCACCGTCGCCTTCCCCGTCCGCCGTCTGGTTCACCGCGTCGGCTGGAGTCTCCCCGGGCGTGCTCTCGCCTACACTCGTCGGCTTGGGTGACTCTCCACCGTCGCCTTCCCCGTCCGCCGTCTGGTTCACCGCCTTCTCGTCTTCGCCGGTCGGCGTGGACGCCGCCGGGCTCTCGCCAGGGGGCGTCTGGGGCAGCTTGAGCCAGGCGGGTGCCGGCGCGAGCGGCTCGATGCCCTCCTGTTGCGCCGCCTCGGTCGTGCCGCTGCCCACGGCGCCGCCGGCAGCCATTGTCGCCGCCTCCGCACCCTGCCTAAGCGCCTCCGCTGCACCTTCTGAGATACCCAGCACGCCGCTCAGCTCGGTAGCGGTCGCCGAGATCATGCGTTCCACCGTCTCGATGCCGGCGGCGTTCAGCTTCTCTACCATCGCCTCATCGAGATCCGGCACCGACAGCGGTGCGGGCTCGGCCCCGAGCTCGTCGAACTGTGCTTCGACTTCCCGGCGCTTCTCCTCTTCGCTCTTGATGTCTATCTTCCAGCCGGTGAGCTTGGCGGCCAGCCGGACATTGTGGCCCTTCTTCCCGATGGCCAGCGAGAGCTGGCGGTCCTCGACCACCACTTCGATCACTCGCCCGGCCTCGTCCACCACGGACACCCGCTGCACGTGCGCCGGGCTGATCGCGTTGGTCACGAAGGTCACGGCATCATCCGACCACTCGACGATGTCGATTTTCTCGCCGCGCAGTTCCCGAATGATCGCCTGCACCCGAGTCCCCTTCATACCGACGCACGCGCCCACCGGGTCCACCTCGCGCTCCCGCGACTCCACCGCGACTTTGGCGCGGTCACCCGCCTCGCGGACCGCACCCCGGATGACAACGGTGCCGTCGTAGATCTCCGGCACTTCCTGCTCGAACAGTTTAATCAGCAGCACCGGGTCCGTGCGCGACAGAATGATCTGCGGGCCCTTGGTGTTCTTGTTGACGTCCTTGATCACCGCCCGCACGCGGTCGCCGGTGGTGTAATTCTCGGCACGTGACTGCTCGCGCCTGGGCAATTGGGCCTCGACGCGGCCGACCTCGACGATGATGTCTCCGCTCTCGAAGCGCTTCACCAACCCGGTAATGACCTCACCTAGTCGCTGGCCGTACTCCCCAAACACGTTCTCGCGCTCGGCCTCGCGTACCTTCTGGAAGATGACCTGCTTTGCCGTCTGGGCAGCGATGCGCCCCAGTACGTCGGTCGGCTTCGGGAACTCGATCTCCATCCCCTCCGCGGCCTCGGCGCCATACAGCTCCTGGGCCTCGATTAGTGAAATTTCCGTCGCCGGGTCGGTCACCTCTTCGACGATCTGCCGCACGGCGAAGAGCTCCACCTGGCCGGTCTCGGGATTGAACTTGGTACGCAGGTTCTCGTCCGACCTGTAGTACTTCCGCGACGCGGTCAACACGGCGTCCTCGATGGCCGTGATAATAACGGCCGCCTCGATACCCTTTTCCTTGGCCAGGACCTCTATGGTCTGTTGCAGCGCGTTGCTCATGACAGTTCCTCGCGACGGCTCACGTAACCCGTGGTGCACGTCCCGTTGAATTTAACCGGCGTTGCTGTCTAACGGCGCCGTCCGCCCGGTTCAACTCCGGTGATTCGTCCACGCCCCGCCGAAGCGCAGGCGGGGGCGGACCACCAGCCGGTCAAGAACGGCCGGCGCTTTCCGCCGGCGCGCCCTGTCAGCCTGGTGCCGGCCCTCGGTGCACAAGCTACCGTGCGCTCACCTCACTTGAATTCGACTTCGAGCCGTGCGCGCGCGACCAGGATCTCCGGAACCAGGCGTGTCGTCTTGCCGTCCTCGATGACGATGGTCCGGTCGTCCACCGCCGCGATGCGACCGGACACGAATCGCTGTCCGTCGACCATTTCAGAGGTCACAATCTTGACCCGACGGCCAACGAACCGCGCGAAATCATCCAGGTCACGCAACGGCCGGTCGAGCCCAGGCGACGACACTTCCAACGTGAAGGTGTGGTCGAAGGCGACCTCAGCGTCGAGAATCACACTCACGTCCTGGCTGACCGCCTGACAGTCGGTCAACGTCACGTCTTCGCCATGTCCGGACGGGCCTGGCGGCGTTACCGGCACCGGGCGATCGATGACGATCCGTACGACCCATCCGATCGGCTCACGACGAAACTGCAGGTCGAAGAGCTCGAGTCCGTGGCTGCGCGCGACCCGGTCGGCAATCGACCGCAGCTCGGTCAGACGATCTGTTCCAGACCCGGTCACCGCCAGGACCTGTCCCGAAAAAACAAAAAGTGGGCTAAAACGCCCACTCGCTGCGCACTACCGCGAACGAAACCGTACAACTATAGCACGAGTGGCAGGCGCGTGAAACCGGCCGAGCCGGTAGCTGCGACGGGAGTGAACGTGCCAGAGACTGACCCAGTATTTGCGATAGGGCGATCACGGCGTCAATCTATGGAGCATCCGGGGGTACGGGATGGTCTCCCGAACGTGCTCCAGACCGCAGACCCAGGCTACCACACGTTCAATTCCCATCCCGAAGCCGGCGTGCGGCACATTGCCATACCGACGCAGGTCAAGATACCACTCGAATGCCTCCTGGGGCAGGTCATGCTCAGTGATCCGCTGTAGGAGTAGGTCGAGATCATCGAGTCGCTGTCCCCCGCCAACGATCTCGCCATAGCCCTCAGGTGCCAGGATGTCCACCGACAGCGAGAGTTCCGTCCGTGACGGGTCCGGCTTCATATAGAACGCCTTGGCCGCGGCGGGGTAGCGGTGTACGGCCACCGGCCGGTCGAACTGCTTTGCGAGCAGCGTCTCATCGGGACCGCCGAAGTCGTCTCCGTATTCGAACGGCCGGCCGTTGTCCCGGAGAATACTGACCGCCTCGTCGTAGGTGATGCGGGGAAACGGGGTGCGAACGCGTTCGAGAGGTCCCCGGTCCCGCTCGAGGGTGTCGAGCTCACGGCCACGGGTTTCGAGCACCCGCGCCACGACCGACGCAATCAGCACCTCGGCCAGATCGATCGCCTCGTCGAGCGTCGCGTAGGCCATCTCGGGTTCGACCATCCAGAACTCCGTCAGGTGACGGCGGGTTTTGGACTTCTCGGCACGGAAGGTGGGACCGAAGCAGTAGACCCGTCCAAACGCCATCACGTTGGCTTCGTTGTAAAGTTGACCGCTCTGGGTCAGGAACGCGGTGGCGTGGTCGAAGTAGGGAACCGAAAACAGGGTCGTCGTTCCCTCGCAGGCGGCCGGTGTGAAGATCGGGGTGTCTGCTAGGATGAATCCCTGGTCGTTGAGGAAGTTCCGAATCGTGTTGATGACCGTGTGGCGAATTCGTAGGATCGCATGCTGCCGTTCCGACCGGATCCAGAGATGTCGCCGGTCCAGCAGAAAGTCGACGCCGTGCTCCTTCGGCGTGATCGGGTAGTCACGGGTGTGCCCGGCGATGCGCAACCCGCTTACATCGAGCTCGTAGCCGCCGGGCGCACGGTCGTCGGCACGTACCTCACCGTCGACGACGACGGCGGTTTCCTGGCCGAGGTGACCCGCCTGCAGAAACATCTCCTCACCGACCGCCGTCTTCGACATCACCGCCTGGATGAACCCGGTACCGTCCCGCACGGTGAGGAAGTGAATCTTGCCACTCGACCGGCGGTTGTGCAGCCAGCCCCGCAGCGTCACCGACTGGCCTTCGTACTGCGCGATCTTTTCGATATAGGCCATGACTTATCCCTCGCACAGACGTTCCAGCTTCTTGCGGGCGCTAGTCGCGCGGGCGAGGACATCGCGCCAGTCGGTGCCGCCTGCCACTTCCAACATCAACGCGCCGTCGTAGCCGATCTTCCGCAGCGTCATCATGGCGGTCGGCCAGTCGATTTGCCCGTCGAACGGAACCAGATGCTGGTCGGCGACACCCAGATTGTCATGCAGGTGCGTCGTAACCAGGTGCTCGGATGCCATTTCGATCTCGTCGATCACGTCGCCGCCAATAAATGCATGCCCAAAGTCCAGGCACACGCCGAGGCCTGGGCGGTCCGCCTCGTCCTCCAGTAGGTCGACGAGGGCCGTCGCCGTCGATAGCGTGTTCGGAATTACCTCGAGTGCCAGCTGTAGCCCGAGCGGGGATGTAAGGTCGTGCAGCTCGGTCACGCTCCGTGCCGCTGCCATCGGATGGTTGTCGAGGTCTGACGCGTAGCTAGTTGGTGTGCCCAGGTGCACAACCAGGAAGCCGGTCTTGATCCGTCGCGCGACGTTCAGTGCCGCCTGGATTTCCTCGATCGCGCGGGCTCGTTTTTCGCGGCGACTCCACGCCGTTGAGAACGGCGGCCCCCAAAGGCCGTCGATGTAGCTTTCGGTGATCGGCGCGTGGATGGCGTGCAGTTGTAGCCGGGTGTCGTCGAGCCACTCGCCGAGGGCCTCGATCGCAGACTGGTCGCGATAGTCGAAATGACTGCGGGTAGCGAAGAGCTCGATCGCGTCGAAGCCGTGCGCCGCGATTTCGACCAGATGGGGCCGGTCGAGCCGCTCGCCGTGGAGCAGGTAGGTGGAGATTCCGAACCGCATCAATCGGCATGCCCGGACCGGTCACGCCGACCAGGATCCGGTTCCCATTCAAAAAGATGAGCGTCAGTGGATGCCCGCTCTCAGGTGCCTATTGTCCTCGAAGTGCGGGTTGACCACACGTAGTTCTTCGTCTCGGAGGGTCGGGATCGCGACCTGCTGACAAGAATGGCTCGTGCCCCGATGTGTCGACCCGGTGCCAGGTCGTCCTGCCTCTACCGCGCCAGCTCGGGCAGATGGGGTGCCAGCAGCTCGAGCAACCGTCCGAATCGAGGATAGGCGTACAGGGTTCGACGAAGATAACCGAGCGTGCGGGGGATCCAGGTGGCGAATACGGGCCGGCCGGCGACAGCGATCTGATGACCGAATGTTCCGAGCGCTTTGAGATGACGCTGCACCGACATCAGGTCGAACCGGCGCTCGAAATCAGCGGAGCGCTCGGTTGGCACGGCATCCAGGAATTGCTCGGTCATCGCTGCCACCAGCTCTGATGACAGGTCGACATAACAGTCGCGGAGCAGGGAGACCAAGTCATACGTGGCGGGTCCCATGCGCGCATCTTGAAAATCGATCACGACCAACCTGTCTCCGTGCACCATGAGATTGCGGCTGTGGTAGTCGCGGTGGCATAGCACACGTGGCTCGTCGGCCAGCTCTTTGGCGATGCGGGAGAGCTCTGCCCGGAGCGCGGCCGCCGCGCTGGGGGCCATGCTGACGCGTCGATATACGTGTAGAAATTCCGATTGAAAGAAGTCCAGCTCCGATGTCAGCTTGGTCGTGTCGAACGCCAGGGTGAAGGGCAGCGCCCCTTCGCCGCGCAGGCCGCCCCCTCCCCTCTGCAGTCTGGCGATCAGTCTGACCGCTTCGCTATACAGGCGGAGAGGTTCGTGACCAGGCTCTGTTAGCCAGTCCTGCAGCGTTTGGTCGCCGAGGTCCTCGAGCGCGAGGATGCCCAGGTCCCCCGCCTGGCCGATCACCGCGGGCACCGATATGGCCAGTCGTTGGAACAGGCCGCCAACGGCTATCTGTGGCAATGCGTCGGGGGCGAACGGCTCTGGATGGATGGCCAACACGAAGGACGGGTCGTCACGCGGGATAATTCGGAGATAGCAGCGATCCGACGCATCTCCGTGGAGCCGCTTCACACCCGTGGTTCGGCGGGGCAGCCCCTCCCGGCGCAGATACGCAGCGACGCGCTGATCAATCGTGTCGCTGCCCGCAACGAGTCCGCTGCCCCAAGGGCTCGCGTCAGTCATACGGTGGTCCGGTCCACAACACAAACGGAATCCCCCGACGAGGCCGGAGACAGGACATGCCTGCTCCGTGCTTAGATCGGCACAGCTAGCAAGCCACCGATGCGCGTCGCTCCTGGCGGCGCCGTGACACGCTCCGATGACGGTGGCATTCGGACCACCGCCTGCCGCTCGATCGTGATCCGCTCTGGCAGATTGACACCGTCGGCGAGAACGGAGTCGGTCACGACGCACCCGGCGCCGACAATCACGTCGTCCCAGAGCACTGATCGCTCGACTTGCGCCGACGGGTGGACGACGCTGCGCAGCCCCAGCGACACGGCCGGATGTCCCTCACTGGCGCCCAGACTACGCGCCGTTGCCAGGTAGTCGCTCGGGGTGCCGACGTCGTGAGCCTGCCCCCCGATTCGATGCACCGCTATCTGGCCTGGCCGGGTCAACAGCGTGTCGTAGAGCCCGCCGATCGACGCGGCTGGGACGCCGTCTGGCAGCGGCTCGAACACCGCGGCGTCGGCGATCTGCACGCCGACGAAGTGCGCTGGCACACGCGGGTCGCCGGCCAGCGCGAAACCTGTGACCCACCCATGCGGGTCTGCGAGGACGCCGCCGTACCGGTGCGGGGCCGGGTTCGGCATGACTGCGAGAGTTACCCGGGCGCCCCGTTGGAGATGGGCGTCGAGCAGCTCCCCTAGATCAACGTCGCACAGGGTGTCACCGTTTACGAGGAAGAAGTGCTTGTCCAGCAGCGCCAGGGCATGGCGCGGACCGCCGGCCGACCCGAGCGCCGCCGGTTCCCAGGAGTAGCGAACACGACACCCCATCGCGGTGCCGTCACCGACCACCGCCGCGATCGTGTCCGGGCGATGGTGAAGGTTTACGACTATGTCGTGCACACCCTGGGTGGCCAGACCCACCAGGTGCCGGCAGATCAGTGGGATCCCGGCGATCGGGACCGCCACCTTCGCCCGGCAGAAGGTTAACGGCCGCAGCCGGGTCCCGAGGCCGGCCGCGAGCACGAGCGCGGGGGGGAGCGTTGTGGTCACGATGACTCGTCGAAGAGCATATCGGTAGCCGTGGATCCGTGTTCGGCCCGGTGCTTGAGGAACAGGCCGAGATAGGAATCAAGCACGAAGTCGGTCGTGGGGCGTCCAAGGGTTGCCGCCATCGAGAATATGTCAGTTTCGCTACCCTCGAGCTCGACGAACGTGCCGATCGGGGACTCGTCAACGGCGATCACCAGGTCGCCCAGGCGGAATTCCTCGCGGTACTTTTGGTACCGAAACCACACCCGAAAGCCAAGCCGTTCGAACAGGCGCATCAGCAGCTCGCCGTCGCCCACAGTCGTCTCCAACTCCTCCCGTACCTTGGTCGTGCCGAGCGCGGGCGCACCCTTGAATGTCACGTGGGCGCGATCGCCGTCGATCCGGACACGCAGCGACGGGCTCCGAGGGGCTCGGTCTTACGGTCGAGTAGACAGTCGTGCTGCAGTCGCCGAGCCCGCAGCGGTGTTGCACCAGCCTCGACGACGACCCGACGCGCCACAGACGGGCTATCGTAGGGCAGCTTAATCTCACGCTCGATCCCGTCACCCATCTGGAGACCTCGCTCAGGTAACGCGCGTTCGGAACGAGCAGCCTCGCAGAGCGGGCGCGCCGACGTGCTTACCCAGCAGCAGGACCTTGTGAGTGCTGCCAAGGCCGCCGGGGAGCAGCAGTGTCTTCAGCGCTAGGCGCTGCTTCAGCGCGTCCGCGCCGTCGGTGCCCGTGGTCGCAACATCTAGGGCGCCGAGTCCGATCAGAAAGTACGTCTGATCCAGAAAACCGAGCACGTCCAGCCCCTCCGCTTGGGTCGCCGCCCGGATCGACGTCAGGTCCACGTGGGCGGTGATGTCCTGCTCGCCCGGATGCGCCAGCCACGCCGGGCTGTTGACATGCTGCCGGTCGTCGTCCGGCGTTCCCACTCGATGATTGTGAAATGTGGTCAGCGTACCGGCCGCATGGCTGCCCGAGTACAGCGCGTCCGCTGTGTGGCCATAGTCGACCAGGATGATGAAGCCGCGTTTGAGCCGGCGCGCCGCGGTGCGTACCCACTCGACCGCCGCCAGATTCACCTCCCCGCGCCAGCCCGGGACGAGGTCGGCGTCGAGCCGCGCGAGATAACGGGCGAGCTCTGGTGTTGAGGGCCGGCCGGCACGTTCGACGAAGTGCTCCCCGTCGATGTCGACGAAGATCTCCCGCAAACCGGCGGACGTCATCGTGACAGCGTGGGTCGGCAGCGCGTCGAGCAGTTCGTTTGCCAGGATGGCGCCTGAGACCCGCTCAGGTACCGTGGTCGACGAAGCGACGAGCCTGGTCCAGTGCCGCCCCAGGGTGTCTGGTTGGGCGGCACGCGCGGCGGCGCTCGTCTCGACCAGCGTGAGTCGTGTCGCTGCGTACAGCTCGGGGTAGGTCGATTCGGCGGCGTCGAGCACATCCCGCGCCAGTTGCCCGTTACCGGCGCCGGCCTCTACCAGATCGAACATCGGGGCGCCGGCCGCTGCCAGCAGCCGGCGCATCTCGTCAAGCTGGGTGGCAAGCAGCGCGCCGAACTGCGGACCGACATCGACGCTCGTGAAGAAGTCGCCTGCACGGCCGGTCCGGCGGGGTGCGCGGGCATAGTACCCGAGAGTGGGGTGATAGAGCGCGAGATCCATGAACGCTGCCGTCGTCAGCGGTCCGTGCTCTCGGATCCGCTCGACGATCAGCGCACGGAGCGACATGGACATCAGGCCGGTGCCAACCCACCGCGCCCTGTCTTGGAGGTTCGAGACATGTTTCCCGGGCGGCGGGGCACTCCGCAACGGGAGACGTCCTGGCGCCGGCGCCGCGGGGGCACAGGGGGCCAGGTTGTTCTCTTTTATCGCGCTTTCCCGCGGCCGGGAAGTTGGCATGGGTGCGACGCCGGGCCCCATGCGCTACGCCACCGAACCAGGACCCTACTCCTTGCGTACCCGGAGGAAGACCTGCGAGCTGCCTCTGACGATCAACAGAAACGCTGCGCGCCCGGACTCGACTCGGTTCAACTCTCTGATCGCCTCGGCAGCGGTGTTGACCGGGGTGCGGTTGACCGCCGTGATCAGGTCGCCCGGTCGTACGCCACCGCTCTGCGCCGCGCCACCGGCGTCGACGCTCGTCACGGCGGCGCCCGTCGTTCCGGGTTCGAGGTCGAGCTGACGCGCCGTCTCCGCTGTGAGGTCCTGTAGGCTTAGGCCGAAGCCGGTGTTCAGATCATCGGCCGGCACCCGGGTCGGCCGTCCAGAAGCTTCCAGATCCAGCTCGCCGATGGTGATCGGCAGCGTCGTCGGTTCGCCCCCCCGATAGACACCGAGCTCAACTACCGTGCCCGGGCGCGTGTCGACCACCCTCTGTTGCAGGTTCTCGACGTCCTCGACCCGCTCGCCGTCAAAGCTGACGATGACGTCGCCCGGTTCCAGGTCCGAGTCGTCCGCTGGCCCGTCCGGCGCGATCTCCGACACGATTGCGCCCATGCGTTCGGAGAGTCCCATGTCCTCATAGTCATCGTTGGTAACCGGCAAGATCGATACGCCGATCAGTCCACGGGTCACTCTGCCGGTGCGGAGCTGCGGTAGCAGCTCCCTCACGGTGTTGATCGGCACAGCGAACCCGATGCCCATGTTGCTGGGGCGGTCACTCACGATGGCGGTGTTGATCCCGATCACCTCGCCCCGCAGGTTCAGGAGCGGACCGCCCGAGTTGCCGGGGTTGATCGCCGCGTCGGTCTGGATGACGGACTGTGACCGGCCACGGATCTGTTCAAAGGGCCGGCCGACGGCGCTTACCACCCCCACCGTGACAGTGTGACCGAGCCCAAACGGGTTGCCGATCGCCATGACCCAGTCGCCGGCGTGCACCTGGCTCGAATCCCCGAATATCGCCTCCGGCAGCGGGTAATCCGGTTTCTCGATCAGCTGAATCAGGGCGCTGTCCGTCAGGCGGTCGAGGCCGACG
>Ga0310345_10005625_pt1 | contig 11077 bp, 9 predicted proteins | sample HC15DNA20500_MG_FD_204667 | JGI IMG/M metagenome (GOLD analysis project Ga0310345, IMG submission 204667) | Marine microbial communities from station ALOHA, North Pacific Subtropical Gyre - HC15-DNA-20-500_MG | ecosystem: Environmental > Aquatic > Marine > Oceanic | place: Pacific Ocean: North...
GTTCTGGCTCGAGGATGAAATGGAGACCCAGAAACAACCCGAGTCCATTGGCGGGGATCAACAGCACATCAGCGGCGTGCACCACGGTGCCCTGTCGGCGGTGGAGCTCGAACTGCGCGCAGGCATGGAGACCGGCGACCGCGATCCACGTGACGATGGCTGGCACGAGCCATGAGCCATCCGGCCCGACGTCGACCCAGCTAGACAGGGGAGTGACGACCGCGAGCCAGAGCGCCACCCGCGCCCACATGGCCTCCCAACGGACTGACAGCACCACGCCGATTCCTGTGATCGCAATCAGATAGACCAGCAGGGCAAGCCTGTGCTCTGCCAGGATGGTCAGCGACGCGGCGTGATACCACACAGGGGTTGTGGAGAGCACCATGCGCACGAACTGAGTGGCCACCCGTGTTGACCCTCGGGTGCGATAGGCCACCGCGAGAAACAGCATCGCGAACAGCGTGAAGAACGCTTCGGTGCGCAGATATGCACTTGCTTCGTAGAAGCGGGCGCACCAAACGAGCACTGTGAGACCCGTGAGCACAAAACTGGCGAGATTGAGTTGTGGCCAGTCGTGTCGTTGCGCGAGAAATACGATTGCGCCGACGAATAAGGCGGTATAGCTGAAGAGCGCGAGCTGGGTGTTCGCGGCGCCGACGAGATACGGCACGGCAAAACCGCCCACGACGGCAACCATCGCGAGCGACCGTGAGCGAAGCCGATCGGCCTGTTGAGCGGCGACGCCGGTGACTGCGACCAGCATGAAGAAGCCGGCTGGAGCGCTCATCAGACGGTACAAGTTCACGGCCGCATACACGGCGAGATACCACGTGACGACGCCGCTCCCGGCGATGGTCGCTCCGAAACGGCAGTGGCCCTTCGCCGTGAATCGCCGCCCAGAAAGGACGAGTATTCCGCCAATCACGACACCGATGCCAACCCGCAGCGGTTCGGTGATCCACTCGTTGGCGAAGGCGTATCTGATAAATAGTCCGATCCCGATCACCAGGGTCGCGACACCGACATACAGCATCCACCGTGTGCCAATCCGTGTCTCGAGTCGGACCGGGGGCCCGCCTGGTTGAGAGCGCTTCCCACCGGCAGTGTCCGTCGATGGAGTCGCGCCCGCGTCGGCCGTGGGCGCTGCCGGCGTTGTCGCCGGGCCGATCCTGGCGCCCGGCGCCGGTGTCTGGGCCGTCGCTGGGGGAGAAGTCGCGCGCTCGAGTTGGGCGAGACGTTGTTCGAGATGCCCGACCCGATTCCGGGCCGCCGACGCGCGCACGAACGAGAGGACCGGCAGAACGATAGTTAGCGCGAGCAGTATGGCAAAGCCAAGCAGGGTGCCGGCCATGGCGCTAGTGGACTGTATCAGCGAAAAGGTTAGTGCCTGGGCCGGTTACGGGGAGACTCGCACCCTTTTGTCCAGGGTCGCTTCGGTCCGACACGATTCGACGAAGGGCTTCGGCTGACGGCGAGTCAGGCCACACCGGCGAGGGAGCGGCGACATACCCCGCATGAGCCAGCTGGCTTTGAAAGTAAGCGACTTCACTTGCATAGAAGAGGAGGGTGCCACCGAGCCGTATCGCAAGATAGATCTGCCCCAGCATGAGCGGCCACCCGAGAGACAGACCAGTCGGTGTGCCAGAGGTGAGCAAGTACCCGCCGGTCAGAGTGATCAAGATCACCGACGTCGTCGCGAGGTAGAGTCCTCCGCTGGCAAACGGACGCCTTCGTACAAACCGCCACCCTGCGAGCAGCGCCCCACACATGCTTCGCCGGTCCTCGACGACGGTCCGGACACGCGCGTAGTCCACGACGAGAGTAATGGTAAACAGCGCAAGACCCAGTGCGGCGTATCGCGGGACTCGGGCGAGCCAGGTGCCGACGACAAGCCTCGGGTCTCCACTCAACACCTGCCGCAGATCGTCCAGAAGCCACTCATGGGTCACGAGGAACACCAGGGTATACAACACAAGGGCCATCAACGTTAACCGAACCAAGCGCGCGGCGTGGAGCCCACACGCGGCAAAAAAGCCCACGCTGCGGGTCGGCCGATTTCGGGCATAGCGGTCGAGGATGCCGCCACTCAGAAACGTCCACGCCGTCAGGTAGATAACGATGATCGTGGCGAGACCGATCTCCTGACGGGCGTCAGCCCAGGAATCGCCGATGACGACAACGGCCAGCCCGGTGCTGATCACCGGGGCCGCCAGCGATTCGACAAACACACCCGTGCTGTTGTCCCGCTGGGCCGGGGATGTCGTGTTCAAGGGTGCCGATACGGTGGCGGGTGTTTCGAAGGGGAGGAGCAGCGCCGGCGGGAGGGTGAGCGCAACGGCGAGCCCGATGCTCCCGACCAGAACGACTGGCGCGTCGACCACTCGCCGCAAACCGGCGAGCCACGCGATACAGACGACCTTTGCGTTACGAGGGCGCGTCCCATGGGCGCTTCCCATAACCGATTACAGTATCCCCGCTCCCGTTCGCGACCCGCTGACCAATGACTCGGTTGGTCACGCCTCGCGTTGTGAAAAAGGGGCGCTCCCTCAGGGAGCGCCCCTTCGAGCCTTGGCCCGTTGACTCAACTACCGATAGTCGTCCCGCACCGGATGAAAGACATCGATGAGACGACAGTCGGTCAAGGCTCGCCCCGAATGAGTCGCGTTCGGCGGCACAAACGCGACCGTTCCCGGACCGAGCCGCTGTGTCTTGCCATCGATGGTCATTTCGAACTCGCCGTCGAGCACGTGCGATACCTGCTCATGTGGATGCGCGTGTTCCGGGAGCAGAGAGCCAGCTGCGATGGTCCAGCTGACCGAGGTCATCGTGACCCCGTTCGCAAACCGGCCGATGAAGCCGGTCATAGGCTCTTTGCGTGCTAGGTCGGTTGGTGACCAAAATGTCACCGTCAGTTCCTCAAACCAAACGTGAAGATGACATTGCCCGCCGCAATCGTTACGTATTGCTTGCCATCGACCGCGAAAGACATCGGTGACGAATGCACACGGGAGCCTACCGCCATGTGCCAGAGCTCCTCGCCGCTCACCGCATCAAGTGCAAAAAAATATCCGTCCACCGTGCCGCTGAACACCAGGTCCCCAGCGGTGGCCATGACCCCGGCCGTCGACCGCGGCTGGACGTCGTAGTTCCAACGAATGTCACCGGTTCTGGGGTCGACGGCTCGAATAGCGCTCTGGTAGTTGTCGAACGGTAAGGGGCGCTGCCCGCCCCCGCCCGTGTAGCGGTCTCCTTCGACGTAGTCTTCGTCTCGCTTGTAGAAGACATCTTCTCCGTCATACGCCTGCACGTAGAACAGCTCGGTCCTGGGGCTGTAGGCCGGTGAGAACCAGTTGGTGCCACCGCCGACCGGAGGCGACACGAGAGTGCCCTGTGGGGTCGGGGCGGTGTTCGGCACCCGGATGGGTCGCCCGTTTGAATCGAGTCCCTCGGCCCACGTTTGTTTCGCAAACGGCTTTCCTACTAGGAATTCACCGGTTTCGCGGTCGAGCGTGTAGAAGAACGCGTTCCGGTTCGCCCACATCATCACCTTGCGGATCTTCCCGTCCCACTGGAGGTCGGCCAGGATCGGGACCTGAATCGCGTCCCAGTCATGCACGTCGTGTGGGGTGAACTGGAAGTACCATTCGAGGTCGCCCGTCTCGCCGTTCAAGGCCATGGCTGAGTCGGAGTAAAGATTGTCGCCCAGGCGTACATCTCCGTTCCAGTCCGGTCCAGGATTGCCGGTGCCCCAGTATACGAGGTCGAGATCTGGGTCGTAGGCCCCGGTGATCCAGCTGGCCGAGCCACCCGTGCGCCATGAGTCGCCGGCCCAGGTCTGGTTGTCCGGGTGGTCCGGCCCAGGAACCGTCCAGGCCCGCCAAGCCAGGTCGCCCGACGTCGCGTCGTAGGAATCGATGAACCCGCGAATTCCGAACTCACCCCCAGCGATTCCGGTGACGACCTTGTCCTTCACCACGAGCGGGGCGGCGGTTTTACTATAGCCCGACCGATGGTCCGCGGTTTCCCGGTTCCAGACGAGGTTCCCCGTACGAGCATCGATCGCCACTAGATGGGCGTCGAGCGTGCTCATATAGAGCGTGTCCCCGAGAATGGCGACCCCGCGATTATTCCGACCACAGCAGATACGTAAGTCGTCGGGAAGAGGATGGTTGTAGCGCCAGAACTGACGGCCCGTGGCGGCATCCACTGCGACCACGTTACTTGGCGCCTCAGTGATAAACATTACACCATCGACCACGATCGGTACGGTCTCCGCGCGGTCGAGCTGTGGGATCTGATACGCCCACTTCAGCTCAAGATCGCCGACGTTTCGGTTGTGGATCTGTTCGAGGCCACTGAAGTGCTGGCTGTCGAGCGTGCCCGAGTACATCAGCCAGTTCTCGGGTTCATCCGCCGCGTTGAGGAGACGTTCCCACGTCACGGGAGAGAACGACGGAGAGGCACCTGGCTCCGACTCAGGCTCTTGACCCCAGGCCGGAAGGGCGATCGCGATGGCCGCGGTGATGATGACAAGCCGTCTCATGGTTAGCCGTCTCCCCGACGAAGTGAGTCCAGATACGCAATGAGGTCGTCCACCTCGGCTTGGGTCAACATCGCGTTGACGCTAGGCATGGTCGAGTCCATCACGCGGTCGTATGAGCGGACGCTTCCCTTGGAGAACGACCAGAGATTCTCGTTGTCGTCCATGACCCGCATCGTGAAGGTATCCTCGCCCATCCGGAGGCCCTCGACCACGGTACCGTCCTCACGGGTGACCCGGAGGGTCCACCATCGTGGGGAGACGTCCTCGTTGGGGGTACGCAGATCACTGACGAGCTGGTCCGAATCTCGACGGCTGCCTACTTGGCTTAGGTCCGGGCCACGGCGGCCACCCTCACCGTTGACCATATGGCAAGTGGCACAATTGCCCTTGCCGTTGAACACGGCCCGACCATTCGCCGTGTTCCCAGGCAAGTCGATGTTCGCCGTGTCATTCAACGAGTTCAAATAGCTGACGACCATCCACACCGACTGGTCGGTCGAGTTGCGGCTGATTCCGATCATCTGGGTGTTGGGCAAACCCTCGCGGACGATCTGAAACAGGCCCGCGTCGGTACTGGCATTGCGGAACCCGCTGGTCAGATCGGGACCGAGCTCGCCCCCTGCACCGTCACGGCCATGACACCGGCCACACTGCTGACGGAATAGCCGCTCGCCCATCCGGATGTCGAGCGGAGTCGCAAAGGTGTTTTCCGTGGTTTCCTGGGCACGTGGGTCGGCTGGGGCCGTGATGAGAAACACGGTCGCGAGCACGGCCGGCGCTGCGATTGCCCACAGGCTTCGCATTAGCATGTTGGCCTCCGGAGATTCGGTTGTTGCCGTCAGGTACTAGCCGGTGGCGTTGGTGTACCGCCGGCACGCATCTCGACGGTGCCTGGGCCCATCTGGGGCAGAGCATCCGCCGGAGCAGCGACGATATCACGCGGGTGGTCGCCTATGCACCTCCAAGTTCGCGCCTCGGTCCGCCTGCGCGCCGCTCTCGGGTGCGACGCGGGGGTCACTACGGGCTGTTAGAAGAACAGTCCTTTGAGCAATTGGAGACCAAGCAGCAGTACCATCGGCGAGAAGTCAAGACCGCTCATCGGGGGCAGGGCGCGTCGGATAGGTCTCAGTAAGGGCTCGGTCACTGCGTACACCAACTGTGCAATAGGGTTGGAGGGTGGGAGCTGGACCCAGGACATGACCACGGCGACCAGCACGACGAGCGAGTAGAGATTGATCAGTTGTCCCATTAGGGTTCAGTCCTCGTTGTTGACTCGGGTTGTCTCGTAAGTCAAGGTCCCATGTTCGTCGAACCATCGGAACGCCGCGGTCGGGGCGTCGCCTGGAGTCACCGTCACCTCTAGAAAGCCGCCGGTTGGTTCTGGAGAGGAGAACGGTTGCTCGATAAGCCCGTCCGGGTCGTTCGAGTTGGGGTCGCCCGGCGTTCGGCCCAGACGCGCGTTGGCATCCACGAGCGCGCCAGTCGAGAACTCCTCGAAGCCGCGAGGGTGGATTGAGTGGTATTGCCAGTGACGGTCGCCACTCACGATAAAGAACCCCCTGTTCAGGAATCCTTGTTCCTCAAGCCAGTCGAAAAACATGTCGCGTTCGTACTGGAACCCCATCGGGTTCGAGTGGTTGTCTCGCTTGAACGGGTCGTGCCCCTCCGCCTGTCGGCCGGCTTGGTCGGTATCGTCAGGGCCGATCATCGGGGTCGGGGAAATCAGGATCTTGAACGTCGCATCGCTTTCCCGCAGAGTCTCTTGGAGCCAGGCGAGCTGCTCGGTTCCCCACATGGTCTTGTCCGGCCCCGGGGCCATCATATTAGGGCTCCGATAGTCGCGTCCCTCCGTCAGCCAAATCTGGAGGTCACGAGACACACGATGCGTACGATAGGTGAGTGGGTTCGGATCGTCCGGGGCGACAATTGGGACTTGTTCCAGGAACGTGGCTGCGCCCAAGGCCGGCGACGGGTTGGGCTCGGCGTCCGTCGTGTTGTCAGAGTCGTTGTAGCGGTAGTCGTGGTCGTCCTTTTCCCAGTAGGTTGGTACTGAGGCGAAGAGGTCGATGAATCGGGGCTGCACCAATTGCTGATGCCACTTCTTGCGAAGAAAGGACTGGGTTCGCTCGAACTCGTCGAAGGGATTGTCGTAGTAGACGTTGTCGCCGGTGCCGACAAAGAACGCTGGCTGACGCGCAAGAATCGCCTCTAGCGCCGGATACCCCAACGCCCGGTCCTCGGGTGCGCCAGCCCGTGGCCCGTCACCGTGAAACCGAGCATAGTTCATACCGGTGACGACGACGAAGCTCATCTCCTCGGCTGCATCGGCACCCGGCAAGGTGCGGAACGAGCGAGTCGGTCCGATCTCTGTTTGATTCGGTGAGGGGCCATACGTGACTCGGTAGAAGTACTCGGTACCAGCGTCGAGACCATCAACTTTGGTCTTGACGATGAAGTCTCCCTCCGGCGTCGCATCGAGCCACGGCGAGATCGTGGGTTCCGCGAAGTCCCTGGACTGCCCGAGCGCAAATCTCACCACCCCGGGGGCGCCCTCCACGTCGCCTTCGACCAACCCGAGCCCCGTAGTCAGCCGTGACTGCAGGATGACGCTGTTGGCGGTTACCTCCCCGGCGATTTCCCCTTGCCCGTTTGTGATTGCGATCGGCTCGGGTGGTGGCGTTCCGGCACAACCAACAAGCAACAGCGAAACGAGGAGTGACGCACCGTTGCGGATAGGGTTGAGCCTCATTTGTCCCTTTCCCATTAGGTTCGGCGTCCGGCCGTGGTATCAACCAATACCGCCCAATATCGCCGATTCATGACCATCAAGCTGAGCAGTCTGACGGTGTGCACAGGGCTGTTCGCGTGGGCCCTCGTCGCCAGCATTCTGCGGGACGCCACCTGGCCCAGGAAGCTGACCGACTCAACGCCTTTCTTCTTTTACGCAGACGTTCAGCGCTCCGGCATCATCGGCGTTTGGGGAAACAAACTCATTGCCGCCCCAAACATCGATCGTCTGGCTGCCGAAAGATTTAGCTTCCAAGGCAACTATAACCTCGGTTCCAAATGTGGGCCGTCTGTCTGCCAGCCGGTCGCCATGGTGGAACGTGGACAATTTGCCTCGGGTTCGTGGACCGACAGGGTGAGCGTCTCCTGGTCAGTGAGTCGGAAGTGTGAAGGCAATCAGTTCCCGAGTGTCATCACCGCCGCCGCCACCGACGGCCACGACCACGTGTTGCCGACCCTCGTGCAGATAGGTCACCGGGTTTCCCCACGGTGGCGCGGGCAGACGGATGGAGCCGAGATACTTGCCCGTGTCTTTATCGTAGGCGCTGAGCGCTCTGGCGATGTCGACCTCGTCGTCGACGTCACGCCCGCCGTGGTTCACGATAAGCAGCGTTTTGGTCACGAGGGGGCCGCTATACAACGCGCCTCCACCCCCGCCAAGCGCGGGAAGATTCAGATGGCGCAAGGTCGGGTGGTGCCTGGGGCCGTCGCCGTGGGCGCTCATCCACCGGTGGTCACCCGTGCTCAGATCAATTGCGGTGACACGTTTGTAGGGCGGTTTGACCAGAGGGAGCCCCTGTGGCCCCGGGAGACCCGTGGCCCAGGTCTCGGTAAACCAACCAACCGTGGCCGGTGGCGCGTATTCAATTAGCTCCACCACGCGGTGTCTCGTGTGAGACGGCACAAAAAGACGGCCGGTCTCGGGGTCCACGCCAGCACCGGGCCAGTTGACCCCACCCGCGTCACCTGGCATTTGGATAAACGGTCGTTCGTCACCCCGGACGACGGGTGGTGCAAAGAGCGCTCCGAACCGCGCTCGGGAGGCGATCTCGAGCGCTTCCGCGCGGAGTTTGGGGGTGAAGTCGATGAGGTCCTCAACCGTGATTCCCTGCATGTCGAATGGGGCCGGTCTGGCTGGGAATGGCTGGGTGGGTGAGTACCACTCCCCGGGAACGTTTCCGGCCGGCACGGGACGCTCCTCGATTGGCCACACCGGTTCTCCCGTCACTCGGTCAAAGACATACGTGAAGGCCTGTTTGCTGACCTGGACCAGAGCCTTGATCTCGCGACCGTGGACGGTGATATCGAGCAGATTGGCCCCAGTCGGGAAGTCGTAGTCCCATAGACCGTGATGCACCGCCTGGAAATGCCACACCCGTTGGCCGGTCTCCGCATCAAGGCACACGATGCTCTCAGCGAACAGATTGTCGCCATGACGCATGCCGCCATACCAGTCATTGGTCGGGGTGCCAATCGGGAGATACACATACCCGAGGTCTTCGTCGACCGCCATGTAGGACCACACGTTTGTGTGCCCCGTGTAACGCCACGATTCGTTCTGCCAGGTATCGGCCCCGTACTCATCACCCTGGGCGATCGTGTGAAAAATCCACTTCATCGCGCCAGTCCGTGTGTCAAACCCACGCACATGGCCGGGTGGCGCCTCTCGGGTGTCGGTGCGGTCCTGGACAACGCTTCCAACCACGACCGTGTTACGCACGATTGCGACCGGTGATGAGTGGGTAATTCGCGTGACGTCGACCGGGCGCCCCAGGCTGTCACTAAGATCGACGGTGCCGCCTTCCCCGAAGTCAGGATAGAGTGCCCCCGTACGGGCGTTGAGGGCGACCAGGCGGAGGTCATGCGTGGCGATAAAGACACGCGCGTCGTTTGTCGTTTCGTCTTCCCAGTACGACACACCCCGGTGTTGCCAACCGCTATTCGCTGGCCGGTCGATATGGTCATAGGAACGTGGGTCATATGCCCACTCGAGCTCGCCGGTGCCGGCGTCAAGCGCCGCCACTTGTCCAAGCGATGTGCTGACATAGACGAGCCCATCGATCATGAGTGGGGTGGCTCGAAATTGCCCGGCGCGGATCGCGCGCTCTCGGAGTACGTCGGCTGAAATGGGTGTCCATCGCCACCCTATCTCGAGATCCATGAAGTTGTCCGGCGTGACCTGGCTCAGAGGCGAGTATTTCGTGTTCTCGGGATCACCACCGAAGGCGCGCCACTCGCCGACGCGGTTCGACTGTGCAGCAAGGGGTGCTACGCCGAGCGCGAGGATCATCCCGATCAGCCCGGCGTATGTGAGCAACCTGCGCGGTTTGGTGATTCCCATCGACGTCGTTACTCCTTTACCGCAAGATAAGGCACTCTTCGGTAATGCTCGAGGTTTCTGGTGACCACCGGCATGTCATACGCCAACCCCGTGGCGGCGATCCACAGATCGTTTGCGCCGATCAGTCGCCCCTGGTCCCGCAGATACCGATACCCTCGACCATACTCCAACGCCACGTTGGCGTTTGACTCCGGCACGTGAAATGGCGCCAGGAATGTCTCCCACCGTTCGCGGTCGGCTATCGACATCCCCGCCGCCTGCCGATTGTGGTGTGGGCCTCACTCCGGCAATGTGAGGGCCACCAGCTCAGAATCGGTGCCGCCGCTACCCAGTGCAACCAGGAGATACTGCTTGCCTTTATGGAGATAGGTCATCGGGTTCCCGCCGGGAACCGCCGGTAGATCGACGGCACCCAGATGCGCTCCCGTTGATTTGTCATAGGCGCTGATAGTGCGCGAGCTGGTGGCAACGTCCTCATAATCGCGTCCGCCATGATTCATGATTAGGAGGTCGGGGGTGACGAGCGGTCCCGAGCTAATACCCCCCCCACCACCGAGGGGTGGCAGGTTCAAGTGGGCCAACGCCTCGTGCGTGCGCGGGCCGTCTCCATGTGGCTGCATCCAGGCGTGGTCGCCCGTGTTCAGGTTGATCGCGGTCACGCGTTTGTAGGGTGGTTTGAAGAGCGACAGGCCCCGCGGACCAGAGAGCGTCACACCCCACGGATCGGTGAAATACCCGATCGTGGCCGGCGGGTCATACTTGATAACCTCCACCACGATCAGCCGGCTGGACGACGAGACAAACAGCCGTCCCGTCTCGATGTCCACCGCCGCGCCCTGCCAGTTCGCGCCCCCACCGGCACCCGGCACCTGAATGTATGGCGTGTCGGCTCCGCGTAGGACCGGCGGCGAGAAGATCGGCCCGAATCTGGCGCGACTATTCACGATTTCGAGCGCCTCAGCTCTGAGCTCAGGGGTGAAATCGAGGATGTCGTCGATGCTGATGCCTTGTCGATCGAACGGGGCGGGTTTGGTGGGGAACGGCTGTGTTGGGGAGTACCACTCGCCGGGGACGTTGCCCTGTGGCACCGGTCGTTCCTCGATCGGCCAGATGGGCTCGCCGGTGGCGCGGTCGAACACGTAGGTAAAGGCCTGCTTGCTGACCTGCGCGATCGCCTTGATGTTGCGTCCGTCAACTGTGAGGTCGATCAGGTTCGGGCCCGTCGGGAAGTCCCAGTCCCAGAGACCATGGTGGATCGCCTGAAAATGCCAGACACGCTGTCCGGTTTCGATATCGACTGCGACGATGCTCTCGGCAAACAGATTGTTGCCAGGTCGCATGCCACCATACCAGTCGTTTGACGGCGTGCCGGTGGGCAGATAGACCATGCCAAGCTCTTCATCCAC
>Ga0310345_10005627_pt1 | contig 11075 bp, 7 predicted proteins | sample HC15DNA20500_MG_FD_204667 | JGI IMG/M metagenome (GOLD analysis project Ga0310345, IMG submission 204667) | Marine microbial communities from station ALOHA, North Pacific Subtropical Gyre - HC15-DNA-20-500_MG | ecosystem: Environmental > Aquatic > Marine > Oceanic | place: Pacific Ocean: North...
ACCACTTCCGAGATCAAGTTTTCGGTGCTGATCGACGCCGATTACGCCGAGCTGGCGGTGCGCACGTTGCATTCCGTCTACGGGCTGGACAAGCTCTAGCCATACTTAGCTGCACGCTTTTTGCGCGGGATTAGTTCTGCCGCGCATGGCGGTGACCCGCCACGATCCTGTATGATCCGAAAATCGCGAACCGGATTTGTTGATGAGAGACGCTGTAACAGGCCCCAGAGTATTGCTGAAGCGCCTGCGCGAGGTCATGGCGGAGCCGCTCGACGCACAGGAACGCCTCGACAAGATCGTGCGCCACATCGCGGCCAACATGGTGGCCGAGGTGTGCTCGGTCTATGTGCTGCGCGCCGACAGCGTTCTGGAACTGTTTGCCACCGAGGGTCTTAACCCTGGCGCGGTCCACGAGGCTTCGCTCCGGGTTGGTCAGGGTCTCGTCGGCACGATCGCGGCAACCGCACGTGCGCTCAATCTTTCCGACGCGCAAAGCCACCCGGCATTTGCGTATCTGCCCGAGACCGGGGAGGAATCCTTCCACTCCTTCCTCGGTGTTCCGATCCTGCGTTCGGGCCGGGCGCTCGGCGTGCTGGTCGTTCAGAACAAGGCGCAGCGCGTCTATCGCGACGACGAGGTGGAAGCGCTCGAGACAACGGCGATGGTGCTCGCCGAGCTGATCGCGGCGGGCGAACTGGAAGGTCTCAACCGGCAGGGCACAGGGCTCGACCTTTCGAGGCCGCTGCAGCTCGGCGCCACGCCTTTGGCTGAGGGCATAGGCCTTGGCTACGTGGTGTTGCACGAACCGCGCATCGTCGTGACCGACCTGTTCAACGAGGATGCCGACACGGAAGTGGCGCGGCTGCGCGATGCACTTGGGCGACTGCGCATCTCCATCGATGATTTGTTGGGGCGGCGTGAAGTGGCTTCGGATGGCGAGCACCGCGAGGTGCTGGAAGCCTACCGCATGTTCGCCAATGACCGCGGCTGGGTGCGGCGCATGGAGGAGGCGATCGCCAACGGCCTGACGGCGGAAGCAGCAGTCGAGAAGGTGCAAAGCGACAATCGGGCGCGAATGAGCCGCCAGCACGATCCCTACCTGCGTGAGCGGCTGCATGACTTCGACGATCTGGCCTATCGGCTGTTGCGCGAACTGGTCGGTAAACCACATGGGCCGATCGCCGAGCACATTACCGGCGACTATATTGTCGTCGCACGCAACATGGGTGCCGCCGAACTGCTCGACTACAGCAAGGAGAATTTGCGCGGGCTGGTGCTGGAGGAAGGCACGGCGACGAGCCATGTGGCGATCGTCGCGCGCGCGCTTGGCATCGCCGTTGTCGGACAGGTGACCGAAGTGCTCTCCATGGCCGAGAGCGGCAACGCGATCATTGTCGACGGTTACGACGGCGTCGTGCATCTGCGGCCTGCTGCCGATGTCGAGGCCGCCTATGCCGAAAAAGTGCGGTTCAGGGCGCAACGCCAGGCTGCCTATGACGAGTTGCGAGCGCTGCCGTCGCGAAGTGCTGACGGCACCGACATCACCTTGATGATGAATGCCGGACTGGCGATGGATTTGCCGCAACTGGAGCAATCGGGAGCAGGCGGCATCGGCCTGTTCCGAACCGAATTGCAGTTCATGGTGGCCTCGCATTTCCCCAAGCCACGCGAGCAGGAAGAACTCTACAAGCAGGTGATTGATGCGGCGGGTGAGAGGCCCGTCACCTTCCGCACGCTCGACATTGGCGGCGACAAGGTGCTTCCCTATGCGCAGGGATTGAGCGAGGAGAATCCGGCGCTCGGATGGCGAGCGCTGCGGCTTTCGATCGACAGGCCGGGTCTTATCCGCATGCAATTCCGCGCCCTGTTCAAGGCGGCCGCCGGAAAGAAACTGCGGGTCATGCTGCCGATGGTGACAGAGGTGCGCGAGGTGCGTACGGTGCGGCGCATTATCGACCGCGAGATCGCGATCCTGACGCGGTTCGGCTACAACCTGCCGACCAGCTTCAAGCTTGGCGCGATGATCGAAGTACCGTCGCTTCTGTGGCAGCTGGACGAACTGATGGACGAGGTGGATTTCCTGTCGGTGGGATCGAACGATCTGTTCCAGTTTTTCACGGCCACCGACCGGGGGAATTCCCAGATCGCATCGCGATTCGATCCGCTCAACCGGGCGTTCCTGCGGGCGCTCCGCTTCATCGTGGAAAAGGCGCAGGCCCGCGGCAAACCGGTTTCGCTTTGCGGCGAGATGGCGGGCAATCCGCTGACCGCAATGGCTTTGCTTGGTGTCGGGTTCAAGACGCTGTCCATGTCGCCGGCGGCAATCGGTCCGGTCAAGGCGATGCTGCTTGATCTCGATATCGCCAAGCTCAGCGACATGTTGCTGCCGCTCATCGCCAGCCCGCATCGCGAACAGACCGTGCGTGAATTGCTGATTGATTTTGCCCAGGCAAACAAGGTGCCGTATTAGCGGCGTGAACCCAATTCCGCCCTTGTCCCGATCAGCAATCATCCTCCAGTTCCATGCTCAACGAAGAAAAGCTCGACCAGATACTCAACCGCCATCAAGCGCTGGAAACCGAAATGGCTTCCGCCCCGGAACCGGAAGTCTATGTCCGGCTGGCGTCGGAATATTCCGAACTGGAAACCGTGGTCGCAAAGATCAGGGAGTTGCGTGAGCAGGAAGCCGCACTTGCCGGTCTCGACGAACTGCTCGACGACCGCTCGACGGAACCGGACATGCGGGAACTGGCCGAGGCCGAGAAACCGGAAATTGAGGAGCGCATCGAGGCGCTGACCAACGATGTGCGCATGCTGCTGCTGCCGCGCGATGCAGCCGACGACAAGAGCGCGATACTGGAGGTACGCGCCGGAACGGGTGGCTCGGAGGCTGCACTATTCGCGGGCGATCTGTTCCGCATGTATGAACGCCACGCCGCCGAAAAGGGCTGGAAAGTGGAGGTGTTGTCGGCCAGCGAGGGAGAGGTTGGCGGCTACAAGGAAATCGTCGCCTCCATCACGGGCAAGGGCGTGTTCGCTCGGCTGAAGTTCGAGTCCGGCGTGCATCGCGTCCAGCGTGTGCCCGAGACTGAAGCGGGCGGGCGCATCCATACTTCGGCCGCCACGGTAGCGGTGCTGCCCGAGGCGGAAGATATCGACATTGACATCAAGTCGGAGGATTTGCGCATCGACACGATGCGTGCATCGGGTGCAGGCGGGCAGCACGTCAACACCACGGACTCTGCGGTGCGGATCACGCATTTGCCGACAGGGGTGGTGGTGACCGCTTCGGAAAAATCGCAGCACCAGAACCGGGCGAGCGCCATGAAGGCGTTGCGGGCGAAGCTGTTCGACATGGAGAGGCAGAAAGCCGACGAGGAGCGCGCCAGCGCCCGCAAGGGTCAGGTCGGATCGGGCGACCGTTCCGAGCGCATCCGCACCTACAATTTTCCGCAGGGCCGCGTTACCGATCACCGCATCAATCTCACGCTCTACAAACTCGACCGGATCATGCTAGGCGAGGGGTTGGACGAGATCATCGACGCACTGATTACCGACCATCAGGCGAGCCTGCTTGCGGTGATGGACGAGGATTGAGGTGCTGATACAAACCTCGACGACCATTGCGGATGCGCTTAACGCGGCGCAGCACCGGCTAGCGGAGGCTGGCGTTGACGATCCGCGTCTTGATACGCGGATCTTGCTGCAGCATTGCCTGGGCGTGGATCACGCCGAGCTGATCAGCATGCAGAACCGGGCGCTTTCAGATGAGGAACTGGCGCGGTACGAAGCAATGATCGACCGGCGTGCTGCACGGGAGCCGGTTTCGCGCATCATTGGCCGCCGTCAGTTTTTCGGCCGCTGGTTCGAGGTGAACCGCGATGTGCTTGATCCGAGGCCCGAAACCGAATTGCTGGTGGAAGCGATCCTGGCGGATTATCCGGCGGCGGCAGGCGCGATACGGTTTGCCGATATCGGAACAGGCAGCGGCGCGATCGCCATTTCGCTTCTGGCGGAGCGGGAGAACTGGACCGGAGTGGGAACGGATATCAGCAGCAAGGCGCTGGAGATTGCCGCGCGCAACGCGGCGGCTCTTGGCGTGGACAAACGCTTCAGGCCGTTTGAGTGCGATCTGACCGGCGGCCTCGAAGCGCCGTTCGACTTCATTGTTTCGAACCCGCCCTATGTCGAAAGTGCACAGATAGGGGCTCTCTCGCCGGAAGTGCGCGGACATGATCCGGCGATGGCGCTCGATGGCGGTGCCGACGGGCTGGAATTCTACCGCGTGCTGCTTGCTCAGAGCGCGGGCTTGCTGGCCAATGACGGACGGCTCTATCTGGAGATCGGAGCCGGGCAGGCCAGTGCGGTGATTGCCATTGCGGAGGAGACGCATTGGCGCAGCGTCAGGCAGGTAACCGATTATGGCGGTCATGTCCGGCATCTGGTGTTTGACCGGGGCGGCGCTGTTGCATTTGCGTCATGAATATGCGGCATATTCATACTGTTGCCAGAAAACGCTTGGAAATGCGCGAGCAACACTTTAAGTTTGAGGTCACGTTCAGCGCGGCAAGATTGAGTCGCAGGCTGTTCGTAACTGACCCCTGCCAGATCAAAGGTTCATATGACAATCCGCCGTCAGGCGGGCAGGGCACAGGGCTAACCAGACTGATCTGATATTCCGCCGCTTCGCAGCGCGAGATCGGTGCATGTTGTCCGGCAAGTTCCGGATCGGCGTCGGATCAGCCGAAACGAGTATGCCAAGACGAGAAGTTCATGAGGCAATCACAGCAGAAGAATCGCATGCGCGGCCGCGGCCGCAAGCAGGGGGGCAATCCCCTAAGCCGCAACTACGAGAGTAACGGCCCGGACGTGAAGATTCGCGGCAACGCGAACCATATTGCGGACAAGTACACCACGCTCGCGCGGGACGCGGCAGCGGCGGGTGATGTGGTCATGTCCGAGAACTATCTCCAGCATGCCGAGCATTACAACCGCATCATCGCAGCCGCCAATGCGGCCAACCAGCAGCGGCAGGAAGAGCAGGCCGGACGCGGCCAGCAGCCCGATGTTTCCGGCTATGATGGCGACGATGACGGCGACGACAACGAGAGCCAGCCTCGGGAAAGCCAGCCGCGCGGCAATCGCAACGCGAATCGCAGCGATAATCGAAACGACAAGCGTGGCGAAGGCCGCGCCGATAATCGCAATGACAACCGGAACGCGGCGGCGGACGGACAGGACGATGGCGACCAGCAGGAGCGCAAGCCGCGACGCGAACCGCGCAACCGGCGCCCACGCCGTAACGGCAGCGACGAGGATGGCGCCGCCGCGCAGGCCGAGGCCAATGGCGGGGCAAAGGCCAATGGCGGCGGTTCGGCGGATGCGCCTTCCGGCGTCTCCAGCGATGCAGCCAAGCTTCCCGGCAGTCTGATCGGGGCGGTTGAAGACAGCCCTGTTGCGGAGACAGCCGGGGACGATTGATGCGCGTGGCAGAAGCCACCAGATCGCGCCCGAAGAGAACAGCAAAGCCCGGCAGTTTGCCGGGCTTTTTGTTGGGCAGATGCCTCTTTTAGCAGTGCAGGCAAATACCTACATAGATATCCGACACTGGCTTGCCGCAGGAGCGGGAGCCAATCCGGAACGTTTTTCCCATGCCGCAAAGCGGGTGGGGGAAGTCAATGGAGCTTGAAAATGGATATTGAGAAATATTCTGACCGGGTGAAGGGTTTCATCCAGTCGGCACAGACGCAGGCGCTTTCCGCCGGTCATCAACAATTTGCTGCTGAACATCTGCTCAAGGTTTTGCTCGACGATCCCGAGGGGCTGGCGTCTTCGCTGATCGAACGCGCGGGCGGACGCCCCAGGGACGCCAGAATGGCGGTTTCGGCGGCACTGGAAGCCATGCCTTCGGTAAGCGGCGGCAATGGTCAGCTTTATCTTTCCCAGCCGTTGGCGAAGGTGTTCGATACCGCCGAGAAAGCTGCGAAGAAAGCGGGCGATTCCTTCGTCACCGCCGAGCGGCTGCTGTTGGCCCTTGCAATCGAGAAATCCGCCCCGACCGCGGACATGCTGGCAAAGGCCGGTGTTACCGCCAACGCACTTAACCAGGTGATCAACGATTTGCGGCAGGGCCGCACCGCCGACAGCGCAAATGCCGAAGCCGGTTACGACGCATTGAAGAAGTATGCGCGCGACCTGACCAAGGACGCCCGCGAGGGGAAACTTGACCCGGTCATAGGACGCGACGAGGAAATCCGGCGCGCCATTCAGGTGCTGTCGCGGCGTACCAAGAATAATCCGGTACTGATCGGCGAGCCCGGCGTGGGCAAGACGGCCATCGCCGAGGGACTGGCCCTGCGCATCATCAATGGCGACGTGCCGGAATCGCTGAAAGACAAGCAGTTGCTGGCGCTCGACATGGGCGCGCTTATCGCCGGTGCGAAATATCGCGGCGAGTTCGAGGAGCGGTTGAAGGCTGTATTGAGCGAAGTGCAGGCAGCGAGCGGCGGCATCATCCTCTTCATCGATGAGATGCATACGCTGGTCGGTGCGGGCAAGAGCGAGGGCGCAATGGACGCTTCAAACCTGCTAAAGCCTGCACTGGCGCGCGGCGAACTGCACTGCGTCGGCGCGACCACGCTCGATGAATACCGCAAGCATGTCGAAAAGGACGCGGCTTTGGCTCGGCGTTTCCAGCCGGTCTTTGTGAGCGAGCCTACCGTGGAAGACACGGTTTCGATCCTGCGCGGCATCAAGGAGAAATACGAACTTCATCACGGAGTTCGGATCACCGACTCAGCGCTGGTGGCGGCCGCGAACCTGTCGAATCGCTACATCACCGACCGCTTCCTGCCCGACAAGGCCATCGACCTGATGGACGAGGCTTCGTCGCGGCTGCGGATGCAGGTCGATTCCAAGCCCGAGGAACTCGACGAACTCGACCGGCGGATCATCCAGCTCAAGATCGAGCGCGAGGCGCTGAAGAAGGAAAGCGACAAGGGGTCCAAGCAGCGGCTTGAAGCGCTGGAGGGCGATCTGGCCGGCCTGCAGGAAAAGGCCGACTCGCTGACCGCCCGCTGGGAAGCGGAAAAATCGAAACTTTCCGGCGCACGCGATCTGAAGGAAAAACTCGATCATGCGCGCAGCGAGCTGGAGCAGGCACAGCGCTCCGGCGATCTGGCGCGGGCGGGCGAGCTTGCCTATGGCGTGATTCCCGGACTTGAAAAGCAGCTGGAAGAGGCCGAGGACAGCGATTCCGAACTCGAAGCGATGGTGGAAGAAGCGGTAACGCCCGACCACATCGCGCAGGTCGTGTCGCGCTGGACCGGCGTTCCCGTGGACAAGATGCTTGAAGGTGAGAAAGACAAGCTGTTGCGCATGGAAGACGAACTCGCCAAGCGTGTCGTCGGCCAGGGCGAGGCGGTGCAGGCCGTCAGCCGTGCGCGGGCCGGGCTCAAGGATCCCGCGCGTCCGATAGGTTCGTTCATCTTCCTGGGCCCCACGGGTGTGGGCAAGACCGAGCTGACCAAGGCGCTTGCGGGCTTCCTGTTCGATGACGACAACGCCATGATCCGGCTCGACATGTCAGAGTACATGGAAAAGCATTCGGTCGCACGGCTGATCGGTGCGCCTCCGGGCTATGTCGGCTATGACGAGGGTGGCGCGCTCACCGAAGCCGTTCGCCGCAGGCCATACCAGGTTGTGCTGTTCGACGAGATCGAGAAGGCGCACCCGGACGTGTTCAACGTGCTGCTGCAGGTTCTCGATGATGGCAGGCTGACCGACGGTCAGGGCCGCACGGTCGATTTCCGCAACACGCTGATTATCATGACGTCCAATCTCGGCTCGGAATATCTCGTCAATCTGGGCGAGGGTGAGGAAGCGGCAAGTGTCCGCGAGCAGGTGATGGAGGTGGTGCGCGCCAGCTTCCGGCCGGAATTCCTCAACCGCGTGGACGAGGTTATCCTGTTCCACCGGCTGAAGCGCGACGACATGAGCGGCATCGTCGAAATCCAGTTGCGCCGGCTTGCCGGTCTGCTGGAGGATCGCCGCATCATGATCGAGCTGGATGACAGCGCGATTCAATGGCTGGCGGAGAAGGGATACGATCCTGCCTATGGCGCAAGGCCGCTCAAGCGGGTGATCCAGACTGCCCTGCAGGATCCTCTTGCCGAGAAAATCCTCTCCGGCGAGGTCCATGACGGCATGGCGATCAAGGTTTCGGCAGGCTCCGACCGGCTGGTGTTTGCACCTTCGTCCAAGGCCGGCATCACCGGGAAGGCCGCCTGACCGCGCCTCAATACTAAGGCGGAGCGCAGATGACGCTGGAAGAATATGACAGCTTCTGCGCTTCGCTGCCCCACACCGGGAAAGTGGTGCAATGGGGCGGCGCGCATGTCTGGAAAGTCGCGGGAAAGGTATTCGCCGTGGCGGGCTGGAGCGACGGCGACGCGCTTGCCGTTACCTTCAAATGTTCGCCGCTCAGCTTTGATTTGCTGAAGGAACAGCCGGGCTTGCGGCCCGCGCCGTATCTCGCTTCGCGTGGCATGAAATGGATACAGCGAACCGGCCCGGAAGCCATGGATGATGCGGCACTGCGTGACTACATCCGTGAAAGCCACAGGCTGGTGGCGTTGGGACTGACGAAAAAGAAACGGCGTGAACTCGGGTTCGATCCGGCCTGATACCCCGCCCAGATCGCAGATTGCCGCACCGGGGGGGTGCGTGTTACGGGGCCGAATGACCGATCTGAGTGCCGAAACCGCCGTCACGGTAGGCGAAAAACCCTCCTGTCCCCCGCAAGCGCGTAAATACGTTCTCTTCGCCGCCATCCTTGCAACCAGCATGGGCTTCATCGACGGGTCGGTGGTATCGCTGGCCTTGCCCGCGATCCGGGCCGATCTTGGCGCTTCGCTTGCCGATGCGCAGTGGATATCCAGCGCCTACATGCTGTTTCTGTCCGCTTTGGTGCTCACTGGCGGTGCGGCAGGTGACGTATTCGGCGTGCGCAATATTTTCGGCATCGGCGTGGCGCTTTTCATGGTGACTTCGGTGCTGTGCGCGCTGGCGCCCGACGAGAATGTGCTGATCATCATGCGCGGCGCACAGGGGATCGGCGCGGCGCTGATGGTGCCGGGCAGCCTGTCGCTGATCGCCAAATCCTATCCGCCCGAGGTTCGGGGCCGCGCCATCGGCACATGGGCAGCGTTCTCCTCAATCACCACTGCCTTCGGCCCGATGCTGGGCAGTCTGGTCCTGTCATTCGGCGAACCGTGGATGTGGCGGCTGATCTTCGCGATCAATGCGCCGGTCGGGTTGATCGTGCTGGCCATGCTGTTCGCCAAAGTGCCGGCAGACCCGCCCGGCGACGGGCGCCGGCTTGACCATATAGGCGCATTGCTGGCAACGGCGGGTCTGGGTTCGATTGCATGGGGGCTTACCAGCCTCGGCGTCGAGGCCGAGGCCAAGTTCGCGCCTGCCTGGGCGTGGCTTGCCGCCGGTGTTGTTCTTGCCGCCGCCTTTCTCTCCTGGGAGCGGCGGGCAAGCGCGCCGATGGTGCGATTGGACCTGTTCCAGTCTGCGGCATTCTCGGGCGCCAATCTCTACACCCTCATCCTGTTCTTCGCCTTCCACGCGATATTGTTCTATCTGCCAATGACCTTGATCGGCGGCTGGGGCGTGATCGAGTGGCAGGCAAGCCTGATGTTCCTGCCCATGTCGATCTTCATTGGCGGGTTCTCGCGGCAGGCGGGCGCGCTGGCCGACCGGATCGGCCCGAAATGGCCGCTCGTTGCCGGTGCATCCTGCGTTTCGCTTTCCTACGTCCTGCTGGCAGCAACCATGCCGCTAATGAACCTCTGGGAGGTCGTGTTCCCAATCATGCTGCTGAACGGGGCCGGAATGGCAATGCTGGTCTCGCCACTATCTACCGCTGTGATGCAGGCGGCACCCGACCGCGACGCAGGGCTGGCATCCGGCATCAACAATGCGATCGCCCGTTCGGCGGGGCTGATGTCAGTCGCCGCGTTCGGCGCGTTGGCAGCATTGGCCTATGGTTCGCGGTCAACGGCTGCTGGCAGCGAAGCGGGATTTGGCGAGAAACTTTCGGCGGGAGTCTCGGCCAGCGCTGCGCAAATGCATGCGGCGGCCAGCAATTCCGCGTTTCAGGCGATCGCAATCGGGTGCGCGATTGCCTGCGCGGTAGCGGCGGTGATCGCGTTCTTCACCCAGCCGTCCAATAAGGGGAGCAGACGGTCAGCCTAACGGGCTGCCACGTCTATTGTGCCGTCATCCTCATCCCTGAGCAGATCGTCGATGCGGTCGCGCTCGTTCTGGAATGCAAGCAGTTGCTCACCCTCAAGCACCTTGCCCTTTGGCAGGCGGATACGCATCGGGTCAACCTTGGTGCCGTTGACGACAACTTCGTAGTGCAGATGCGGGCCGGTCGACAGGCCGGTGGAGCCGACATAGCCGATGATCTGGCCCTGCCTGACCCGAACGCCCTCTTCGATGCCCTTGGCGAAACGGGTCTGGTGTGAGTACGAGGACACATAGCCATTGGCGTGGCTGATTTTGATATGGCGGCCATAGCCCGAACGCCATCGCGCTTCCTTGATTACACCATTGCCGGCGGCAAGGATCGGGGTTCCGCGCGGGGCAACCCAGTCCACGCCCCAATGCATCTTGCGGGTCTTGAGAATCGGGTGGTAACGCCGCCCGAAGGGAGAACGGAAACGGGCATTGGGCACGGGTTGGCGCAAGAGGAACTTCTTTGCGCTTTTTCCCGTCTCGTCATAATAGTCGACCTGACCGGTCTCGGGGTCGAGGAAGCGGTAATAGCGATGTGTGGCCGAGCCGAGCGTAACCGAGGCAAACAAGATCTCCGAGTTCTCGGTTGCCTGCTTCTCGCCATCCTCCAGCGAAACGAAGACCGACATCTCGTCAAGAGGGCGGATGCTCGAATTGAAGTCCACGTCAAAGGCGAAAATCCGGATCAACTGGGCGGCGAGCTTTTCGTTAAGCCCATCCGACAGTGCCGCCCGGTAGATCGCGTCATAGGCGGTCGGCAATCTGCC
>Ga0310345_10005628_pt1 | contig 11074 bp, 11 predicted proteins | sample HC15DNA20500_MG_FD_204667 | JGI IMG/M metagenome (GOLD analysis project Ga0310345, IMG submission 204667) | Marine microbial communities from station ALOHA, North Pacific Subtropical Gyre - HC15-DNA-20-500_MG | ecosystem: Environmental > Aquatic > Marine > Oceanic | place: Pacific Ocean: North...
TTATTAATCAATGGAAATATGAAAATTATTATAACAACTCCTCTTGGTAATGAAACATATACACAAAGAACAATGAATAATTTCTTATCTAAACATGGAGATGGAATCGGTGATATAACATTTCTTATAAATGATATTCATCAATTACAAAGAAATATGTTTAAAAATGATACTATTATTACAAATGATTTAGAATACTATGATAATTATAAATCAATTACTTGTCAAGCTCATCAGACTCATTCTAATTTAACACATACATTTATCGAAACTAATCGGGAATCATATAATGATATCTTATTAAATTCTTACCGATTAACTAAATCAATGAGAAATAATACAACTATGGATTTAGATCATGTAGTAATTAATGTAAGAGAAAATGAAATGAATCAAACAACTGAATGGTATAAAAATAATTTAAATTTTCATCAATTTTGGTCTGTCGATGATAATGAAATACATACTGAATATAGTTCGCTAAAATCTACAGTCATGACTAACGAAACAGAAAATGTTAAAATACCCATTAATGAACCAGCGAAAGGTATCAAAGAAAGCCAAATACAAGAATTTATTAATGAATATAATGGTCCTGGAGTTCAACATGTCGCTTTAAGAGTTCCGAATATTATTGAATCTGTTATTCAAATGAAAAAAAGGGGATTAAATTTCTTAAAATCACCTCCCGATTCTTATTATCAAGAAATATCTGAAAGATTAAAATTAAATAATATCACAATTCAAGAAGATATAAATATACTAAAATCATTAGGTATATTAATCGATTGCGACGAAAATGGTTATCTATTACAAATATTTACTGAATGCATCGTTGATAGACCAACTCTATTCTTTGAAATAATACAAAGACAAAATCATAACGGATTCGGTGCGGGAAATTTTAAATCATTGTTTAAAACAATTGAAAATTCACAAAAAGAAAGAGGAAATTTAATATCTTATCAAAAACCTATTGATAAATTTCCTAATATTCTTGGATTACATCATTACGCATATAAATGTAAAAATTTAAATGAAACTATCAATTTCTATCAAAATATACTAAATTTACCTTATGTTCATAGAATTGATGAAGATTATGTTCCTAGTACAGGAGAATATGATCCTTATTCTCATGTATTCTTTCAATTAAAAGATGGATCTCATATCGCATTCTTTGATACGAAAGATAATAAAATTGCAGAATATAATTGTTCAGATTGGATTAATCATATCTCATTTAACGTAGAAAGTATAGAAGATCTCAATCAAGCGAAACAACAATTAATTGAAAATAATATTGATGTTATCGGACCTACAAAGCATGATAATTATATAACAAGTATCTATTTCTTTGATCCAAATGGATTACGATTAGAATTAACATATCAACATGCTTCCTTGCAAGAATTGAAAAAATATGAACTAAAAGTAATGAATATAATTCATCATTAATTAAATAATCCCTTTGATGAATTATATATTGATATACCAATACATCTCTCTTTGTCATTCAATCTAACTTTCTTTGTATATGAATCATCTTTTACTTCTTCACTTACTTTATGAATCGCATTATTTATTTTTGTATCTGTCATAGTAATACAACGATCAATTAATTTTATAATAGGTGTTTCTTTTGTACCCTTATTTTTGATACCATTCGTTGAAGCAGCTAAATTAAAATGAGTTAACCAAAATTGTGTTGAATAATATTGATATATTTTAATCGCTGATACAATATATTTTTTATCATCTTGATTCATTATAATTTTAATAATATCAAACTCTATAAAACTATCTAAATTTTGTATGCTTTTTTGTATTCTTCTTAAATTTATTGATTCACCTCCTGATGTACCATATATTAAATTACGATATTTTTGATATTTATATTCATCCATCGAAGATAATAGATTTAATAATTCAATTAATTCAGACCATATTGAAATATTTTTATAGATATAATATTTTACATATTCATCTTCAATATTTATTATTGTTTCAATTATATTTTGATTTTTCATAAGATAAATTAAATTTACTTCAATTATTTGATGAATACCTCTAAAAAAGGTTTCAATTGGTAAATAATCTTCTTCTATTTCATAGTCAATTAATGAACCTAAATATGAATCTATTTTACTCTTTACAAAGTAATAATTCAATCCATAATTATATAATTTATATTCTTTGATATTATAAATCGTATGTAAATTTATATATATTTTATGAATACTCTTTTTATAAAATTCTAATTGATAACTATCTGTTGTTATTAAATCTAAATTATTTTTAATATTATTTGATATTGTTTCAATCATTATCATGTAAATTAATTCAGGATTTTCATTAAATAATGTTAATTGATTCGCTTTTTGGAGAATAATATTCATTTCAGGCTTTTTGATCCAATTTTCATATAAATTAATTGATTGATTACTATTCATTGAAATTAATTCTATTATTTTCTTTAAATTAATAAAAGAATCAAATTTTAATTATTAAGACTCGTTATAAATAGATCAATATAATTATATACGAACATAGAGACAAATACATCTATCGAATAATGAATCTTAGACATAATTAATGTAATTGGTAATATATATCCTATAATATATCCAGTATATCCATTAATAATCTTTCCCATAAAAATGAAAAGACAAGTATGTCCACTAAACATTAAGTCATGAGTGGATAAACATAAAGTATCATATAATGATCTTTCACCCTCCTGTTTTGGCATACATGCTGGAAGTATTGTTAAACAACAAAAGAAAGGTCTAATCGTAAAAGTAGATAATAATATAAATAATTGGTTATTTAATAGTATAAAATCCCTATTCCATAGTAAAGTTATTATTGTATAAAAGATCATTAAGAATAACAATTTATCAGGGGTCTTTATATCTAAATTAGGAAAGTTTTCTTGAAGAATATCTGGTAATGGTGAATATGCGTTATCTAAATATTTTTCAGCTTGGTTTTTCGTATAATTTGCGGCGAGTCTATTTAAACATATTAATAATAGGATCCATGGTAAATATAAATTATTGATTACGTCCATATCGAATGAAAATTAATTTTCATTAAAAATCAAATTTTAAATAGATTTAAATATATTTTGAGATAATCTATATAATGAATAATTATCAAGGGATATATTTTTATATATGATATATAATATATAATGAGAAATAATTCTTATAAATGTGATGAAGCAATCGGAAATTTAATATCTGTATTAGCATTTATTTATAATAAAAATACCAACAATAAAATAAGTATTCATAAACTATATAAATATTTGATAGACTGGATATATTATGGTAAATACAATAATTTTTTTGAATCATTGTTTAAACCATTAAAAACGAAATATAAACCTATATGGTATTCAGGATTTAATTATGATAAAGAATTATTAAAAGAATTAAATACTTTAAAAAATAATATGAAATTTTATAGTGATCGGGAAACATTATTAATGTCAATGTTCCCTAAAAATGATATAATTAAATATAAAAATAATGATATGGTTATTGATAAATCTTGTAAAAATGATAATAAATTGCAACATTTTTGGGATATATATTCTCAATTATATACAACCGAAACATATAATAGAATAAGAAGATTAAAACAAAATATAAATGTGTTTTTCAATATAGATAAGCCTTTTTATAAAAACAGTTATTTTTTACAATCTGAACTTCCAATTCTAAATAAACTAAATAAACTAAATAAATCAGATATTCCAATTAATATATATAGTAAAAAAGGTTGTAATGATATAATAAAATATCTTAAGAATAAATATCCAAGATTATTAGTTAATTGTATTGATTGTAAAAACGGTAATTTAAATAATTGTCTAAACAAAACAAAAAAACACAAAACAAAAAACAGAACAAAACGAAAATCAAAACGAAAAAATAAAACTATTCAAAAAAAGGGGGCGAAAACCTAGAAAATATCTGGATTAAGTTAGTATTTCAAATATTAAGGTGTAAATCCTTAAATCTATTCGTTATAATTACCGTGAAATTTTTTTCTTTCCTAAGATTATAAAATATATGCCAAGGCCGAAAACTTTATTTGTTAAAAAGTTATTTACCGATGAAGAAATCGCTAAACGAGAAGGAACATGGTTTGAAGAGTCTGATATTCATTATCCAATTGTAAATACAAATACAGATATTTATAGAGTAGATGATGATGGTAATAAACATCTTCTTTTAAAATTCAGGAAGAAATGTGTTCCTCAAGAATTAACTCAAGTAGGATGGGATTCATATAAAGATTTAGCTAAAGCATCAAGAGGAAGAGGTGCGTCGGCTGGACCGATAAATACAACAAGTCAATATTGGGGGAAAAGAAAGTTAGTTGATACAAAAAAATGGTCAACAGGATATTTAAATCCTAAAGGATTAGAATTACATGATTTATATTCTCCTTTTGATATCATAGAATTAAAAGAAAAATGCGATGAATTAGAAATTAAATATCCTGAAGATATTTCCAAAGATGATTGTTTAAGATTATTAATTAAGAAACAAGATGGTATTTCTAAAATGAAAGTGAATAATCAAGTGGCTTCTAATCCTATCGGATTTTATGAAGCAGGTAAAAATTTTGCTGATCTCCCTTGTCGATTAACTCATTTTACTAGAACAAACTTTGAGAAATATAATGATGGATTATCATTTATTCAGAAAATAGATCAATTATTTAAGCGTTTAATTCCAGATGCTCATGAAAGACAATCGGAAAGAGCTAATTTAAAACCTCATTTAAAAATACCGAAAACATGTTTTTCAACAGTTACAATTAATCGTAATTTTAGAACAGCAATGCATCGTGATGCTGGTGATTTTAAAGGCGGGTTTGGTAATCTAACTGTTATTGAAAGAGGTAAATATCATGGAGGATATACTATTTTTCCTCAATATGGTGTTGCGATTGATTTAAGAAATAATGATTTTGTAGCGATGGATGTTCATCAATGGCATTGTAATACTCCTTTATACGAAACAGAAGAAGATAGAAAATTTAATGAAACATTAGAACCTGCTTTTAAAGATAATCCTGAGGTTGGAACAGCTGGTATTTATGAGAAATATACAAGAATATCATTTGTTTGTTATTTAAGAGAGAAGATTGCGAAATGCCCTGATAAAATAGATCCAAGATTTTTAACGAAGTCAGGACACGGTAAAATTATAGTTTAATAAATAAATTTTTTGATTCAATTAATCGTTTTATTTCCTTTATTTCTAAACTATGTAATTCTTTTAATTTATTCCATCTTTCTTCAGTCATATCATCTGTTTTAAATGCTATCATTGATAATTGATTACTATTTATATTATCTGTTGGTGTAATACGAACATAAATTCGTGGTATAAGATTCTGAATATCTTCTCCGATCCAATAATGAATTTTTTTTGTTTTATCATTTGTAGTAATTTTCAAATAAGCAATTGATTGATCATAATTAGAAATCCCTTTAATAATTCCATTATGATTATTATAGTGATCCCATTGAATACCGAATGACCATAAATTTATTTGATGAATATCATACATGAATTTATAGATTTGATTACTATCACAATTAATAGTAATTGATGAAATATCCATAATATTATAAATAAAGAATATTTAATTTTAAATATATTAAATTCAAAAAGCAGAAATACAAAATTAACTATATTTATTTACAAGTATTTATGAGTATTTATGAATACTCCATCTTACTTCATCATCAAAATTAAACATCTGATGATGTCCTATTTCATCATTAATGGATAATATTTCAAATGGTTTTAATTTATTTACTTCTATTAATGATCCTATATTTTTTCCTATATATCTACACTCAGTTAGTGACCCATTTAATAACATAAAATTACATTGTTTATCATCGTGCCCATGGATTTTAGTTCTTGATCCAGGAAACCATTTGATAAGATAATAATTTTTTATTGGTAAAGTATATTTAAAATAAGATGCATTAATAAATTCATATTTTAAAAATGCGCTTAGAAAAGTCATAAATGTGTTTATATATATAAATATCATTAAATTTTTATATACTTATTCATTATAGAAATGAAAGGGGTGGAGAAAATTAAATTAACAAAGAGTACAGCAAGTCATATCGGTAAGATTTTATTAGAGTTAAGACGAAAAAAACAAATCAAAGCATACAAAGATATTAAATATAATTTTATTCTTACACTATGTAAAATATGGACAGGACACAAAAAATATGAAAAAATAGCTACAAAAATGGCTAATGAAATCTATTGTCTTATCGAATATTACTATAACAATAAAAGTGGAGGGGGCGATGAATTAGCAAATTATTATGCCGAACCTGAACCTGAACCTGAACCTGAACCTGAAGGTGATGAAGGTACTGGATCTAAAACAAATTGGAAAAAATGGATCGCGATAGGACAACTTATGTTATCAGTTTATTATATTTATTCTTATGCTACTCGGAGTATGGAATTAATAAAAGATAATCAAGAAGGTCTTTTACAAATACAAAGTATAGTTGAAGAAGAATTAAAATCAGATGCTGGATTAGCTATCATGGACGTGTTTAATGGTAAACTTGAAGAAGCACATCTTACATCTTCTAATCCTGCTTTACAAGAGGTTATTAAAGATACTCATAAAGCAGTTAATGAAAAATATTATCTTCCTGATGGACCTCATGCTGTATCTATTCCTTCAGCATCAGGTATAGAATTCCTTGATACTATATTTTCTGAACAACAATTTCAACTTTCACCTCTACCTCCATTATGTGAGTCTATTGTAGATTGTATGTGTGACTTGGTTAAGATTGCTACTGTCGCCGGATTCAAATCTGCTGGCCTTTCAGAATATATTACTGAAGACATAGAAGCGGATTATAAACGTGATATAGATGGATTTAAAACAATGATAAATGATGTATCAGGTAATATGGCGACAAAATTAAGTTTATCAGTTAAAGAATTCCGCGGTGAATATCCTGAATTTCATGATCTTATGGTAAGATTAGAGGAACCATCAGCTGAATATTTAAAAGAAGCATTAACAAATATTGTATATGGATATCCAACAGGATGGTACCAATTATCTCAATTATTAGGAATAATAGAAGATATTCCTTTTGAAGTAACAGTTAAACTACAAGAAGTATTAAAGAAAAAAACAAAAAAATCATTAATCGTGAGTAAACGAATGTTGACAAATACAATTGAAGTAATGTCTAATGCAAGACAAATCTTAACACAGATCTTTATGTTAGCCGGATGTATTTATGTTTTAATGCCTAAGAAGAAGAAATCAAGAGATACTCATTTATTATATCTTGAGGACGCTAAGAAGAAGAAGAAAAAGAGAAAAAGATCTAAAAAGAAGAAAAAAACTAAAAAAAATAAATCTAAGAAAAAAATCAAGAAGAGAAAATCCAAAACAAAACGATTAAGGAGAAGATAATCTTTTTCCAGACATTACTTGTTCAGGTAAACTATTTTTATTTTTCATCTTATCCATTATTTTCCTTGCTAAAATACTATATATTTCATCATCATTTTGTCTCCATTCAAATAATGTACAATCCATAATATTTTCTGTAAAAAGAGATCCCATGGGACATTGAAGGATATCTAATAATAAATCTCTAACTTGATATGATATACCTGTTTCATTATAAAATTCAAGACATTTATCTTTATTACTAACAAAATATTTACTATCAATTGAATAAGATTGAGGTATTACTACTCCATGATAATCTTTCTCTAAAGACCGAAAATATTTTGATGATATAGTTTCCCATCTTTCAATATGATAATTTAATGTATTCTTATCTTCTAATTTATGTTTCCATTGGATAATTCTATAAACTATTTCAGGGATATATATTTTCCTAGATAAAATCATAATAATTTCTTCATCATTTGTTAATGCTATCTCCATTATTAGAATAATAATAATAATAATTTAAATATTTATTATGAATTATAAATATACTATCAATGGGGAATAATTCATTGAATAAAACAAATTTATCCGTTAAAATGAATCCTATTAATAATAATTATCTTAGACTTAAAGAAATTATTAATAAGATTAATGATAAAAATGAATTAATTAAAATAAATGAAATAATTGATCAAAGATTACAAGAATTAAACGATAAATAATTTTATATTTATTCATCACTGCATTGGTGTTCCTTACAGCAACAATCAACCTCACGGGCAACCTGTTCGGCGACCTCAAGGGAGAGTAGTAGGTTTATTGGAGAATTTTCGTTACACCGGTCCGAGGCAACGCCCTTCGCCCATTCCAATTTGCACATCGCCGCTTTTTTCCTTTCTAAGTTTTTTATATTTGTTTCTATCATATCAATCTCGTCTAGCCAGTCAGCTGGGCCGAGCCCCCCCACTACTCCGCCGCCTTGTTCATAATACGCAACTAACTTTCTTTTAGGGATTTGCAATTGTTGTTTTAATTCTTCTAGTTTTTGTTCATGTTCATCCTGTTGTCCTGAACTTGACCCACCCCTATATCTCCTCCCCCTTGATTTCTTTTTATTTTTTATTCTTTTAGATCTTTTTATTCTTTTTGATCTTTTTATTCTTTTAGATCTTTTTATTCTTTTAGATCTTTTTATTCTTTTTGATCTTTTTACTCGAACCATTTATATATATGAAATAAAATAATTTTATTTAAAAGAATAGATTTTATTATAAAGAAATGTCATCGTCTATTATAACTATTTTTCATGGTGAAAAAGAATTTATCCCTTTACTATTGAATAATTTTAAGAATTTTAAGAATCAAGAATCCTTAGAATTAGTTATTGTAGATGATGGACCTGAAAATTTAATGAGTTATTTTTGTGATATAGACAGATGTTTATATCTTCATTTAAATGAAGAAGAAATTAAGAAATTTATGAAACAGATTGAAGAAGGATACAAACAACCTAATAAATCTTATTTATATTATGAAAAGAAAAAGAATTCATTACCGAAAGGATTTCTAAGAGATTATGGATGTGGGATGTCTAGTCATGATATTATTTTTCATATGAATATGGATTGTATCTATAATCCCAAAAGTATTGAAAGAAAAATAGCCTTTATGAAAAGAACAGGAGCTGAATGTATTTATTGTGATACTACACTTTGTTATGATATCTATGGTAAAGAATTATATAAGACTGAATCACCTAACAAAATTTATGAATCAACATTATGTCATACAAGAGAATTCTGGAAACGCAGAGGATTTCAATGGTCTGATACAGATAATGAAGGTAAATACTTTCATTATAATAATGGTGTTGATCGCAAGATGGATAATTATTATGATACAATACAATTATTAAGTATTCATAATATTAATCAATACAAACCTGTAAAAGTTACTGTAGAAGGAGTTAACATAAATATTCCAGAAATAATCAATGATATTAAGATTGAAGGACATCCTTTTAAGAAATATATTCAAGAATTATTTAATGATCAAGTTACCATCCTAGGATTAGAAAGCGAATTTTTAATGAATATAGAAAAAGATGAAGGGTGGGATATATATAATATTACTGATAAATGGAAACAAACGAAGTTAGCGAAACAAGTAAAACAAATCAATGATTCATTTAATGTTTTATTGTATTGTGCTAAAAATCCGGCGTGGGATTTATTTAAACATGTTCCATTTGATATAATTATTTTAGAAACTCCTAAAAATTATGAACAAATGACATCGATTATTTTAACGAATAAAGTTCATGAATATATACAAATTAAAGGATTATTTATTCGCAAAGAATTTTTAGAAAATTAAAATTATTTTCTTTGAGTTCTTCTCCTTCTTCTCCTAGTATTTCTTTTAGTTTTTTTCTTTTTAGATTTTCTCAAAGATTTTCTTCTCAAAGATTTTCTTCTCAAAGATTTTCTTTTTCCTTTTCTTCTCAAAGATCTTCTTCTCTTATGAAGGAATATATTTTGATCACTTGAATAATTCGCCAGTTGCGTTTTACTCTCTCTGGCCACTTTCCCGCCCCCCGCCGCCGGAGCCGGCTCCCTCTCCGCCGGAGCCGGCTCCCTCCCCGACGCCATCTCCGCGAGCGTCTCCATCTCCGCGAGCGTCGCCAGCACTCGGTCGCCCTGCTCCGTCTTCTTCTTGAAACGCTCTTCCAGACCATTGATCCATTTATCTCGGCTCTGTTCATTGTCAGCCGCAAGGGTGTACACCTTGTTTTTGCCGCTGACGACCTCTTCAGTGGGGGTGATGGCGAAGGCGAACTTTCTTTCGCCGATCGGGTCTTTAGTTATCTCGACCTTGGCTATATCCCCGTAGTGTCGCATCCCTTCTGGATCCGTCGTCTTCCCCCCTATCTTATACCATTTGATACCCTCTTCGCCGAGCACGAAGTATCTCTTCTGCCAGGTTCTTAGACCGGACTTGCCCCCAAGTTTTTCCAAGTTGCCGGATAATGGGGGCTCCTTGCCTACCAAGATCTCCGCCGCAAGATTGCCGATTTCCTTGTCGATCTCGGTGGTGTCGAGTCTATGCGCTACTAAATAGGCCTGGGTCGCCTGATTCTCCTCGAGCTCATTGCGGAGCGCCGCCATATTGTCGCCCGACTCCGACCCCAACTCCGGCTCCGATCCCGGCTCCGGCCCCCCCCGAAGCCTCGGCTCCGCCGACGCGGATCCTGTAGCGGGGGGCGGCCCCTTGCGGTGCAGCGTGCGCCCCTTGCCCGTCTTCATGTTCACCAGCAACATGTCATCCGGATCCTTGAATAACGCCATGTACTCCACCCCACCACTCGTAAAATTTACCGACTCCTCTCCACGGGCAAACGCCTGCTCCATCTGAGCAGCATCGTCGTCGTCGGCGTCGTAGGTGGACCACGATTTCTTGTCGCCTTTTGTCGAGTCATCGACGGTCCAGATGGCGTCCTCCGGCAGCTCGGCGGCGATCTCGTCTCGCGATCGCCTCGTCTCATCTCGCCCAGCTGATCTCGCCGGCTCGTCGGCACGAA
>Ga0310345_10005629_pt1 | contig 11073 bp, 10 predicted proteins | sample HC15DNA20500_MG_FD_204667 | JGI IMG/M metagenome (GOLD analysis project Ga0310345, IMG submission 204667) | Marine microbial communities from station ALOHA, North Pacific Subtropical Gyre - HC15-DNA-20-500_MG | ecosystem: Environmental > Aquatic > Marine > Oceanic | place: Pacific Ocean: North...
CGGGAGTTATTTCCGGAAGGACATATTAGTCATGGATTTAAATCCCGAATAGGTTCAAATTTCATTCGCGAATATGTATCTACTAAGGGAGCAATAAAGTGACTTGTTGAGATTAAGTCATGGGTATGGTCACTGATGTGGCAGACTCACTATATGCTTGGAAAGTCTATAATGCTATATAGAGGATATTACTGAAAGGAGACGAATGGGGGTTTCAACTGGCGCTATCAAATTGTTTTTAGAGTTATGGCAACGAGGTTTGATCTCCGGTGTCAATTCGGTAATCGAAATGGGAGCCCAAGATCTTCAAGTGACTCCATCTAGGTTCCATACTCTAATTAGAACAGCAGGTATAACCGATTACGAATCTAGCCCGTTTGATGATTTAATTAATTGGCCAGATGAGCCTAAGGTCTCTGCCCGTCATTTTTACCGACTGTTGGGAATTGATGAATATAAGTGTATTGACCTCAACCAAGCGTATGGAGCTATACCTCACGATCTAAATCTTCCTATTGAGGATCTCTCCCTTTTTAACGAGTTTGATCTGGTAACCGATCATGGGACTAACGAACACGTTTTTAATATCGCTGAAACTTATAGAACTTTGCACAGACTTTGCAAGCCTGGAGGATTAATCTTAGTGATGCAGTCTCTTTACGGAGGAAACGGTTATCACAATTTCGATTTATCCTTCTTTGAAGGCATGGCTTCTGCGAATGACTACGAAATACTTTTTTCTTCCTTTATGGTGACGATCACTAAGCAAGAATTATTAGAAGACGAGCGAATGGGGTTGAATCCACGGTGGGAACGAAACCAGCGGGTTGAAGAATTTCATATCCCTTTATCTAATGATCTTTTGGATGTGGTTAATTGGTCAAATAGGAAATCCCAACTAGGGATCTGCTATGTTTTCCGGAAATCTACTGATCAAGAATTTAGATATGCTTACCAAGGTGATTTTCAATCCCAGGTTTATGGCAATGGTGGTTATGAATTGCAGTTTTTGCCTGATCCTCCAAGTCGCAGTTATGTTCCAGTACATGCACTTACTATTGATGGTCTTCGCCAAGAAGTCCTAACATCTATCTCGGGAAAACGTCTGTTCAAATTTCTTCTCCATAAATGGTTAAGGAAATATCTAAAACTTGGCAGATAATGTGCTGGAATAGGCTTATTTATGAATTCACCACCAGATATGTGTATAGGAGTTGACCTAGATAATACCTTGGCAATCTATGGTAATTTGTTATATCAATTGGCGGTATCAAGAGGTTTAGTTACTCCGATAGTCAAAAAGGACAAGACTGTAATTAGGGATAAAGTTAGAGAATTAGTTGATGGGGAAATAGAGTGGCAAAAATTGCAGTCTGACATTTATGGAGCTGCCATGAATGGAGCGGAACTGGCAGATGGTGTCGATTGCTTTTTTAGGTTGTGCGCGCGGATGGGTGTAAGGGTTTGCATTGTAAGCCATAGAACGCGTTATCCTAACTACGGTGATAAAAGTATTGATCTGCATCAATCAGCGACGTCGTGGTTGGAGGATAATCATTTTTTTAGTGATAATGACTGGATGCTGACTAAGGATGATGTGTTTTTCGAACCGAGTCGAAAGGAGAAATTAGATAGGATCCAAATCCTAGGCTGTACTCATTTCGTCGATGATTTGCAAGAAGTATTACTATCAGATAATTTCCCAAGAGGCGTATACAAAATTCTTTACAATCAATCTGATACCAGACCAAATATCCAAGGTGTATCTGTAGCTAATACATGGTACCAGGTTAACGAATTGATATTTGGCACTACTGATAAAAATGTTGGATGAAGCAATAAAATTGCGCTCTTCTGCATTACTGGGGCAATGTGTAGTGCAGATTAGCAGATTATATGGTGGTAGGAATAGTCAGGTTTTCAAATTGACGTGTAGTGATAATACCCAATATGCACTTAAGGTTTACCTTCGGGACAGTTTTCTGGGAAGGGATCGACTACGCACAGAGACCACTAGTTTACAGTTTCTTTGGAGCCATAATATTAGGTGCATTCCGCAGCCGATCATCTCGGACAATAGTTTCGGATATGCGATCTATGAATATATCGAGGGGGTTAAGATAACGCCGGAAGCCATTACAGCTGATGAGATTGACGATGCTGCTAAGTTACTTTTGGATATAGATCGATGTAGATATGATGTCGAAAGTAATAATCTGCCATCAGCATCAGAAGCAAGATTTTCCGCCAGAGATATAGTTCATAACCTAAAGATTCGGTCTGAGAGGCTACTCAAAATAAAGAATTCGGGGCCCGTCTATGAGGAATTGGAGGTTTATTTGAAACGAGAATTTACCCCCATTTTTAATATGGTTGTAAGGTGGGCTGAGCAGAGTCTTCTAGATTCACAGATAACGGTTTCCAAAGAATTATCCATTCAAAATCGCATTCTAAGCCCGTCTGACTTCGGATTCCATAATGCGTTAAAACGCGGCAGTGAGACTGTATTTCTCGATTTTGAATATTTTGGATGGGATGATCCGGTCAAAACTATATCGGATTTTATTATTCATCCTGGGATGGATTTAACTGAGGAAATGAAACGCAGGTTTGTCAGTCTAATGCTAAATAATTTCGCAACATCGGATGAATTGCTCATAAGATTGCGGTATTTGTATCCATTGTTTGGATTAAAATGGTGTTTAATACTTTTGAATGAGTTTCTCCCGGAAAGTCTTCACCGGTTGGAGTTTGTAAGTGGTGGGTCGGTAGATAAAACCAGTCTGCAAAGAGTTCAGTTGCAAAAATCCATGAGTGTTCTGGGTAAACTACGGCAAGGATTTGAGAGGTTTCCTTATTGTGATTAATTCTACGAGTTCAGTTTCCAGCCAATTAGATGATCGGTCATTACATCTTAGGAGGACTGCAGTCAAGATATTGAACGTTAGTAGGCGGGGCCATTTAGGATCCGCATTTTCGATCGTTGAAATCTTGCGTGTGCTTTATGATGAAATCTTAAGAGTGAATCCGAATGATCCTGAATGGGATCAGAGGGATCGTTTTATCCTTAGCAAAGGGCAGGGTTGTCTAAGCTTGTATGTTATGTTGGCAGAGAAGGGTTTCATCGAAGAATCTGAACTATGGAAATTCTGTCAATCTGACGGGATACTTGGGGGCCATCCTGAACATAAAATACCTGGAATTGAGGCATCTACTGGAAGTTTAGGACATGGCTTATCGATTGGGATTGGGTTTGCACTAAATGCCAGATATGAAAAATCTGATAGCCGTACATTTGTAGTTATTGGAGATGGCGAATCCAATGAAGGCTCTATATGGGAAGGGGCTTTGTCCGCAGGAAAACATAAGCTTTCAAATCTGACGGTTATCGTAGATTACAACAAAAATCAATCCTATGCCTCTACTTATGAAGTTCAAGACTTGGAGCCATTGTGTGATAAATGGCAAAGCTTCGGATTTGGGGTAAGAGAAGTTGATGGTCACGATATAGGGCAACTTAGGAATGCTTTCGAGAATTTGCCGTTTGTCCCCGATAAGCCGAGTGTGTTGATTTGTCACACGGTCAAGGGCAAAGGTATAAGCTTCGCTGAGAATAATATGGAATGGCACCATAAAAATCGACTGACTGATTCAGAAATCCAAGAATTATTACAGGAATTGGAGGTTGGCTGATGCGCCAAGCATGCTTAGATATGGTATATGAATTGGCTAAGACAGACCAACGTGTTTTTTTCATAGGTTCTGATCTGGGAGTTGGTACATTAGATAAATTCAAAGACGAGATGCCTGATAGATTTTTTATGGAAGGGGTTAGCGAGGCTAATGTTATTGGTATGGCAACTGGACTCTCTTTGGAAGGCAAAATCACATATGTGAATACAATTGCGACGTTTTTGACTCGTAGGTGTTTTGAACAAGTAGTGTTAGACGCTTGCCTTCACAATGCTAACGTTAGGTTGATAGGGAATGGTGGAGGGTTAGTATATGCACCACTCGGGCCTACACATCTTGCTGTAGAGGATATAGCGATCATGCGAGCTATACCCAACATGACAGTGGTTGCTCCTGCTGATGCAGATGAGATGCGGCGATTTATGCCCTTAACATTGGATCATCAAGGGCCTATATATATCAGATTGGCGAAAGGATACGATCCAATAGTCACTACTGATGAGCACAAGTTTGAAATTGGCAAAGCAATCTGCATGCGTCAGGGATCCGATGCATTGATCATAAGCACTGGAATTACTCTTAAGGTAGCTTTAGATGCCGCTGAAATGTTGGAAGTGGAGGGGGCGCATGCCTCTGTTTTACATATGCCAACTATCAAGCCGCTAGATGTTGAGTCTTTAATGGTATCTCTGTCAAAAACATCTGTGGTAGTGACGGTCGAGGAACATTCCATCATAGGAGGGTTAGGAAGCGCAGTAGCCGAGACAATTGCTGAGGCGAATTTTGAACCAAGTAAACGTTTCAGGAGAATGGCTATTCCTGATCAATTTGTTGAAAACTATGGTTCACAAGATAGTTTAATGGCAAATTACGAATTAACTGCCGAGGCTGTATGTAGTTTGGTCAGAAGTTTGTCTTCAGGTTTGAATACTAATTTGGAAATGCAGAAAACCTATTCGAATATTAATTAGATCAGTTCTCACATTTAAATATAGTATTTACGATTTATCCATCTAGAGGGAGTAGTTTTGGCGTATATAGATTTCATGATGAAAGCTCATCAAAGTACTAAACGAGATTATGTTGGTAGGGTAACAGAAGACGATAAAGCTGAATGTTCCACTATTGCCATACAATATGGAATGGATTATTGGGATGGGGATAGAAAATATGGTTATGGTGGATATAGATACGACGGGAGACAACGCGCGATTGCTGAGGCGATGGTACAGCATTACGGATTAAAAGCTGGTGACAGGATCTTGGACGTTGGTTGTGGCAAGGGCTATTTGCTTTACGAATTCACTCAGGTTGTGCCAGGGATCCAAGTTACAGGTATTGATATATCGGAATACGCTATTGAAAATTCGAAGGAAGAGATAAGAGATTACTTGCAAGTAGGTAATGCCGTCTGGCTCCCGTTCGAAGATGATGCCTTTGATTTCGTCGTGTCTATTACCACATTGCATAATCTGTTTAATTACGAATTGAGTAATGCTTTAGCTGAAATCGAAAGAGTCGGGAAGTCTAGTAAAAAGCATGTAGCTATTGAATCTTATCGGAACGAGAATGAGAAAGCGAACTTATTATACTGGCAGCTTACTTGTAGAACTTTCTATACACCCAAGGAATGGGAATGGTTCATGCAGGAAAGTGGTTACAATGGTGATTATTCTTATATTGTGTTTGAATGATCTGTCTGCTTTAGTGTGAAATTATTCCCATGAATTGCGGAGGTTATTTTGAAAGCTGCCATATTAGTTGAGCAGAATAAACCTTTAGTTATCGGAGATGTTACTAGCCGATCGCTTGAAGTTGGTCAAGTCCTAGTGAAAGTAGCTTATAGTGGGATTTGCGGTAAACAACTGGAGGAAATAGATGGCAAAAGAGGCCCTGATCCATATTTACCTCATCTTTTAGGTCATGAAGGATCTGGAGAGGTGATAGAAGTTGGACCGGGAGTCCGGAATGTTGAGCGTGGTGATCATGTAGTAATGCATTGGATCAAGAGCCACGGGATCGACTCAGCGCCACCAAGGCTTGACTGGTCGGATACAGTGGTAAGTGCAGGATGGGTTACCACTTTCAGTGAATGTTCTGTGATTTCTGAAAATCGCTTAACTAGGATACCTAAAGATATTCCCTTGGATATAGCCTCATTAATGGGATGTGCGGTGACTACAGGTTTTGGTATCGTATTTAACGATGCTGCGTTAACTCCGGGTAAATCTATTGCAATTTTTGGCGTCGGGGGTATTGGGCTTAATGTGGTACAGGGTGCCTCATTGGTCAATGCCTACCCCATAGTAGCGATAGATTTACATGATCGGAAATTAAATTTGGCACGCGAATTCGGCGCGACACATATAATTAATAGTTCTCATATGGATCCTGGGTCGATGTTGATGGAATTGTCTGGGGGATTGGGGTTAGACGCAGTTGTAGATACCACAGGAAATACCGCAATTCGGGAATTGGCATACCGAAATACCACTGATGTCGGCAAGACAATCTTTGCCGGTGTACCCTTTCTAAATGCTCAGATTTCTATAGATTCATTTCCACTCCATTTTGGTAGAAGCGTGAGAGGATCCCATGGTGGAAATACTCAACCTGCAATCGATATTCCGCGATATTTGAAACTCTATCAACAGGGAAAGCTTGATCTAAAGAAATTGATAACACATCGCATAGATCTCGAAAAGATTAATGACGCTGTATGTGTTGTCCGGAGCGGTGATGCAGGACGGTGTGTTATCTCAATGCACTAAAATATCGTTGAATTTACGCGATCCGACTTTATTGGCACTCCGATAGTGGATTTAATATGGATTCAAATGGCAAAACTAATTTATATGAAAAAGAGAGATATCTGTGGCTACTAAATTTGAAACCCAAAACCAAGATCGAGGAAAAGTAATTAGCTCTACACGTGGAATCAAATCTAGTACGTTGATCGACTTGTATTATTCAATGTTGAGGATAAGAAGAGTCCAGGAAGCGCTTATTGATGAATACCATCCTGCTGACGAAATGAGATGCCCTGTACATTTTTGCGTTGGGCAAGAAGCTCCTCCAGTTGGAACGTGTTTGCATTTAGAAAAAGGAGATTACGTTTTTTCTGGTCATCGTTCACATGGATATTATTTGGGGAAATCAGGCTCGCTCCAAGGTTTATTTGCAGAATTATATGGGAAATCTACTGGCACCAATAATGGAAAGGCAGGGCATCAAGAAATTTCAGATGAAAATGTAAACTTCTATAGTGGAACTATATTGGTTGGAATGTTAGCAATAGCTGCGGGTGCAGCTTTGGGTTTTCAGATGAGAGGCGAGAAAAAAGTAGCTGTAACTATATTTGGCGATGGCGGAGCTGATCAAGGTATAGTATACGAATCGCTTAACTTTGCAGCATTAAAGAAGTTACCGATGCTTTTCATATGCGAAAATAATGGTTATTCGACCTATTCTAGACAAGAAAAACGACAAGGTCTGTGCGATTTATCTGGCAGGGCGAGGGCATTCGGTGTCCGTGCGCGGCGTCTCGATGGTAATGATGTTGTTAGTGTCTATAGAGCTGCTGGACAAGCTATAGCTAGAGCGAGACGTGGTGAAGGACCAACTCTTTTAGAGCTTGATACCTATCGCTGGTGCGGGCATGTTGGTCCTGAGAATGATGATCATCTTGAATACCGTTCATCGGAAGAACTCCAAGAGTGGATGGACAGATGTCCTATAGTAGCTTTGGAGGCGGCCTTACAGGATAAACACATTTTAGGCAGTGCTTTGATGGCTGATATGGAACATAGGATTTCTGAAGAGATAGCAGGAGCATTTGAATTTGCTAAATCGAGTCCCTTTCCGCGTCCTGATGCGTTGTTAACTGATGTATTTGCCGAAAGAGATTGGAATGATGTTGTTCCTGTTAGGGAATACCCTGAAACTGATTATGATTATAGTCAGCCAGAGTCTATTCCAGGTCCTTATTAGTAACAACCGTGATATTAGAAGAATGGATGGGTGTTTGGAGGAATTGAGTGACTGAACCTAAAAACCTTAATTTTGCCGAAGCTATACAGCAAGGATTGCATCAGGCACTTAGCCTAAGTGATGATGTCTTTGTATTTGGTCAGATAGTTGATAATATTTCAGGAGTCTTTCATACTACAACCGGTTTATCTGATGAATTTACAAATGATAGAGTGTTTGATACACCGGTAGCTGAATCCGCGATGACTGGAGTAGCCCTAGGAGCGGCTTTGGTCGGCATGAGGCCGGTCTTGATTCATCAACGGTTAGATTTCATGTTGTATTCTATGGATCAAATAGTAAATTGGGGCGCTTTATGGCGTTATAAATCAGGAGGTAAGTCAGGGGTTCCTTTTACAATTAGAGCTGTGGTGGGAAAGGGTTGGGGACAAGGCCCTCAACATTCTAAGAGTCTTCAGTCGTGGTTCGCCCATGTCCCTGGTCTGAAAGTAGCTATGCCAAGCACCCCTTATGATGCCAAAGGTTTACTGATGAGTTCTATTTTTGGGGAAGATCCCACGATAATTATCGAAGGTCGTCCTCTATTTACAATGTCAGGTATAGTGCCACAAGAACCGTATAGAGTGCCATTCGGCAAGGGGGTTATACGCAGATCTGGTAAGGATGTGACTGTTGTAGCGTTAGGTTATATGGTGCCGCTCGCTATGAAATCCGCCGATATCTTGGCGGAGCAGGGTATATATGCTGAGGTAATTGACCCTAGAACCGTTGCTCCGCTAGACGAGGAAATAATTTTACAATCGGTAAGAAAGACTGGCCGGCTAGTAATAGTGGATCCTGCTTGGAAGTCCTTTGGGGTAAGTGCAGAGATTGGTGCTATGGTTTCAGAACAAGCGTATTCTTCGTTAAAGGGTCCAATCCAACGAGTAGCATTTCCTGACGGGCATGCGCCAACTAGCGTGGCATTAGAACAGTTATATTATCCTGATGAGAATCATATTACTAAGGCAGTACTAGCCTCTCTTCAGCCAGAAGGGTAAGCTAGAAGCTAAATAATAACTCTATGATCTAGTACATTTTATTATGGTACATTAATTAATCTAACGCCTTTTGGAGGAATCGTGAAAGTATTATTTTTAATGCGAGACGATGGGTTTATGACAGAACCCATGAATATAATGGAATTATCATCTTTGGCTAAGGAGGGTCACCCGGAGCGTTCAACCCATATCGCAGTTATAGAGCGGGATGACATAGTAACTATAGCTAAAGAATTATCTCCTCAAGTAATAGCTAGTTCGGCTATCACAGGGAGTCATAGACAATATTTAGACGCACTTAAACAGGTCAAGGAGGCTGTTCCAGAGGCCTTTGCAATTTTGGGAGGTCCTTATTGCTCCACTTTTCCTGAGGCAATAAATCAAAATCCATTTTTGGATGCTATTGGGGTTATGGAATGTGACGAGGCTTGGCCTTTACTCCTAGATGCTATAGAAAGTGGAGGTGACGTCAATGAGTTGCCTAACATTATAACGCATGAAAATGCTGAAATTAGATTAATTAAGGATGTTATAACAGGACAAACCATGGTTAGGCCGGATAGTTACAAAGATCGCTTTTCAGATTTGGACGGGTTGCCATTTCTGGACAGATCATTGATCTATGATAACACCGCGTTTTTCCACCGGCCTAAACGCACCCACATGGCTGGAAGAGGTTGCCCATTCCGCTGCCAATATTGCTTCGAACAAGATTGGAACAAAATGTTCGAAGGCAAAGGCAGGCTACTCCAACGCTATAGCGTAGACCGTTTCATTGATGAACTGGAATGGGTTGGCCAGCATTATGATACACGGTTCTGGAAATTCTATGATGATGTATTTCCAACATTTCCAAGCGATATTTCCTGGCTTGAGGATTTCTCAGTAAAATACCGTGAACGTATCGGATTGCCATTCCATTGTCTCACTCGTGCAGATTTAGTCGTCAAGAAGCCGGAAGTGTTAGACCTTCTCAAAGACGCGGGTGCTGCCAGCATAACGATGTCAATCGAGAGTGGAAACGCTTTTATCCGAGATCACATAATCACCAGAGATATGGACGACCAAGAGATACGTCAGGCCTTCGTCATGTGCGAAGAAAAGGGGATTACTACCTTCGCGAACACAATTCTTGGGATTCCTGCACCTCTATTACCAGATGTCCATGACCCAGCGTTCAACGAGAAATTACAGATAATCGAGGATGATACTAAGTATTTCAACCCTTCCAGCCGCAGCCGAAAAGACCGGTTGGAGGACCTCTGGGAAGCTATCAGGAGCACTAATGATGGGATTGAACGCGGTGACTACGACCTTGAGCAAGGCCGCAGTTCAATTAGGGAAATGTTGACTGCTATCTCGATTAAGAAAGAACAACTTGACTACGACCGTGAGTGTGTAAAGTACAATATCGACCTGAAGGTCAGCATGGGTGAGTTCTTGATGTTATATCCCTACCCACGCACCGGTACCGGTGCGTACGCAGTTAAAAAAGGCTGGTTCGACGGCGATTACGACAAATTACATCATAGTTACCAAAACAGAAGCCCGCTGTCCTGCTTCACAGACCATGAAAAAGCGATCCAGCAAAATCTGGCATTGCTAGCGCCGCTGGTTATTCTGTTCAGCGGAAGTCGTCGCCGGTGGCTCGGGAAATTCACCAAACCGGTATCGTGGCTTCTGTTAGATGTGTTCTCTAAGTTTACTTGGCCTGTGTTCACCAAGATCTATCAATACATGTACACCTTGGGTAAGACTTATATTTATCATGAACGTATATATCCCATGCAACGTAGCAAAGGAGAACGCCTAAAGGACTTAATGGAAGCCTTTCATCTGGACATATTCAAACAGTTCCAGAAGCAGAAAATCGCCGACACTCATCGTCCAGGACCTCAATTACGAGGATCTCGGCCAGGCCAAACCTTGGGAGGCCCTCCATCGGTATAGTTGTCCCCATCCGACGTAGCTTGCTTCGACTTTGACACTGCTGCTCCGTATCTTAAATAACCCGGAGAATGAAATTTAGATATGATCAACAAAAAAGATCCTATTAGCTGTAATGCCTTACGAGGACGAAATTAGAGAGAGTGACCGTACGGTTCTACAAACACAGCATCGTAAAATACGCGCCCGTCTTCCTATAACAGATGGCCAATCGACAAATTTCACAAATTAAAAGTATGAGATTTCTGCTCCGCCAGAAAGATGCGATAAAGAGGGGCGGCGTTAGGGCTCTGATGCGCAGATTGTGGATTGTGTTTGCGACTGGGTTGGCCATAATACCAGTGATTGCGATGCGCTTACTCCGTCCCATAATCCCAATACGGGTTGGAGGAATACGAGGGGA
>Ga0310345_10005630_pt1 | contig 11072 bp, 9 predicted proteins | sample HC15DNA20500_MG_FD_204667 | JGI IMG/M metagenome (GOLD analysis project Ga0310345, IMG submission 204667) | Marine microbial communities from station ALOHA, North Pacific Subtropical Gyre - HC15-DNA-20-500_MG | ecosystem: Environmental > Aquatic > Marine > Oceanic | place: Pacific Ocean: North...
CGGCGTGCTCCGAGCCGACACGCACTCGCGCGGCAAGGTCTGCCTCGGGGCCGCCGTCCGCGGCGACCAAGTCGAGCAGTTCCTGGGCACCGTCGCGGCCTACCGGGGAGACACGCTCGGTCCGACGGCGCCCTCGGTCCAGGCCGAGCTCCCGGCCGAGACGTTCGGGGGCGCCCGGCTCCAGGGGTTCGTCCCGCCGCTCGTCCCCCGCGCCTGCTTCGTCATCCGGAAGCCCGCCCGGCGCGTGTTCACGCTCGCGAGCTACGTCGAACACGGGACGATGACGCCCGCCCAGTGCCGGGCCGTCCAGGCCGCCGTCCGCGACCACGAGAACGTCCTCGTCTGCGGCGGGACCGGCTCGGGCAAGACGACGCTCTGCAACGCGGTCCTCTTGGAGATGAGCGAGCAGTACCCGCGCGAGCGGGTCGTCGTCCTCGAGGACACGGCCGAGCTCCAGTGCCGGGCCGACGACCACCTCGCCCTCCGGACGACCGAGGGCGTCTCGCTCTCGGACCTCGTCCGGTTCACGCTCCGCTGCACGCCCGACCGGATCGTCGTCGGCGAGGTCCGCGACGGGGCCGCTCTCCACCTCCTCGACGCCTGGGCCACGGGGCACCCCGGCGGGTGCGCGACGGTCCACGCGACTGACGCCCGGGGCGCGCTCCGGCGCCTCGACCGGCTGGCGCAGCGGGCGGGCGTCCCGTCCCAGCACGCGCTCGTGGCCGAGGCCGTCGGGGTCGTCGTCGTGATCGAGGGCGGCAACGAGGGCCGACGTGTCCGCGAGCTCGTCCGGGTGGACGGGTACCGCGACGGGGCCTACGTGCTCCACCCCACCTGACACCGGGGACGCCCGCTCGGGCACGGGGCCGACGGTGGCCCCTGCCCGACCGACCTATACGCCGGGGACGCCCGGCCTCACCGGCGGGACCGACTCCGCCCACCGCCCTCACGGGCAGCACCATGAACTCACTCCCTCCCTCCACGTCCGGGGCTGGCCGCAGCGCGGGCGCCCGGTTCCTCGCCCGCGTCCCGGTCCGCTTCCTCGGTCTGTTCGTGCTCACCGTCCTCATGGCGTCCGAGGCCTCGGCCTCCGGCGGCGCGGCCATGCCGTGGGACGGCCCGCTCCAGACGCTCGCCGACGCGCTCACCGGCAACACGGTCCGACTCGTCGCCGTGATCGCCATCGCGATGGGCGGCATCATCTGGGCCTTCACGCGGAACGAGGAGGGGGCCAAGCGGATCGGCCAGGCCGTCCTCGGGCTCGGCATCGCGATCGGCGCGACGACGTTCGCGGCCACGCTCGGGATCTCCGGGGCCTCCTTCTAGACCGCCCCGTCCGGGCCGGTCGGAGACCTCCTCGCGCTGACCCGCGCGCGCTCCGTCGGCCCGGTCGCTGGGACCGCGCCACCCGACCCCTCCATGTCGTCCTCTCAAACGCGCCGCTACGACCGCGCGGACGGCCCCCGCGCCGCCGAGCGGCTCCCGGAGCGCCCGGTCCACCAGTCGCTCGTGCGCGTCCCCCGGTTCGCCGGGGTCGACCGCTCGTTCCTCATCCTCGAGGTCACGCTCGTCGTGTGCCTCGTGTACCTCCTGGGCCTCTCGGTCGGCTCGGGCCTGGTCGTCCTCGCCGTCGTGGCCGGGGTCCACCCGCTCATGGTCAAGCTCTCGAACGTCGACGAGCTCCTGCCCCAGTTCGCCGCGCGGACGCTGGGCCAAGCCGACGCCTACGACCCGCTCCCCCCGGCTTCGACGGGCTCGCGGAAGCCGAGCCGGTCGGTCCCTAGCCAATAGTCACGCCCTTCCGCCCACGCCGTTATGAGCCTCCTCGCCGCCGCCGCCGGACTCACCGCGGGCGCCCTCGGCGCCGCCGGGCTCGGCCGTCTCCGTGAGCACCGGGCGGCCCCGCGCGGGCTCTCCGACCTGCTCGGCTGGGGGTTCCTGGTGGGGGAGGGGGTCGTCCTGATGAAGGACGGGTCGTTCCTCGCCGCGTGGCGCGTCCGAGGCCGCGACCTCGCCACCTCGACCGCCGCCGAGGTCGTGAACCTAGCGGGCCACGCGAACGCCGCCCTCGCCGCGCTCGGCGACGGGTGGATGGTCCACGCCGACGCGGTCCGCCGCGACGCGACGGGCTACGCGCCCTCGGAGCGCTGCCACTTTCCCGACCCCGTGAGCCGGGCCATCGACGGCGCCCGCCGCGCCCGGTACGCCTCCGTCGGCGAGCACTACGAGACCGAGGCCGTCCTCACCGTGACGTACACGCCGCCCGCGGGGCTCGCGAGCCAGCTCCAGACGCGGCTCGTGAGGGGCCGCGAGGACGGGTCCGCGTCCGAGGTCTGGGACCGGCTCGTCGGCCAGTTCGAGCGCGACCTCCGCGGCGTCCGCGACCGGCTCTCGTCGGCCATGCGGGTCGGGCGGCTGGGGAGCGGGGACCTCCTCCGCCACCTCCACGAGTGCCTGACCGGGCTGGACGACGCCGTCGGCGTGCCGGGACGGGGGGCGTACCTCGACCACGCGCTCTCGGACCAGCCGTTCGTCGGCGGGTTCGAGCCGCGCGTGGGAGGGAAGCACGTCCGCGTCGTGGCGGTCCAGGGCTACCCCAACGCGACGCGGCCGGGCTTGGCTGATCCCGCCCTCCGCCTGCCCTTCCCGTACCGGTGGAGCGTCCGGTTCCTCCCGCTCTCGCCGACCACGGCCGTGAAGGCCATCGGGAAGGCCCAGCTCGGGTGGTTCCAGAAGCGGCGCGGGGCGGGCGACTGGGTGAAGGACCTGGCCTCGAAGCAGAAGCGGGAGACGACCGAGATGGACCTCGCCTTCCAGGACGGGAACGCGACCCAGATGGTCCACGACGCCGGGAGCGCCCGCGCCGCGAACAGCGGGGGGGAGGTCCGGTTCGGGTACCTCACGGTCTCCGCCGTCGTCATGGCCGACACGCGGCGCGAGGCCGACGAGCGGGCAGCGGCGCTCCTGAAGACGGTCCGCGACCTCGGGTTCACGGGCCGCGTCGAGGACGTGAACGCCGTCGACGCCTTCCTCGGGACGCTCCCCGGCCACGGCCACCCCAACCTCCGCCGCCCGCTCCTGACGACGGAGAACGTCGTCGACGTGTTGCCGCTGACGGCGCCGTGGGGCGGCCACGAGGCCGTGCCCTCCCAACTGTTCCCCCCGGACAGCCCGCCGCTCTTGTGGGCCAAGACCGACGGGTCGACCCCGTTCCGGCTCTGCCTCCACGAGGGCGACGTCGGCCACACGCTCGTCGTCGGGGCCACGGGCGCGGGGAAGTCGGTCCTCGTCGGGCTGCTCCTCGCGCAGTGGCGCCGGTACGAGCGCGCCCGTACGGTGACGTTCGACGTCGGATACTCGCACTACGTCTCGGGCCGCGCGATGGGCGCGGCGCACTACGACCTCGCCGGACCGCTGGCGGCTCGGAACCCGGTCCAGATGCAGCCGCTCCGCGACGTGGACCGGCCCGAGGTCCGGACGTGGGCCGTCGACTGGGTCGAGCAGCTCGTCGAGCTCCAGGGCCAGTCGCTCACGCCGGAGGAGCGGGGGCGGCTCGCCCACGCCGTCGGCCTGCTGGCGGAGAACCCGCCCGAGGGCCGGACGCTGACGGCGCTCCTCGTGAACCTCGGGACCGAGCGGCTCCGGGCGCTCGTCCGCCCCTACGCGCTGGAGGGGGCCTACGGCGCGCTCTTCGACGCCGACCGCGACTCGTTCGGGAGGGGAGAGGGCGCCGTCCGGCACCAGGTCGTCGAGCTCTCGCACCTCGTCGGGATGTCCGACCGCGTCCTCGTCCCGGCGCTGACGTACCTGTTCCGCCGCGTCGAGGAGTCGCTCGACGGCTCGCCCACGCTCATCGTCATCGAAGAGGCGTGGGCCGCGCTCATGCACGGCCGGTTCGCCGACCGGCTCCGCCAGTGGCTCCTCACGCTCCGGAAGCGGAACGCGGCCGTCGTCGTCGTGGCCCACAGCCCGGCCCAGTTCCGCGACGGGGTCAAGGGCGCGCAACTCCTCGTCGAGAGCTGCCCGACCCGGATCTTCCTTCCCAACCCCGACGCCATCGAGCCCGACACGGCCGCACTGTACCAGTGGCTCGGGCTGAACGGGGCCGAGGTGGCCCGGCTCGCGCGGGCGCGCAAAAAGCGGGACTACTACGTCCGCTCGCCGTCGGGCGCGCGGATGGTCGACCTCGCCCTCTCCGACCTCGAACTCGCCTTCCTCACCGCGCTCCCCGGCCGGTCGGCCGACGAGACGGTCCGCGAGGCCGCACGGCTGGCCGAGACCGAGGGCGCCCGGTGGCCGCAGGCGTGGCTCCGGCTGGCCGGTCTCCCCCGCCACGCCGACGCGCTGGCGGAGCCGCGCGGCCCGGGTGACCGACGCGCCGAGAGGGCAACGAGCGGTCCGCCCGCCCGCCCTCACGGGGCGCGCGTGGTCGGCCGGGCGTCGGCGACGCACGTCGACGTCTCCCAGGGGCCGCTCTCGGCCCCACCACCGGCGGTCGGCCCTCCGCGGCCGTGACCCCGGCGGCCTACCTCTCAACGGGACCGGTCGGCCCTCGCCATCGGGCGTCGGGCCTCCCGCTCCCACAGCCCAAGCACCATGCTCAGGCACTCTCTCTACGGACCCCCGACGGTCCGGTCACGCCGCCGCGTCTCCGGACGCGGCGGACCTTCCCCGACGAGCACGAGGCGGACCCGCTCCAGGACCCTCGCCCCGCTCGCCCTCCTCGTCCTGTTCGCCCTGCCCGCCCAGGAGGCGAAGGCGCAGTGGGCGGTCGTCGACCCGGCCCACATCGCCAAGAGCGTCTGGAACGGCCGGAAGATCGTCGACCAGCTCCGCACGAACCGCGACCAGCTCCGGGCCTTCCGCGACAACCTCCGGCGGCTCGCGCGCTACAACCTCCGCGACGTCACCGGGTTCGTCTCGGCCGTGGACGCCACGCTCGTCTCCGGCTCGAACGTGGCGTACGCCTCGGCCTCGCTCGTGAGCGACTTCGACTCGTTCTACCGGGGGGCCGACCCCACCGCCACCGCGACGACGACGGACGCCTGGCTGGACGACGAGCTCGACTCGGCCCTCGGGACGCTCCGCTCGATCCGCGAGCACGCCGTCCAGATCCAGGCGGCGCAGGCGGACCTGGCCGAGTTCCAACGCCAGATCCGGGGCGCCGACACGGCCCAGCGGATCGCCGAGGTCCAGGGGACCGTCCAGGCCTACCAGGCCCAGGAGTCCCAGCTCCTCCGGCAGACGGCGCTCCTCCAGATCGACCAGGAGGCCCGGACGCAGGCGGCGGTCGCTGCCCGACGGGCCTACGTGGTCGACGTCGGCCGGAGGGCCGCCGCGCAGGCCACCGCGAACTCTTCGGGCATGAGCGGAGTGGACTACAACGCGACCGGGATCTTCTAGCTGTCCCGATCCACCGAAAAGGTCCCCGGCCTATGCGTCGGCCGGGGACCCTCCCAGAATTACCGGCCCCATGCGCTCCACCGCTTCCCTTTGCACTCCTCGCCCCATCTCTCGGACCCGACAGCCGCTCTTCGCCATGCTCCTCGTCGGCCTCCTCGCCGCCGGGTGCGGATCGGAGACCGACACGGTGCCCTCTGGTCCTGCTGCCAATGGGATGGCCGAGTCGGTCGCTCACCTCGCCGCCTGCATCGAGGACGCCCCCGACGAGCCGTGCGCCCCCCTACCCGACTACGACGCGGCCTACTGGCTGTCCGAGGGGGAGGGGAGGACCGAGACCTACCTCGACGGTGCCACGCTCTGTCTCGAAGCGCTTCTCGACGGGGCCGTCGTCGGCCGACGGGGTGCCTGCACGGACGTGTACGAGGCCTACATACCCGAGGCGCGCGGGGGTGGCCGCGACCTCGACGGGCGGCTCGACGAGGCCCAGTCGGGTCGGGCGTTCGCGCTCGCCTATAGCGCCCTCGTCACCGAGCGAACCCGCCGGAGCGCCGAAGGAATGACCGGGCGGGATTACAACACCGGCTCCATCTTCGACGCCCCCCCGGCGGACTCTACTCCGCCACGCCCGTAGCGGCGACACCGCCACGACCGCCCCCCTTACCCCGGCACAATCACATGCTCCCTCTGTCCGCCGGGTGCGGCGACGGCCCCGATCCAAACGCCAGCGGACCTCCCCCAGGCGCCGATACCGACGGACGCCCGCGCCTATAGCCCGCCTCCAAGACTCCGTCGAGGACGCGCCCGACCGGCCGTGCGAGCGGCTCGCGGGCATCGACGTGGCGTGCCGGGTCCGGCAAGGGGTCACCCCACCGGAACGAGGTCGAAGTCGGGGACGCGGAGCCCGGCCCGGTAGCAGAGCCCGATGAGGTTGTCGGTCGAGAACTTGTCAAGGTGGCCGTTCTTGATCTCGGAGACCCGCGGCCGGGAGACCCCGAGGGCCGCAGCGGCGTCGGCCTGGGTGTCGAACTCGGCCACGAACGACGCGAGCGACGAGAGCAGGCGGCTCTTGACGCGGAGGAGGGCGGCCTCCTCGGACTCGAAGCCGAGGTCCTCGAACACGTTGCCGGTGGAGCGGGTGGGACCGGGCATAGCGGTAGGGGTCTTGGGGACAGGTGGTGACGGTCGGGTTCAGCGGAGGCCCTCGGACGCCCGCCACTCGATGATCTCTCGGCACCGGGTCGCCGCCAGCTTCTTCTGACGCTCGGGGAGGGCCTTCCCCGTCGTCACCTTCTTGCGGACGACGTAGAAGCAGTAGACGGCCTCGGCGAAACGGGCGACGTAGAACGTCCGGTAGGTCTCGGTGTCGTGGTCGGTGGTGACGGCATAGACGCCCTTCCCGACGTCGTTCCGGGGCTTCGCGCTCCCGGACGTCTTGCCGCGCTGGGCCTCGTCGAGCGCGAACCCGACCCGCTAGCGGACGGGGGCCGGGCAGTCCCGGAGGACCTCGCGGGCGTCGGCCCAGAAGCCGAGCGGCTTGAGAGAGTCGGACACGGCGTGTGGGTGACTCCTTCATTGTACGAAATTTCGTACATCGTGTTCCAGCACAGCGACCATAACTCTTGAGGCTGACCCGAGGGTGGCGTGGACCCGTGCAGTGGCCGGCGGTCGTGTCGTCGACCTTCAGGGCGGCTGAGGTCCGTACAGCGGACCGCCAGGGCGCACCTCCTTGCGGGCGAAGCCTGAAAGGACCCTGGGCACACGGCCGTGGATCAGCAGGGCGCCGACCAGCACGATCAGGACCGATGGGAGCACGACCGGGAGCGCGCCAGGTCCCGCGACCATCGTTCCCACCTGGGCGACGCCCGCGGCGACGAGCCCGACGTACGACCAGCTCATGAAGTAGGCGTGGGCCTCCAACCAAGACCCCCCCGGCCGGCGCAGGAGGGCCGGGACGAGCCCCGCGCTCAGCGTGGCGAGGCTGACGAGCGCGAGGACGTGGAACGGCCCCGGGCCCGAGGACTCCTCGTAGACCAACAGCGCGCTCACGTTCACGAGCACCAGTGCGCCAGCGTAGAGGCGGCCGAGGAGACGATGGCGCCGGCCGCCCTTCGGCTGGAGGAACACCATCGCTCCCAGAGTCAGGGAGGCGACAGCGAGTGCGATGTGGGCCGTGCCGAGCATTGGCGCGCTTCCCATCTAGCTCCCTCGCACAGCGAGGACATCGACGGCGGCAGCGAGACGGACGAGCACGAGGGGCGGTGTCTGGGGGCGAGCCCCCTACGGGACCCCGCTCCCCAGGTTGCGGTGTGAGGCCGCAGAACGGGTGTTGGGAGACGCAGGGCCGGTTAAGCGTCGGCCAGTCACCGGGCGGCAGTGCCGCTCTGTCCAGCGCGGCCCAACCAGCGAGGGAAATCAGATGGGAGTGGCGGGGTCGAGCACGGTCCGGCACCTACCGAGGTGAACCACACTCCGCCCGCCGATGCCTCGCACGCCCCGCCCCGTCCTCGCCGCCGCGCTGGCGGCGCTCGTCGTCGCCTCTGTCCCCGCCGCCCTCGCGCAAGCCGACGCCGGGCCGTCCGCTGCGGACCCCGAGACCATCGTCCTCGCCTCCGGCGCTACGGCTACCGTCGCCACGCCCGGCCCCGACGGCACCCTCGTCGGCGACGGGTTCACGTCGGGGTCCGTCGTCGTCACGTCGGCCCAGATGGAGCAGGCCCTCGGCGAGCTCGTGGCGGAGTACCAGCGGACCGGGCGCGCGGGCGTCCTCCGCCAGTCCACGGTCATGGTGTTCCCGTTCGGGCACAGCCAGCCCGTCCTCGCAGCGGCCCCGCTCCGGGCCTCGGTCATCGAGCTCCAGCCGGGTGAGACGGTCTTGGGCATCGTCGCCGGCGACACCGAGCGGTTCGCCATCGAGCAAACGCAGACCGGACCGGCGGGCCGTGTCCCCCTCGTCGTCGTGAAGCCCCTCGCCCACGACGTGACGACGAACCTCGTGGTCTCGACCGACCGACGGGTCTACCACGTCACGCTCGACTCGGCCCCGGCACCTCGGCGCGCGCGGTCCCGACGTGCCCGGCGCGCCGAGGCGCAGAACCCGCAGCCCCGCTACGCCCGGCACATCCGGTTCTACTACCCCGACGACGCCCTCGCCGGGACCGCCTACGGTCCCCGCGCGGCCGAGGCCGCCGCGGTGGCCGCGCGCTCGGCCGAGCCGACGCTCGAGGACCTGGCCTCGCTCGACGACCTCTCGTTCAACTACCAGACCGTCGGCGACCGCCAGGCCCGCGAGATGGTCGCGCGGGTGTTCGACGACGGCGTCCACACCTACGTCCAGCTCGACCCCGCGCAGCTCCGGGGCGGGACGGTCCCCGTCCTCTACGTCCAGGGGCCGGGCGGTGAGCGCGAGGTCCTCAACTACGCCTACGACGACGGGACCTACGTGACAGACCGGACGGCCGACGTGTTCGAGCTCGTGCTCGGGGCCACAGTCCGCACCGGCTTCCTCGGGCTCGGAGGGACGCGCCAGGTCGAGCGCTCCGTCCGAATCCTCCGCGCCAACGACTAACCCGTCCCGCCCTCGACCGGCGAGGGTGGCCCAGCGCAGAAGCACGCCATGTTCCCCCACGACGACGATCTCCAGCCGTTCGGTCCCCCCGACGTGGACTCGCCCATCCTCGATCCCGAGGTCTCCGCGCCGTCGGCCCCGCCCGGTGCGTGGACCGCCTCTGGCGACGGCGCTCCCGGCGATGGCCCCCAGCTCGACGACGGCCAACCCGAGGACGACTGGACGACGCCCGACATGCTCACCGACGAGCGCCGGGTCGCCGACGTCCTGGAGCCCGAGCCCGACGGCCGGAACGAGCCCGTCCGGATCGACCGGAAGTTCGTGATGGCGGGCGTCCTCATCGCCGGGACCGTCCTCTGCCTGCTCCTCGTCGTGTTCGGAGGCAGCGACTCGGCCGCGCCGGCTGCCCAGGCCGCGCCCGCCAGCCCGCCCCCGGGCGCGTACGTCGACGAGGCGGCGGCCGGGTACTACGACGAGACGGCCCTCGACCCGGCCGCGCCCGTGGACCCGGCGTATCCGGACCCTTACGGGTCCAACCCCTACGGCGCCCAGGCGTACGGGTCCTACGGCGGGGGCGGCTCCGCGGCCCCCGCGCACGGCTACGCGACCACGCAGCCGTACGGGGCGACGGGGAGCGGTCAGGGCACCGGCGGCCGCTCGGCGTCGGGCGCCCCCGCTCGGGCGCCCGACCCGGCGCGCGAGGCGTACGAGCGCGCCGTCGCCTCGCCGCTCATGGCGGGGTCGTCCGCGAGCGGAACGCAGAGGCCGGACCCGCCCGCCGACCTCGGCCCGGAGGCCGCCGAGGAGCTCGCGTTCATGCGCGAGGTGGCCGGGATGTTCTCGTCGAACGGCCCCCCGCCGCCGACGGAGCGTGTCCCCGCCGCCGTGACCCACCCGACAGCCCTGACTTCGCAGAGCCCGGGGGCGCCTCCCCAGGGCCGGACTCAGGCGACCGCCAGCGCCGGGCGCGGCACGGAGTACGAGGTCGTCGCCAGACCGGCCAGCGGGCGCCCGACGCTCCGGGCCGGGTCCGTCATCCCGGCCGCGCTCGTGACGGGGATGAACTCGGACCTCCCCGGCCCCGTCGTGGCCCAGGTCACGCGGAACGTCTACGACTCGGCCACCCAGCGCGACGTGCTGATCCCGGCTGGGACCCGCCTCGTCGGCGAGTACGACGACCAGATCGCGACCGGTCAGAACCGGGCGCTCGTGGCCTGGACGCAGATGACCTTCCCCGACGGGACGACGGTCGAGCTGCCGGGCCTGCCCGGCGCGGACCTCGAGGGCAACGCCGGGCTCTCCGACCGCGTGGACCGCCACTACGGCCGCGTCGTCGGCTCGGCCCTCCTGCTGGCGGCTGTCGGGGCCGGGGTCGAGATGGCGGCGCCGTCCAACCGGGGGATCGGGTTCGACGTGTCGCCCCAGGAGGTGGCCTCGCGGCAGGTCGCCATCGAGCTCTCGCGGATCGCGACCGAGACGGTCCGCCAGGACCTCCGCGTCCAGCCGACGGTCCGGGTCTCGCCGGGGTACCGGTTCTACGTCCTGCTCGCCCGCGACCTCCCGTTCGCCAGCCCGTACCGGGCTCGGGCGGCCGTGGGCCGGTTTGCACGGGGGGCGTCCTCCCGCCGGTAACGCCGCTCTCCAGCCGCCCCGCCCGTCATGCCCACGCCCGCCCCCCGGACCCACGCCGTCGGCCGAGCCGCCCGCGTGATCGGCCGCTGCGCCGCCGTCGCCGCGGTGGCCGCGCTCGCGGCTCCCGAGGCCGCCGCTCAACTCGCCCCGGTCCCCGTCGTCCCCCCGCCCGTCCTCGACACGATCGTCGATGACTTCCGCACAGCCGTCCAGGCTGCCCGGCCCGCGCTCCTCGGGATTGCGGCCGGGACGTTCGGGGTCCTCGCCGTTATCGAGATCGCGCTCTCGGCCATCGTCTGGACCCTCCGCGAGAGCGGCCCCGACCGCATCCTGAGCGCGCTCGTGTTGAAGCTGGCGTGGCTCGCGTTCGCGTTCGGGCTCATCGCCTCGTTCGGCGTGTGGTTCCCGCCCATCATCGACGGGTTCCTCGCGGCCGGGCAGACGGTCGCGCCCGGCGTCGTGAGCCCGGGCG
>Ga0310345_10005631_pt1 | contig 11071 bp, 13 predicted proteins | sample HC15DNA20500_MG_FD_204667 | JGI IMG/M metagenome (GOLD analysis project Ga0310345, IMG submission 204667) | Marine microbial communities from station ALOHA, North Pacific Subtropical Gyre - HC15-DNA-20-500_MG | ecosystem: Environmental > Aquatic > Marine > Oceanic | place: Pacific Ocean: North...
TCACGATGATGCAGCTGATGGTGTTCTTCTTTGCGAGCTATGCGCTGGCGCGGCCGGGCACGTGGATCGAGGTCGCGAGCCTTGTCTTCCCGGTCAGCTCGCCCTTCGCAATGCTGGCGCAGGCGGCACAGTCGCCGGTGCTCTGGCCGCATATCATCGCGCTGGTGTGGCAGGCGGTGTGGGTCGGCGTGATTATCCGCGTGGGGGCGCAGCTGTTCCGCCGTACGGTCATGAAGTCTGGCCCGGCGCGGGGACGCAAAAGCCGACTGGGGGGCAGGTTGCGGCGGAGCGCGAAGGCGGCTGCCTAAAGCTTATTGACAGCCATGTAGGTTGCAATGATAGTATCCACCGAGTGACAAGGGCGGCCGCCGGAGCTGCCCGCACCCGGAAGGATAGCCATGGCCACCCAGCTCGCCCCCGAAGCGCCGTTCACCTATCGCACCTCGCCGACCGCAAACGAGGCGTTCGAGGAATGGCTCGCAGCCAATCCCCAGGCGGCGCCGCACCACACCCACAAGTGGGATGTCAGCCGGTCCGACATCTATGTCGAGGACCGCTGGGGCCCAATCTTTGCCGAGATGCGGCGCGAGGCACCGATCAACAAGGTGACCGGCACGCCCTATGGCGACTATTGGAACATCACGACCCACAAGGCGATCCAGCACGTCGAATCGCTGCCCGAGCTGTTCTCCTCTTCGTGGGAGCATGGCGGCATCACGATCGGCGATCCGCCGGAAGATATTGACCCGGCCAAGCTCGCCGAGCGCCAGCTGCCGATGTTCATCGCGATGGACCGGCCCGAACACACCGGCCAACGCCGCACCGTCGCGCCGGCGTTTACCCCTGCCGAGATCGCGCGGATGGAAGCGGAAATCCGCCAGCGCACCGGCGAAGTGCTCGACAGCCTGCCGTGGGGCGAAAAGTTTGACTGGGTCGACAGGGTCTCGATCGAGCTGACCACCGGCATGCTGGCGATCCTGTTCGGCTTCCCCTGGCAGGACCGCCGCCTCCTGACCTTCTGGTCGGACTGGGCGGGCGATGTCGAGCTGACGCTGGCACAAGACCTTGCCGATACGCGCTTCGGCCTTCTCCAGGAAATGGCGCACTATTTCAGCCGCCTGTGGATGGAGCGCATGGGCAAGGCGCCAAGCCCGGATCTCATCTCGATGATGATCCATTCGCCCGCCATGTCGAAGATGAGCCCGCAGGAGTTCATGGGCAATCTCGTGCTGCTGATCGTCGGCGGCAACGACACCACGCGCAACACGATGTCGGGCATCGTGCATGCGCTCGACCAGTTCCCCGATCAGCGCGCGCTGCTCGAAGGCGATCCCTCGCTGATTCCCAATGCGGTGCAGGAATGCCTGCGCTTCGTGACGCCGCTGGCGCACATGCGCCGCACCTGCACAGCGGACAACGAGCTGTTCGGCCAGCAGATCAAGGCCGGCGACAAGGTCGTGATGTGGTACCTTTCGGCCAACCGCGACGAGACGGTGTTCGAGAACCCGGACAAGCTGATAGTCGACCGCCCCAATGCCCGGCGCCACCTCGCTTTCGGCCACGGCATCCACCGCTGCGTCGGTGCGCGTCTGGCCGAACTGCAACTGCGCGTGCTGCTGGAGGAAATGCACGAGCGCAAGATGCGCGCGCACGTGGCGGGCGAGGTGAAGCGGGTGCGCGCCAACTTCGTCCATGGTTTCCGCAAGATGGAAGTCGTCCTCGAAAAACGCTGAACGGCTCCTATCGGATCGGGTCAGATTCCGTTCAGGTACATAGGCCTAGGAGAGGGGCGTCCCGCCGGTGGGTTACCCCGCCCCCCTCCCCGGCCCACGGCGGGACTCCTTCTCACCTGAATGGCCCACTTGATCTGCTGCCTGTCGCATCGGATGTAACGCCTTGAGCCATCCCGCCGAACCGGACGCCATGAAACCTTCGCGTCGCAATTTCCTCGCTTTCCTCACCGCCACTGCCGCCATGACAGCGGCGGCCTGCGGTGCGCCCGCTGCGGCCACCCGCAAGGGCACCTTCCCGCTGCACCACACCGAAGCGGAATGGCGCAAGCTCCTCACCCCTGCGCAGTACTACATCCTGCGCGAGGAAGGGACTGAGCGGCCGTTCACGTCCGCGCTGCTCAAGGAGCACCGCAAGGGCACCTTCACGTGCGCGGCGGATGGCACTGCAGTGTTCGCCTCCTCGACCAAGTTCGACAGCGGCACCGGCTGGCCCAGCTTCTGGACACCGATCAAGGGCGGCATCGGCACATCAACCGACACCTCGTTCGGCATGACGCGCACCGAAGTGCACTGCTCGCGCTGCGGTGGTCACCTTGGCCACGTGTTCGATGATGGCCCGCCGCCGACCGGCAAACGCTACTGCATCAATGGCGATGCGCTGAAGTTCGTGCCCGCCTGATCGAGCCTGTTCACGCGCCGCCTGCTGTGGCAAGCGGCCCGGCGATGCGCGCGCTCAAACTGGTACTGCTGATCCTCGCGCTCGTGCCGACGGCGTGGTTACGTGCGCCAAAACCGGAACCGTCCCGCGATCAAAGCGTTCGCATCGTCGATCTGATGCCGGCACTGCGCGGAACTCTGCCGCAGACCGGTGCACTGACGCTTGTTGGCGCGTGGCAGTTGGTCGGCCGGGGCCGGAGTCTTGGTACTCTTTCCGCCCTTGCGCAGACGAAAGGCGGTTTCGTCGCCGTGGGTGACCGCGGCGGCGTCCTATGGTTCGCACGGCCGGACCGGCCTGGAGCATGGCAGGCCCGCCTTGATCGACTCGTCCACCTCGAATGGCGCAAGTACCGCTATCCGACCGATGCCGAATCGCTCTTCGTCGAGCCGGGCAGCGGTGCGCTGGTGGTGGGCTATGAAGATGCGGCGATGCTGGAGCGTTTCAGCCCGGATCTCGCGCGGCGTGAGCGCATCTTGCTGCCGGCACTGGCCGAATGGCCGGAGAATCAGGGCGCCGAAGCGATGGCGCGGCTGGCTGACGGGCGCACCCTGATCGTGGGCGAGACCTATTCCGGCTGGCTTGATCGCACGCGCCATCCGGGCCTGATTTTCCGGGCCGCGCCGAAGCCATACGAGAAGCCCGCGCGGTTTGAGCTGGTCATGCCACACGGCTACAAACCCAGCGAGTTCGCGCAGATGCCGGATGGCCGGCTACTGGTGCTCGGTCGGCATTTCGGCCTGACCGGCTTTCGCTCGGTGATCGCGGCCTTCACACCGCAGGAAGTGCGCCCGGGCGCGCAAGTCACCCCGCATGTGCTGGCGAGAATCGACGATCCGCGCATCCGCGACAACTTTGAGGGGATGACCGTGACGCGAGAGCCTGATGGCAGCCAGATCGTCTGGCTGGTCTCGGACAGCAACGAAATGGTCTGGGCGCAGCGAACACTTCTGCTCAAGCTGCGAATCGGGCCAGAAGCCCGCTAGGCTCCGGCCCGTTCAGCGCGGGCGGGATAGTCCCGCCCGTCAGGCAATTCAGGCAGCGACGGCCTTGACCAGCTCGCGCTTCACCTTGAGCGCGCGGGGGCTGAGCTTCGCATCTGCCGCCTTGAGCAGCCAGTTGTCGAGACCGCCGTTGTGCTCCACCGAGCGCAGGCCGTGGGTCGAGACGCGGAACTTGAAGCTGCGGTCGAGCTTTTCCGACATCAGCGTGACGTTCTGCAGGTTGGGCAGGAACAGACGCTTGGTCTTGTTGTTGGCGTGGCTCACATTGTGGCCGACCTGGCGGCCCTTACCGGTCAGTTCGCAGATACGCGACATGGCTGAAAACTCGCTTGGATTTGAACGATCATGGATCGGGAAGGGCGCGCTCTTGCCGATCCGGGGCGCAAAGTCAAGGATTCGCACGTTGCATCCTGGCCGCAAGCCGCGCTAGCCCGCTCGGGATGACCCGCTGGCCCCTTCCTGAACCCATGCGCTTGGCACTGGAGGCCGCTGCACGCGCTGCCGAGGCGGGTGAAGTGCCCATCGGGGCGGTGATCGTCAAGGACGGTGTGGTGATCGCCGCCGCCCGCAATTCGCCGCGCGAGGATCATGATCCGACCGCCCATGCCGAAGTCATGGCGATTCGTGCGGCCGCCGCTGCGCTGGGGCAGGAGCGGCTGACCGGTTGCGACTTGTGGGTCACGCTGGAGCCCTGCGCGATGTGTGCGGGCGCGATCGTCCACGCGCGGCTGGCGCGGGTCTACTACGCCGCCAGCGATCCCAAGGGTGGGGCAGTGGAGCATGGTGCCAAGGTGTTTGGCGCACCGGGGTGCCTGCACCGGCCCGAAGTCTATGCCGGCATCGGCGAAAGCGAGGCGGCAGCCTTGTTGCGCGACTTCTTCAAGGCGCGGCGTTAGGGTTCAATCGACCGGCGGCGTGCCCGGCGGATACCAGGAGACTTCGACGCGCAGGCCATCGGGATCGGGCAGGAAAACGGCCACAGTGCCGCCCGGAAAGCGCTGCAGCCGTGCGACATAGCCTGCCGCCTCCATCTGCGCAGCCAAGGCCTCGACCATCGCCACCGATGGAGCGGTGAAGCCGAAGTGGTTTAGGCCCGCACCATATCGCTCATAGTCGCGCGTCTCGGGATGCGCCGCGCCGAACTGGATGTGCAAGCCTTCGTCGTTCGCCCAGATGTTCGACTTTTTCTGCACAAAGCCGAGTTGGGGCAGCAACAAGCCATAGAACGCAGCGCTGACCTCGGGATCGCGCGAGAGGATGGTAAGGTGATCGAGCCTGAGCGACATAGCGGCCTCCCCGCACTGATTCGGATGTACTAGTCCGCCGGTTACTTGCCGCGCCAGATCTTGATCGGCGTGCTGTCGTCAGCCCCGCGCTCTGTGCAGGCGGCGGGCTTGAAGTCTTTGCCGTAGCAGATGTGGACTTCGTCCAGCCAGCCGCGCGGATTGGCCTTCACGCGGATCGCGCTGGCGGGAATGGCGCGGAAAGCGGCGCGCAAATGGCCTGCGGTCAGGCCCGGGCGGCGCGAGAGGCGGACCATATCGGGGAAGCGCACGCTGCGCAGCAGGTCGGCACCCGACTTGAAGTAACTGTCCGGCGTGGCCGCCATGCAGGCGCCATGCTTGGCCCACTCATGCGCGATGAGATCGGGCGAAGGTGTCATGCAGAGGTTGCGGCGCACGGTCTCGGCTGGGAGCGGAGTGGCGGGACACCACTGCGGCCAGTTGCCCGGTGAAGACTCCGGCCAGAGTCCGTGGAGGATGAACCCGAAATGCCCCAGTTTGCCGCCGCACTGGAACGCAGCGCGGGGATCGCGCGCGCGAGTGCGGCAATACTCGGGCGACCAGCTGAGCGCGAGCGTATAGCCCTCGACAGCCAGGACGCGGCGCGGGCCATCAGGCGCGGGCAGGGCAGGAGCAGAGACTTGCGGAGGCACGCGGCATTGCGGAACCTCCGCCAGCGCCGTTGCCGGGAGTGCAAACCCCAGCGCTGCGAGCGCAAACTTGCGCATCAGTTGAACGCAGTCAGGTCGACTACCCCGTGCTGCCCCCGGCTCTTCAGCCATTCGGCAGCATCGCGGCGGAACAGGTAGGCGATGCCGATCAGCTGCAGCACGAAGACCAGCGACACGATCAGAGAGTAGCCAAGGTTGGACTGCCTCTGCGCAATCAGCAGCGGCACTGTGCCGATCACGCCGAGCACGGTGATGACCACCAGCACCCACTTCGTAATATTGCTCGCGCGGCGGGCGATCAGGTACCAGAAGAGGAACGTCATCCCATAGCTCATCGCCAGAACAATCAGCATTCCGGCAGCTCCCAGCGCCTCGGTGCGGTCTGGCCCGACCAGTCCGACGAAATTGAGCACCTGAAGCACCACCGTGATTGCGGTTGCGCCCAGATAGAATTGCTCGAAGCGGATAATCGATGCCGGCCTCAAAGCGGTGTCCCCCGTTTGCCGCGGCGAGACTACCATGTGGCGGCCGGCGGGCAACCGGATCAGCGTTCAGATCGGCGTGAAGTCGAGCCCGATATCGGCAGCAGGCGCGCTCTGCGTCAGGCGGCCGACCGAGACGTAGTCCACGCCCGAGGCGGCGATTGCGCCGATGGTTTCCAGTCGAACACCGCCCGAAGCCTCGCAGGGCGCCCGGCCTGCAACCAGCGCGACGGCCTCGCGCAGCGTGTCCGGCCCCATGTTGTCGAGCAGCAGGCGTGTGGCGCCGGCCTGAAGCGCGGGTTCGATCTGGTCGATGTGGTCGACCTCGCAGATCACTTCGCGCACCCCGGCGGCCAGCGCACGGCGAACGGCTTCGGCCACTCCCCCGGCGACAAGGACGTGGTTGTCCTTGATCATCGCCGCGTCCCACAGACCCATGCGATGGTTCACCCCGCCGCCGGTGCGTACGGCGTACTTTTCCAGATGGCGCAGTCCGGGAATTGTCTTGCGCGTGTCGAGCAGCTTTGCGCGGGCCTCGCCCATCGCATCGACATACTGGCGCGTGAGCGTGGCGACGCCCGAAAGGTGCTGCACGGTGTTGAGCGCGCTGCGTTCCGCTGTGAGCATCGCGCGGGCTGATCCGGTGAGGCGCATCAGCGCCGATCCGGGCTCTACGCGCGCGCCTTCTGCAACCAGCACTTCGATTTCCATCGCCGGATCGAGCGCACGGAAGAACGCGGCGGCAATCGGCAGCCCGCAGACGGTGATCGCATCCCGGCTGTCCATCACCCCGGCAAAACGCGCGTCTGCCGGGATCACGCTTTCGCTCGTCACGTCATGCCCGCCGCCGGGGAGGCCCTGCCCGAGATCCTCGGCAAGCGTGGCAGCAACAAATGCCTCGAGATCGAAGCCGGGGATGGAGAAGTCGGTCATGGCAGCGGGACTAGCCATGGCCGGTCTCGCTGCCAACCATCAATGCACGAAGCGCGCAACCACGTCGCGGTAGGAGCGCGAGACTTTCACTTCCGAGCCGCTGTCGAGCACCAGGAAGCATTCGCCGTTGGTGTGGGGCTTCACCTGCCGCACGCGGTCGAGGTTGACGATCTTCGAGCGGTGGACTCGCTGGAACACGCGCGGGTCGAGCCGGCGTTCGAGGTCCTTCATCGTCTCGCGCAGGATCAGCGAATTGTCGCCGGTGTAGATGCACATGTAGTCGCCTGCAGCTTCGATCCGTTCGATCGTATCGACATCGACGCGGAAAATCTGGCCGCGATCCTTGATGTTGATGAGCTTCTCGAACCGCCCGACGGCTGGCTCGCTTTCTTCCGGAATCGCATCCATCGCATCGGGCGCGACCTCGGCGAGCACGGTTTTCAGCTTCTCGGCCTCTTCCAGCCCGCGCTTTTCGGCAAGGCGGGTGCGTGCGCGGTCGAGTGCGTCGGCGAGACGAGCGGGTTCGACGGGCTTGAGGAGATAGTCGACCGCATTGGCCTCGAACGCGCGGATCGCGTGCTCGGAATAGGCGGTGACGAAGACGAACAGCGGCGGATCGATCTCGATCACCCCGCTCACCACGCTGAACCCGTCAAATCCCGGCATCTGGATATCGCAGAACACGAGATCGGGTTTCTCGGTCTTGATTTTGCGGATCGCCTCGCGCCCGTTGGAGCAGGTATCGATCACCTCGACATCGGGAAAGGCTTCCAGCCTTAGCTGCAGGCCCTGAATGGCGAGCTTCTCATCATCGACGAGGATCGTGCGAATGGTCATGCGCTACCTTTGCTGAGAGGCGAGTTGCGGGGCAGCCTGCCCACTGGAGGGCGCTTCGCGCGCTTCGAAGGGCAGCTCGATCACCACCATGAAGCCTCCACCCGGCCGCTCGCCGATTTCGAACCGCTGGTTCTCGCCATAGGCCTGCGCGAGCCGGTCCCGGATATTGGCGAGGCCGACGCGCGTGGAGTCCGAACGGGAACTGGTCACTCCGAACAATGTCGAAGGGTCGGTGCCCGGTTGCAACCCCGGGCCGGTGTCGGACACGGTGACCCGCAGCACCGAGCCGACGAGTTGCGCCGCTATGGTGATCGTCGCCCCTTCCTCGAGCGGGCTGACGGCATACTTGATCGCGTTTTCGACCAAAGGCTGCAGCAGCAGCGACGGCATCAGCGCTGGCGATGCCTCGTCGTCGATGCGGAATTCGGTAGCGAGCCGCTCCTCGAAGCGCATCCGCTCGATATCGAGGTAGAGCTTCAAGGTCTCGACTTCCTGCGCCACCGTCACGCGGCCCGTCGGCTCGTTGATCAGCGTGTAGCGCAGGAACGAGGAGAGGCGGCTGAGCATCGCATTGGCGGGTTCGGTCTGCTTGAGCAGCACCAGCGTCGAGATCGAGTTCAGCGTGTTGAACAGGAAGTGCGGATTGAGCTGGTAGCGCAGCATGGCGAGCTGCGCCGAGGTGGCCTGCGCTTCGAGCCGCATCAGCTGGTCGTTCTGTTCTTCGACCTGCACATAGAAATTGATCGCGTAGTAAAGTGCCGACCACGCGCCGAGCAGCGTGAGATCGAGGTAGAACACGCCGAGGAACAGCTGCGCGAAGCCGGAATTGCCTTCGGTGCGGTAGAGGCTGATCACCCATGAATCGATGAAGGCGTAGAGGCCGACCGCGATGGCGAGGACGACGGCAGTGATCCCCCAGGTGATGAGCGGGGTGCGGTTGATCAGCGCGCGATAGATCACCGAAAGGATGAGGCTGATCGAGAAGCCGGTGATCGTGGCGATCAGCACGATGATCAGGAACGACCAGGGCTGCCCGTTGGCAATGCTGGAGAGCGCGCGCAGCAGCATCGCACCGCCCCAGCCGAGCATCTGCAGACGCCAGAAGGCGCGGTTCTTGTTGCCGAAGAACGGCGTTGGGCGCAGCGGCAGCTTCATTGCCATGGGGCACGTGTACCCCACAGTTTCGCGCAGCGCCACAGGCGGGCTTTTCGAGGTGGTGCAAAGGGGATAGTCTACCCGGCAAAAGGGAGAGAACCATGGATCATCACGGCAGTTCTGCAGAGCGCGCGCAGTTCCATTCGATGGAAGAAGGCACGCAGGAAGACTGGGCGATCATTGCGCGCGACTATGTCGGCTTTGCCGCCGGTCTGCCGGACCGCGTGCTGTCGCACCTGAAGCTGCTTGACGGTGATTTCGGCGGCTTCCCGATCGACCGCCTGACCCACAGCCTGCAGACCGCGACCCGCGCACACCGCGATGGCCGCCCGGAAAGCTATGTCGTGATGGCGCTGCTGCATGACATCGGCGACACGCTCGGCTCCTACAACCATCCCGAAGTCGCCGCCGCAATCCTCCAGCCGTTCGTGAGCGAGGAAGAGCTCTGGATCTGTCGCAACCACGGCGCGTTCCAGGGGTATTACTACTTCCATTACCTCGGCATCGACCGCAATGTCCGCGAGAAGCATCGCGGCAACCCGTACTTCGATGCCTGCGCCGAATTCTGCGCGAAGTATGATCAGGCCGCGTTCGACCCGGACTACGACACGCTGCCGCTGGAATTCTTCGAGCCGATGGTGCGCCGGGTAATGGCCCGTCCGCGCAACGAAACCGCGATCACTGCGATGGAAACGACCGCCGCGAAGTCCGAGGTTCCGGCCTAAGGCTCGCGCCGGAAGCGCAGCGCCCAGTTCGTATCGGGCTGTGCGCGCATCACCGCGATTTCGGCGGCCATTTCCCTCGCGCGCGTGCTCGCTTTGCCGTGGGTGGCGCCGGGGATCACCAGCAAGCCGCGCGGCTGGATCAAGCGGATCATGCGCAGCGCCGCTTCTGGCGGATAACCGGCATTGGCCATGATCCACACCGAAAGCCGGTCCGCCTCGCGCTCGGTGCGGCGCACGGCCTCGGTGCTGCGCTTGCCAGGGCCGAGCAGCGTCTCGTGATCGAGCGCGGCGTGCGCGAGTTCGTGCGCGAGCACCGCCGCGATCATCGCCTCATCGCCGCCAAGCTGATCGAGCGCTTCGCGGCCGATACGGACCTGGCTGCGTGTGGCGCCGGCATTGTTCTTCGCATCGTCGAGGATGAAGCGCACCCCGCATGAAGGGGCGGCCGGAACGGTCACAACCTGGCCTCCGCCCAGCGTCAGCGAGACCTTGCCGTCGCGCGCCGCAGCCTGTTCAAGCCGCGTTTGCAGCGCCCAGACGCGGTCCCAGCTGCCCTTGCGCGGCGCCGGGCCGACCGGCGCGCCATCCACGGCGGTTACCACCGTGTTGGCCGAAAGGCCCGCCGCTTCCGCCGGACTGCCTGCCGCGACGGCCGCGACCGCGATATCGCCGGAGAGGCCGTAAGCTGCGCGCGCAACTTCAGGATCAGAGAAGGTCTGAGCATCGCCGAGCAGCAAGCCAATGCCCGGTACACCCCGCGCGCAATAACGCGCATTGGCATGGCTCAGCCGCCAGCCGATCGTCTGGACCTGCGCATCGTCCTGCTGGAGATCGTCGACCGGCTGCGCGGCCGCCGGGGCCCCGAGTGCCAGTGCGGCCGCAGCAAACGCCAGCCGCGCCAGCATCAGCCTTTGCGGGCCGCGTTGACCGCCGCCTGCAGCGCTTCTCGCCCAACCGCACCGCTGAGCAGCTTGCCGCCCACACTCCACGCCGGGGTGCCGTTGATGCCAAGCTGGCGCGCGAAGCCGATATTGCGCTCCAGTTCCTGTTTCACGCTGGGCTGCTGGGTGAAGGCGGTGGCGGAAGCACCATCGACCCCAGCTGCATTCGCGGCGGCAGCGATGCTGGTACTGTTTGGCCGTTCGCCGGAGAACATGGCCTTGTGGAAAGCGGCGTACTTGCCCTGTGCGGCAGCGGCGAGGCCCATGCGGGCGGCGGGCTCGCTCTCGGGGCCGATGATCGGCAGCTCGCGGATCACCACGCGCAGGTCCGGATTGTCCTTCACCAGCGCTTCGACATCGGCAACGCTGCTGCGGCAATAAGTGCACGAAAAGTCGGTGAACTCGACCAGCGTGACCTTGCCTTGCGGGTTGCCCAGAATGGCGCCGGGGAAGGGCGTCTCGATCGCGCCGCGCAAGGGGGCCAGCCGTGCTTCGGTCTCGCGCGCCTGCAGCTTGTCCATCGCTTCGGGCAGAATCTCGGGGTGCTCGAGGATATAGCTGCGCACCAGCGCCTCGATCGCGCCGCGTTTGC
>Ga0310345_10005632_pt1 | contig 11071 bp, 10 predicted proteins | sample HC15DNA20500_MG_FD_204667 | JGI IMG/M metagenome (GOLD analysis project Ga0310345, IMG submission 204667) | Marine microbial communities from station ALOHA, North Pacific Subtropical Gyre - HC15-DNA-20-500_MG | ecosystem: Environmental > Aquatic > Marine > Oceanic | place: Pacific Ocean: North...
GGCCGACGGAGAGAAAGCAACAAACGCTCTTAGAAGCTACAAGCAAGCGCTAATCGACAAGCGCGGAGAGATTCTCATTGAAGGTGGCGGGTTAACTCGCCAGACTTCAATGGAAAATAACACCCGTCAGGGTGACCTTGCAGACCAGGCGACTGGTACGAACGAAGTTCACATTCAGTTAAAGGTCAAGCAAACTGACGTTAAGATCCTTCAAGCGATCGAAGAAGCCCTCCAGCGAATGGAACAAGGCAGCTACGGTATTTGTCGTGATTGCGGTGACCCTATCGCGCCTGGTCGTTTAACTGCGATACCTTGGACTCGCGTTTGCATCACCTGCAAGGAGCAGCAGCATTAATGGAATCCAGCGACACGTGTGTGTCGCTCTCGGCAGCAACCTCGGTCCTCGGCATGGGCATTTACGACATGCAGTTGCTCGCCTCAGAAATATCCTCACAGAACTTCATGCCTCCTCTTTTCTTGAAACGGTTCCTGAGGGCATCATCGAACAACCAGACTTTCTGAATGCAATCGTTACCGGTTGGTCAAGCGCCGAGCCAGACTTAATCCTCGAACAACTGCAGGAAATCGAAATTGAACGGGGTCGGGAGCGACCATTTCCAGGAGCCCCTCGAACCCTTGACCTCGATCTAATCTTGGTTGGTGACTTAATTTTCAACACTTCGAAGATTGTTTTGCCACATCCACGGTTTCGGATCAGACGTTTTGTGCTACAACCGCTTGTAGAAGTGGCCCCCGAGCTCGTTGATCCTGTCAGCGGTCAAACTATTAAAGAACTCTTAGCCCAACTATCAGACTTAGAACCTAGCCACGTCGACTAACAAATCGATTTTGATCTAAACGAATAAACGTCGCATCACCAGGGACAGTCGGTCGGAGTTCCCTCGCGTGTCCCTTCTACGAAGTTCGACCACTATTCGCTAATTTGGAAATCTGAGCCCTTTGCGTCCATCATTCGCCGAACCAACAATTCGACTGCTGGCCACAAATGTTCAGCGATCCGGGCGGCGCCGTCGGCATTAGGGTGAATTCCATCCGCTTGATTCAGCTCTCTGATACCAGCCACATCATCCAATAGAAAAGGAACCAACGCGACGGTGTGTTCTCGGGCCAGTTGGTGAAACACGTCTCGAAATTCTGACGTGTATACTTCTCCAAAATTAGGCGGCGCCTCCATTCCAGCCAGAAGGACCTCGATTTTTCGACTCCGAGCAATCGCAATAATTTCACCGAGGTTAGCTTTCATTTCCTCAACGGGTAAACCACGGAGTCCATCGTTCCCTCCTAAAGCAAGTAATAGTCCCGAAGTCCGCTGGTCTAAAGCCCAGTCAAGACGCCGAAGTCCTCCTGCACTAGTGTCACCAGACACACCAGCATTCAGTATTCGAACCTGATAGTTCTGTGCATCCAGGCGGCCCTGCAATAGAGCGGGATAGCTCTCATTAGCAGCCAACCCAAGCCCCGCTGTGAGCGAGTCGCCTAAAATTACTAGTCCCAGATAATCTACGAGCGCCCCATCAATCTGGCCAGGCACCGCATTTTTGATTCGTGACGGTTGACCGTTTTCTTCGAATGCTGGCGTCTGTCCGCACGAGAGTAATCCGATCGCAAATAGACCGACGCTTGCCCTGTGCCCCAAAACGACCAGCACTCTTTTGATGCTCTGCATCTGGTAATCATTATCCTATATACGGTCCTCTTGAGTACCTTCGCCAAATCACGGTGTAAATAATGAGATTTAACACCAAGACTAGACTTCCTAAGGCCACTTGACCTATCCGTGTCAGGCCCTCCGGATACAAAAGCGGCAAAGCGTACCGTTCAACGAAATCGTACTCATACGCCTCACCATTGCCTTGCCTTCGCAACCAGTTTTCCAGGGGAGTAAGTGGACACACCTGCCCTGCCCATTCGATACCCACCCCCCAACAGACCGCTGGTACGTGCAGCCACATCAAGCCTGGCCAGCGTCTCAGCATGAATCCGCCCAAAGCAACAAAGCAGATAAACGCGATATGAATAACAACAATCAAATCGGCCAGCAGGATAAACGCCATATCACTAGGCAACTCAACCCCATTCAACAACTTCCCACACCTATTCTGGAAGGAACATTACATTTTCGGATAGGATTGACAAAGATCCGGAAGGACTCATGAGCCATGTTTCAACTTCAATTGCTTGCTGGTGCGTAGGTCTTCTTGCGTGGGCTCTATTCCCACTGCATGCTCAGACACCTGTATCTGTCGGTGGACTGACAAGTATCTCGGGAGTGCGGGTCGGCCACCACACCCTCGAAGGCCGTCCGACAGGATGTACAGTCGTACTGACGGAATCAGGTGCCGTTGGGACCGTAGACGTGCGCGGAGCGGCACCCGGCACACGTGAGATCGCGTTACTCGATCCAGTTAACACTGTACAAAGAATTCATGGATTGGTTTTCTCTGGTGGTAGTGCATTTGGCTTGGCCACTGCTGATGGCGTCATGCAATACCTTGGTGAACGTAAAATCGGATATCAAACACGTCACCTCAATATCCCCATTGTCCCGGCCGCCGTTCTCTACGACCTTGCCGTCGGTGACCCAACGATCCACCCCACTTGGGAGTGTGGTTATAAGGCCGCACAAGTAGCCAACCACGGACCGATTCAGGAGGGCAGCATTGGCGTAGGGGCCGGGGCAACAGTCGGAAAATTGGGTGGTCCTGACCGAGCCATGCGAGGGGGCATTGGGACTGCAATGCTAGAGCTTCCCAACGGTATTCGTGTGGCCGCTCTAATGGCAGTCAACTCCATAGGCAATGTTGTCGACCCAGAGACAGGACAGCCTCTTGCTGGCGTTCGAACGGCGGACGGATCGGCTATTGCCGACACTGCTTACATGTTGACGGCGAAGGCACTAAACACGCCGACCGCCGAAAACACAACCATCGGCGTCGTCGCTACAAACGCTCAGCTCAGCAAATCAGAACTCGCCATTGTCGCGCGAATGGCTCACGACGGCCTCGCTCGCGCAGTTCGTCCGGCTCACACACCCTCAGACGGCGATACAATCTTTGCAATAGCAACCGGAGAAATTAAAAGCGAGGTTAGCTTGCTTAGAATTGGTGCTCTTGCCGCCGACACAACGGCCCACGCTATTGTCCGAGGGGTACGTGCCGCAACCAGTCTTCCCGGCTATCCGTCAGCCCGATCTCTTCATGGAGGTGCACCCTGAACGCCGCTATTCTTGCCGTCATCGGCCTGTCAGCCGTTTTACTTGGATATCGTTTCTATTCCAAGTTCATCGCTGAAAAGATCTACCAGCTAGACCCAGATTTCGAAACACCCGCGCATGCCATGCGCGATGACATCGATTACGTTCCTACCAACAAGTTCGTTCTCTGGGGACACCACTTCACTGCAGTCGCTGGAGCAGCCCCGATCATCGGTCCCGGCATCGCTGTAATTTGGGGCTGGTTGCCTGCTTTTCTCTGGGTCATTGTCGGCACCATGTTTTTCGCGGGCGTGCATGACTTCGGAGCGATTTGGGCAAGCGTTCGCAACAAAGCGCAATCCGTAGGCTCATTGACTGGCGAGGTTGTGAGTCACCGAGCAAGAACGCTTTTCATGATCGTGGTGTTTTTCCTGCTTCTGATGGTGAACGCCGTGTTTGCCGTTTCTATCTCATCAGAGCACGTCAGGGTTCCTTCCAGCGTCATTCCGGCTTGGACTGCAGTCTTCGTCGCCATGGTCATCGGGGTATTGCTCTACAAGGTTCGAGTGGGAATCATGTGGCCGACCATTATCGGCACCACCATTCTCTATGCTGTCATCGCACTTGGCGAAGTCTTTCCAATTGAACTCCCCGCAACATTCTTCGGACTAGGCCCGCAGGCTCAATGGATCCTATTACTCTTTTTCTATGCTGGTGTCGCTTCGATGCTACCCGTCTGGCTCCTTCTCCAACCACGGGATTACATTAACGGTATCCAACTGATAATTGGGCTCGGCATCCTCTATGGTGCGGTGTTAATAAACAGCCCGACAATCGTTGCGCCTGCCATCAACTCCAACGTTCCAGCTTCGGCGCCACCCATTTTTCCACTGCTGTTTGTCACCATTGCATGCGGTGCGATTTCCGGATTTCACGGTCTGGTCAGTTCTGGAACAACCTCAAAACAGCTCGACAAGGAAACTGATGCCCGCCCGGTTGGCTACCTTGGTTCCGCCGGCGAAGGCGCACTCGCACTAGTCGCCATCATTTGTGCAACGGCAGGGTTCGCATCTTTTGGGGAATGGGAAGCGATGTATTCCGAGTATGGCAATGGTGGCATCGCCGCCTTCGTGCAGGGTGGCGCCACGATCGCGTCCAACGGCCTTGGCTTGTCTTTTACGTTTTCGCAAACACTTCTAACAGTCATGGCAATACTCTTCGCCGGTACCACCATGGACGCCGGCGTGAGATTACAGCGGTACATCATTCAAGAATGGGGAACAATTTACAACATTCCCATACTTAACAATGGTTATGTGGCGACCGGCGTGGCCGTAACTGCCTGCCTCATTCTGGCATTTGGAGCAACTCCGCCTGGCGCGCCACTCGGGACGGGTGGAATGGCAATCTGGCCGTTATTCGGAACGACCAATCAACTCTTAGCGGGCCTGACACTGTTGGTGATTAGCACGATTCTCGTGAAATTGGGCCGCCCGTCGCGCTACACACTGACCCCAATGATCTTTGTCACAACAATGGCACTTGGCAGCGCATTAATCCAAGTTCGGAATCTATTCGCAGCCGGGCAGTACGTCCTCTTAACCATTGACGTCGCCATAATCATCTGTGCGATTTTCGTTATGCTTGAATCTGTATCGGCATTTCTGCGTGAAAGCCGTAAAGCTGCAGCCGGAACATCGGCCGGCTGAAATTTTCAGCTCATGGCATCTCGACAACGCCGATCGTGGTGGAAGCACTTCCAGCTGCTGCTCAGTGAGTTCTATCAAGCCCCCTATCGGGGTGCCATCGCACGTGCAAAGCGAGATGAAGACGACTTGTTTATGCTCTTTGTATTCGCCGAATTGATGGGTGTTCCCAACCCCGCGACCTATTACACACTTGAAATGCAGCCACTTCTACTCGAGCGTTTTCATGCTTGGCATAAGCGGATGGGGATGGAACATTCACCGCTTGACCATTTCCGTTGTTGTTAACATCGTCTTGTTTGTCCTCAAAGTGCCAGCACTCTCACAACGGATGAAATTCGAGAGTTAAAACTCATTGTCGCCGTGGCCGCCATCCTGAAGGACCTGTTCGAGCATCACCTCATCTTCGTCGGAGGAAAAGGAGGAGTTGGAAAGACGACCATAGCTTCGGCGATTGGTCTCGCCGCAGCCAAACAGGGCCACTCCTGCCTACTGGTATCAACCGACCCCGCGCATTCACTAGGCGATATCTTCGACATGACAATTGGTGAAAGGCAGACAAGATTGACGGAGAACCTTTGGGGTCTTGAAATCGATCCGGATGCTGAATCGACTCGTCACATCACATCTGTAAAAACACAAATGAAACAGCTGGTTCACCCACGTCTATACGACGAAATCGATCGCCAACTTGATTTAGCAAGTTACTCACCAGGAGCCAGTGAAGCCGCGCTCCTAGAACGCGTTGCTGACCTTATGGGTGATGGTGGGTCTGGATTTGATTTAGTCGTCTTTGACACGGCACCGAGTGGACACACAGTCCGTCTTCTCTCGTTACCAGAAGTGATGGGTGCGTGGACAGACGGCCTACTGCGACATCGAGAAAAGGCTTCGCGTTTAGACGCTGTCCTTAAGAATCTCGGCGGCAAGACCCGCAAAGGTGACGACCTGTCACTAATCGACAATACAGAAAGGCATCCCACAGGTAGCACGGTTGGAACACTAGACGAGATTCTTCAAAAGCGGCGGCGCAAGTTTATCGTTGCCCGCGACAAATTACTCGACGCAACAACAACCGCGTTTCTGCTTGTCTTGAATCCAGACAAACTCTCATTACTGGAGAGTCAAAAAGTCGTAACCCTTCTGACGCGTTTCAAAATAATGGTGTCTGCGGTCGTTGTAAATCGTGTCCTTCCTGATGATGCGGACCTCCAAGGAAGCTTCCTGCGTGCTCGACGCGAACAAGAACAGACCTACCGTCGTAAGATCGATACCACGTTCTCACAATTTCCACGTATTGTCGTACCGCTGTTACAGCACGACGTCTGCGGAATAGAGACCCTGGACTCAATCGGTCAACGGGTGATCAACGAGTGGCTGGGACGATAAATCATGTCCCCGCTCGTTGTAGCTGCTCTCGCACTAACCGCCCTGGCGATAGGCTACCGGTTCTACAGTCGCCATCTGGCGACGCGACTTTTTGACCTCGACGCTAGCCGAGCAACTCCCGCCCACACCTTTCGCGACGACGTCGACTACCTGCCGACCAACCGGTACATTCTGTTTGGCCATCAATACGCTTCAATCACCGGCTTGTCACCGATGCTTGGACCAGCCATAGCGGTAATTTGGGGCTGGCTGCCAGCAACTCTTTGGATAGTCGTAGGGGCGGTCTTTGTGGGAGCCGTTCAGGATTTTGGTGCGCTGGTCGTGTCTCTACGCGCCCGAGGTCTATCGATAGGCGCGCTCACGGAGAACTTGGTTGGTCGTAGGGGAAAGACGCTCTTTCATATCATCATCTTCTTCTTAATCGCGTTGGCAATGGGCGTGTTCATTCACATCATCGCCACCCTATTCTCCCCCCAGTTCTATCCGGAATCAGTTCTGCCCAGTAGCCTAATGATCGTGACTGCTCTCGTCGCTGGATTAGGCAGGTATCGGTACAAGTGGGGGCTTCTGCCACTCACCGCAACGGCCCTGCTGATTTTAGTTGCGCTCGTCGCTGCCGGAATTGAATATCCGATCGTCGGCCCATCTCTAAGTCAATGGAAGTGGCTCCTCCTTGGATATGCTTTCTTCGCGAGCGTTCTTCCGGTCTGGCTCCTCCTTCAACCCCGCGACTACATTAATAGTTTGTTGTTGTACGCGGGTGTTGGTGCGATGTATCTGGGCTTTGTCCTTACGAATCCGTCATTTGCTGCACCGGCAATCGACCTTCAGCCAGAAGGCGCTCCTGCGATGTTCCCCTTTGTCTTCATAGTGATTGCCTGCGGAGCAGCAAGCGGTTTCCACGCACTTGTGTCGTCAGGAACATCGGCGAAACAACTCGACAAAGAGACTGATGCTCCATTCGTAGGTTACGGCGCCATGATTGGCGAATCGATCCTTGGATTGATGGCTGTCCTTGCCTGTACCGCAGGATTCGTTTCCCGAGAGGATTGGCTCACTCGATATGTCAGTTGGCAATCTGCCGATAGCTTGGGCAGCAACATCGGAGCCTTCATCAGTGGATCGTCACATTTTCTTGGAGCCCTCGGCTTTTCCGAATCGATCGGCCAAACCTTCGTAGCTGTACTTGTCGTGTCCTTTGCGTTAACGTCGCTGGATTCCGCAACCCGTCTGCTTCGCTACAACATTACCGAAATGGGTCATACGTTCAAATTGGATCTTCTCGACAATCGATTTATTGCTTCGGGCCTCGCAGTTCTCGCCATTTGGTTTTTTGCTTTTTTTGAGGTCGGCGGAGAGTTTGCCGGCCTCATTCTTTGGCAACTTTTCGGAACAACCAATCAATTACTTGCCGGCTTGGCTTTACTCGCCATTACAATTTATCTGCTACGTCGAGGAAAACCCCTTGCCTATACCGTTCTTCCGATGGCCTTAATGTTGCTCTTAACCCTCTCGGCCATGACCAGTAACTTAGTGGACTTTTGGACCGCAGGGCAGTGGCTGTTGTTTCTTACCGGCGGATCAATATTGGTATTAGCGCTGTGGCTAACCGTGGAATCTGCGCTAGCGGTCCGTAAGTACCGACAGAAGCCTTTGATTGAAGGGCTTGAGATAGACTTCGAGACTGCTACAATAGAGCACAATCGATCGTCAGAGGAGAAAATGTGAATCCTTGGTTAGCTGTCGCAATTACTGGTATCGTGGCCTTTGGCCTTCATATTCTTTTCATACTAGCTTTTCGAAACAAGCACTAAGAAGACTACTTGCGTAGCGGGATAAGGGCCTCACTACCTTCCACCGTAACGAGCCGAACTAGCTCGACTGACTGGTGGGACACTGGTGCCAAAAGTGCATTGGGTCTGGCACTTACGTCTACAGCTTATGGTGTGGTACCATCTGTAGCGATTTTTCTTCATCGTCGTGTCACTCAATGATCATCGGTATCCCTAAAGAAACGTTTCCCAACGAACGACGCGTGGCCCTGGTTCCGGCAGCAGTACCGTCGCTAACGGAGGCTGGACTGGACGTGGTCGTAGAAGCCGGCGCCGGCAAATCAGCTGGATTTCCTGATGGGCAGTATGAAGATCGGGGCGCCCGTATTATTCCGGACCGCAGACGTGTCTTTGCTGATGCGGAGGTCGTGCTTCAGGTTCGAATGGCGGGTGCTGCGGGTGACGCCGCCACTGCAGATCTATCACTTGTCCGTCAGGAACAAGTAGTCATAGGTCTGTCCGAGCCTCTCATGGGTGCCAAAGCCGCCAAGGAACTTGCCGAGCGTGGTGTCACGGCCTTGTCGATGGAACTGATGCCTCGGATTACACGCGCCCAAAGCATGGACGCTCTGTCGTCGATGGCCACGATCTCAGGCTATAAATCGGTTCTCCTTGCCGCAAACCATCTACCGCGTATGTTCCCCATGCTCATGACCGCGGCCGGAACGGTCACTCCCGCGAGGGTCTTTGTCGTTGGAGCGGGTGTCGCTGGCCTCCAAGCAATTGCTACAGCCCGTAGAAACGGCGCCAAAGTTCAAGCCTATGATGTCCGCCCCGCTGTCAAGGAACAGGTGGAAAGCCTTGGTGCTTCATTTGTCGAATTACCGCTTGAAACAGATACCTCCGAAGACGCGGGAGGGTACGCGAAGGCTCAGGATGATGCCTTTTATCAACGGCAACGAAAAATGATGGCTGAGGTGATCGCTGCAAGCGATGTAGTCATCACAACCGCTCTGATTCCGGGACGGGACGCGCCACTCTTGGCGACAAGTGAAATGATCTCTGGAATGACACCAGGTAGTGTCGTAGTCGATCTTGCGGCCGAACGTGGCGGCAACTGTGAACCGACAAAAGCTGATCAAGTAGTGACCACGGGCGGCGTAACTATTCTTGGCCCAACAAACCTACCGGCCACGGTGCCGTACCACGCTAGCCAGATGTACTCCAGCAATATCACAACGTTTCTCCTGCATCTCATCACCGACGGAAAAATCACACTCGACTTAGAGGACGAAATTACACAGGGAACTCTAGTGTCACGAGACGGGAAAGTCGTCAATCCCCGAGTTTTAGAACGACTTCACACAGAGGCCTGACACATTCACAGATAGCACCGAGGGACTATGGAAGCTTTTATTCCGTTACTCACAATCTTCATGCTCGCGGTCTTCGTAGGATTCGAAGTCATTACGAAGGTACCACCGCTGCTTCATACTCCCTTGATGTCCGGAAGCAATGCGATCTCTGGGATTGTAATTATCGGTGCGATGCTGTCCTCAGCGTCGTCCAACCGGGTGACGGTAATCCTCGGATTTGCAGCACTCGTGTTGGCCACCATCAATGTAGTCGGTGGATTCATGGTAACGAATCGTATGTTGAGCATGTTCCGGAAGAGAGACTAGGTGGAAAACAAAGTTCTTATCGACCTAATCTACCTGGCAGCCTCAGTGCTATTTATCCTAGGTATCCGGGGACTGACTCATCCTCGCACAGCTGTTCGAGGGAACCTGCTAGGGGCTACCGGCATGCTCCTCGCTATTGCAGCTACACTTGCCGACAATCAAGTCTTCGGTAGCGGAGCATTTGGACTCGGAGTAATACTGGCGGGCATCGTCCTCGGTTCCGCGATTGGAGCCACGTTTGCCCTTAAGATCCAAATGACGGCCATGCCAGAAATGGTGGCCTTGTTGAACGCATTCGGAGGGGGTGCCTCGGCCCTAGTGGCTGGTGCGGTATTTGTGGGAACCACTTCAACCACCCAGACCCTCATTGCCACAGCCGCCTCTGGCATTATCGGCTCAGTAACCTTCACGGGCAGTCTAGTAGCATTTGACAAATTGCGAGGCTTGATCCTCCCTGATGCGCCGGTTACATTCCCCGGTCAACAGCCGCTCAACCTGTTCCTCGGATTTGTTGCACTCGGGTGCGCAGTCTGGATGGTCATTGACCCCAGCACGACGAACTCTTACATAGCCATCGTCGCGATTGGATCAGTTCTAGGAGTGTTGCTGACCATCTCAATCGGTGGCGCTGACATGCCTGTCGCCATTGCTCTGCTGAACTCTTATTCTGGACTAGCTGCCGCATCCACTGGATTCGTCTTAAGCAACAACATACTGATTATTACGGGATCATTGGTTGGTGCCTCAGGCATCATCCTTACTCGTATCATGTGTAAGGCGATGAATCGTTCTTTGGTGAATGTTCTTGTTGGGGCCATCGCTGCGACTAATAGCACGAAGACGGATGCAGACTCGATATATGAAGGAAGAATCAAGAGCACGTCGGCTGAAGAAGTAGCAATGCTCCTCGATACGGCCAAGCGAGTGGTGATCGTACCGGGCTATGGATTGGCAGTTTCCCAAGCACAACACCAACTTCGCGACCTAGCAACACTGCTTGAATCCCGTGGCGTCGAGATAGAGTACGCGATCCACCCCGTCGCGGGTCGCATGCCTGGGCATATGAATGTCTTGCTAGCCGAAGCTGACATAGACTACGACAAACTTAAAGAGATGGACACTATCAACCCAACGTTTGGCCAAACCGATGTCTCAATCGTAATCGGAGCCAACGACATCGTCAATCCAGACGCCCGAACCAATCCTGATAGTCCAATCAGTGGCATGCCAATTCTCGACGTCGACAAATCAACCAGTGTCATCGTCATTAAACGCAGTCTCTCGCCAGGCTTCGCCGGTGTTCCCAAC
>Ga0310345_10005633_pt1 | contig 11069 bp, 11 predicted proteins | sample HC15DNA20500_MG_FD_204667 | JGI IMG/M metagenome (GOLD analysis project Ga0310345, IMG submission 204667) | Marine microbial communities from station ALOHA, North Pacific Subtropical Gyre - HC15-DNA-20-500_MG | ecosystem: Environmental > Aquatic > Marine > Oceanic | place: Pacific Ocean: North...
GAGGCGGGGCGACTGAACCCAGGGTAGCTCGCTTCGCTCCGCATCGCTAACCCTGGGCTACCCGCAATAACACCTCCGGTGTAGGTGATGAATTCAATCCAAGTTTCGCTCTCGAATGGAGCAGTACCGCTGGGGGCACTGATCTTAAAGTTGGAAAAGCCCAACGCACAAGATACAAGCTCGAAATTGTAAACGCCAGATGACGAACGATCGAGTTTCATCCGCAACCACTGGCGATCCGACAGAGCCACGAACGACGTGACTTGTCTGCAATATGAGGCCAAGTTCCGAGGAGCGACCGGTCAGCAGCACGATCTCCCCCCTGCTCAGCCGAAGTTCCCCGCTGAATGATCCACCGAAATCGGCCTGCTCGGGAAACCCTTGGACTGATAAGATCATAAAGCGGCCTACTGGGAATGGCTTCCTGATCTTGGGGCCTCGGCGTCTGGTTTTTCCGGCGTGGGAAAACCCGCAGTTTTCCGAAGCAATGGCAGTTCAACTGGACACTTCGGTGCAATTCGTGAAGGGAGTCGGGCCCGCCCGAGCCGAGATGTTGGCGCAGGCGGGTATCCGCACCGTCGAGGACCTTCTCAGCTACAAGCCGTTCCGCTACGAGGACCGTTCCAACTACAAGAAAGTCAGCGAACTGGGGGCTGGAGAAGAGGCCTTGGTCGAAGGTGAGATCCTGGTTACGGGCGACTACACGACGCCCATGAAGGGGGTACAGATCTTCGAGATCATCATCCAGGACTCCTCGGGCACGCTCTCGGTGAAGTTCTTCAACCAGTATTATCTGCGTCGCGTTCTACGCAAGGGCCAAAGGCTGATTCTGTACGGAGTGCCTCGCCGCGATGACTATACCAGGGACCTCGCGCTGATCAATCCGGAGTGGGAGATCGCCGACTCTGCCTCTGACCTGCAGATTCACAGCGGGAGGATTGTCCCCATCTATCGTCGTGTCGGAAAGCTCACGACGCGAATGCTTCGCGGCATTCTTTTCAGGTTGCTCGCCGACCTGGGGTCAGAACTCACAGATCCTCTTCCACCAAGCCTTCGGCAGAAGCACGGCTTGCTGGATCGGCTTTCGGCCCTCCAGCAGGTTCACTTCCCAGAGGCTCCACCAGGCGAAGGACGAGAGTCCTTCTGGCGGCGTCTTGAATCGAGTCGAACCGAGGCTCACCGGCGCCTGATCTTCGAAGAGTTCTTTCTTTTCCAGACAGGACTTCAGTTGATCAAGAGACAGCGGGAGATCTTGCCCAAGACTCGTGTGATGCAGACGAGTGACCTGCTCCGGCAGGCGCTGAAGTCGGTGCTCCCCTTCCGTCCCAGCCACGCTCAAAAACGGGTTCTCAAGGAGATCGTCGATGATCTTTGTAGCACCAAAGTGATGAGCCGTCTGCTTCATGGCGATGTAGGTTCCGGTAAGACGATTGTGGCTCTGCAAGCGATGGTAGTGGGTATTGAGAATGGTTATCAGGCTGCCCTGATGGCCCCGACTGAGATCCTGGCAGAACAGCACTTCCGGACTTTTACGAGCTATCTGGAGAATACCGCCTACGATGTGGTCCTTCTGACGAGCCGAGTCAAGGGTAAGAAGCGGAAGGCAATCCTGGCTCGGATTGAAGCAGGCGATGTCGATCTGGTTATCGGAACCCACGCCTTGATCGAGCAACAGGTGGAGTTCAAGGACCTTGCCTTGGTTGTCATCGATGAGCAGCACCGTTTTGGAGTCCTGCAGAGGTCCCAGTTGATGGCCAAAGGAGGGCGTCCGGACACGCTCGTCATGACGGCAACCCCGATTCCTCGGAGCCTGGCACTTACCGTTTTTGGCGACCTGGATCTCTCCGTGCTGGACGAGATGCCTCCCGACCGTCAGCCAGTGCGGACTGTAATCAAGTCGGAGCGAAGCCGCCCGGAGGTCTACGACGTGATCCGGAGCGAGCTGAAGAGACGTAGGCAGGTCTTCATCGTCTACCCACTGATAGAAGAGTCGCAAAAACTGGCCTTGCGAGCCGCCAAGGCCATGGCTGAACATCTCCAGCAGGACGTGTTTCAGGAGTTCACGGTAGGACTCATTCATGGGCGGCTCAAGGCCGAAGAAAAGGAAGAATTGATGAGTGGCTTGCGGGAAGGCCGCATCCAGATCCTGGTTTCCACTACTGTGGTTGAGGTGGGGATAGACCTGCCCAATGCCTCCGTCATGGCCATCGAACACGCCGAGCGGTTTGGTCTCTCTCAGTTGCACCAGCTCAGAGGGAGAATTGGCCGGGGTAGGCACCCCGGGATCTGCATTCTAATGACCGAAGGGGCCAGGTCGGAGGCCGCCTATCAGAGGCTCGAGATCATGCGCAGGACCAGTGACGGATTCAAGATAGCGGAGAAGGATCTGGAGATTAGGGGGCCGGGTGAGTTTGTGGGCACCCGACAGTCCGGCATACCCGAATTCCGTTTCGGGAACATTATCCGAGATCGAGAGGCATTGGAGTTGGCGGCCGTCGAAGCCAAGGAGGTCCTGCGTGAGATGCTGCGGGAGTCGGATCAGCCCGCAGTCCTGATGAAGCGGCTTGTCGAGCAGTGGAAAGAACGCTACGGTCTCTACGTGGTGGGCTGACTATGGGGAGCCGATGAGAATAATTGGCGGAGAACATCGAAGCCGACGCCTGGCGACCGTCCGAGGTGAGATTCGCCCCACTACGGATCGGGCACGAGAGTGCCTCTTCAACGTCCTGGGCACGAGCGTTGTCGGATCGGTCTGGCTGGATGCTTTCTGTGGAACGGGCGCGGTGGGTATCGAAGCTCTCAGCCGAGGAGCCGAATTCATAAACTTCAATGATCGCAGCTTCGCGGCTGTCCAGCTACTGAAGAAGAACCTGGAACTCTGTGGTATTGAGGAGGGTTGGGAGGCTCAGCAGAAAGACGTCTTTACGCTTCTCCGGAACCTGAAATCATCGCCCCTGGACTTCGTCTTCCTGGACCCGCCCTATATCTTCAAACGACACCAGAAACTGCTCGATCGGGTAAGGCGGCTCACTTGTTTGAAGGCGGAGACCCAGGTCATCCTCGAAACCTTCAAGAAGACCCCCATACCCTCTTTGCCCGAAAGTCTCACTCTTTCGCGGGTTGTGAAGGTGGGGGACAATCAGCTGCTGTTCCTGCGACCACGACTCAAGGTGAATTCGTGAGGGTCCGCCGTCCCATCTTGATCCCGCCAGTTGCCGTGGCGGTGTGACCCAATCTGCCTGAGATCGAGGTAGCGTCGATAAAGCCCTTTGGCCTTTAGCCTTTCTCCGTATCCGCTCCAGTCCGGCCATCATCCGGCTTCCCAGGGTGCTGTAGGGTACGCCGATCTCGCGACACATCTCCTTGAGCTTCCGTGGACGCGGGCCGAGGATCAGATGAATTGCCTCTCGTTGATCCGCGGGGAGATCAGTGAGCGCCCTGGCTACTTCTTCGAGAAGCTCGGATTTCGACGTCGTAAATTCGTCCTTGAGCAAGGCCGTCAAGGGGTTCGGCTGACTCGATCTCGGTTCCGAATAGACGAAGATGGTCTCCGTTAAAGAGCAGTCCACTGCTGGCGTGGAAGCGCGGTAGTGGTCGATGGTTGTGTTGAAAACTACTCCCCTTATATAGCGATAGGAATCTTCTTCGGTTGGAAAGGTCTTTCCCGAGGCCAGCACATGAGCGAAAGCCTCTTGCAGGATGTCGTCAACGCGGGAAGGATTGAGCAGCACTCTCAGGACAATAGAGCGAAAGACGAGTTGCTTGTCGTACCAGATGCGTTCCAACATGCGCCGTAAAAGCGCTTCGCAGAAACGTCAACTGAAACGTTAAAAAACCTGGTGGGAAAGCGAAACGAAACATCAGCGAGTATAGGGAAAGGCGGAAGTTGTTGCAGGTGACTGCCCTTCGCAATCGGCGGATCAATACATCCGCATAGATACACTTTATGCAATGATAGTTTCTGGTAACTCGACGGGGAGTCAGACATGAGCAACTTCCGAATCGCCGGCGTTCAGATGGACGTTATGTTAGCCGGCAAGCAGGCCAACCTCGATGCGATGCAGCATTGGCTGCGGCAGACCACGGCGGAGGGAGCGCGGCTGACCGTGTTTCCCGAATGCGCGCTGACTGGATATTGCTTCGACAGTCTGGAGGAAGCGATTCCATACGCCGAGTCCGTCCCGGGACCGGCCACGAAAACGGTGGCTGAGTGGTGTCGCGAGTTGAACGCGTTTGTGGTCTTCGGATTGCTCGAAGGGGATGGCGAGCGACTCTTCAATGCTTGCGCACTCGTTGGACCCGAGGGGGTGATCGGCAATTACCGCAAGATTCACTTGCCGTACCTGGGCGTCGACCGCTTTACGACCCCGGGAGATCAACCCTTTGCCGTTCACCAAGCCGGTCCGGTCCGAGTGGGCATGAACATCTGCTACGACGGAGCATTCCCCGAGTCGTCGCGGGTGATGGCTCTGGACAGGGCGGATCTGATCGTCTTGCCAACCAACTGGCCGCCCGGTGCCGAGTGCACGGCGGACTACGTGATCAACACGCGAGCCATGGAAAACCACGTTTATTATCTGGCGGTCGACCGAGTCGGCGTCGAGCGCGGATTTTCCTTCATTGGAAAGAGTCGCCTATGTGCACCAAACGGCGACAGCCTGGCCTCCGCGGATCATACTGACCCGGCTGTGCTGTACGGGGATCTTGATCTGGAGCGAGTCCGCGACAAGAAGGTTGTTCGCGTTCCCGGGAAACATGAGATCCATAGGTTTGATGACCGGCGACCGGAAATGTATAAACGTTTATCCGAATAGTCGCTGTCGGCGTCTAGGGTTTCCACCACAGGCAGGGACCTCTTCTCAACCTGTCCGCAAGGGTCTCACCCTCGACGAGCTCCATGACCAGGAAGAGCACCCCATCAACATCGACTTCTCTATTAGGCCAGGAGGGAAATCCGAGGGTGGGGCCGAAGCCCTCGGGGCCTACCCATTACGACCCGAGAAGTAGGGGCGCCGGTACCAGTGCAGGCCGAACTCATTGACGACGTTGGGACCGAAGTTGCGCGTGTTGGTGACGTTCTGGGACAGACTGGTCAATGGATTGGCCACGTTGAAGGTGTCAATAGGATTCGAAAATATCCCCCCGGTCCCCTTGCGCTTATTCCACAGGAAGCGCCCTGACCAGCGGCTGTTCTCCCCGGTTTTCAGGTCCATTCGGAGAATCCACTCGTTGTTTTCGAAGGGGTTGTTGGTGGAGCTGACGTAGTTGAAGCCCCGGGAGATGTCCGCGTTGGGGCTGGGCTAGAACTGCATCAGCTTGACTGCGACGGAATCGAATCGGTCCTGGGGTATCTGGTTGTTGAGGAAGGGTGCTTCCGTCTGGGGATCGATGATAGGGCTGTTGAACTGGCCCGACTTCTCGGCTGCCGTCGATGTAGTGCCCGTCAGCGGCCGGAAGCGGCGGATTCTCTCACCGCCGTAGGCCACGAACCACTAGGCGTGATCTCTCCCCTTCAGCAGGCTCGGCAGATGGATGGGACCTCCGGCCACCGCACCGAACTGGTTGCGTTTGAACGCGGGCCTCGGGCCAGGATCGAAGAAGTTTCGCGTGTCCAGATTGTCGTTTCTGTGAAACCAGTAAAAGGTTCCATGAAGTTGGTTGGTTCCGCTCTTGGTAATGGCGCTGAATTGCCCTCCCGGCTTGATCCCGTACTTGGCTCCATAGAGGCCGGTCTTGACCTCGAACTCCTGGATGGCATCCGGATTGCGTAGAACTCGATTATTCCGTTGGTCTCGCTGATCTAGGTTCCGTCCAGCATCGCGTTGTTGTCGGTCCGACACATGCCCTTGACGCTGAAGCGCACGCCCTCTCCCTCGGTCAGACCAAGCGCCACGGCTGCACGCCCGGGGTCAAGGCACCCAGCGTGCCAAAGATGTCTCGGGAGTTCAGGGGCAGATTGTTGATCTTTTGGTTGTCGATCACCTGCCCCTGCGCTGGTGTTTCCGTCTTCAGGATGGGTGCTGTTGCCTGGACTTCGACCACTTTGGCGACCTCACCCACGCTCAGTGAAGTGTCGATCCTATAGGTCTGTCCGACGTCCAGTTTCAATCCGGAGCGCACCTTCGTCTTGAATCCGGGCATGGTCACTTTCAGCTCATAGTTACCCGATACCAGAGCCCGGATAGCGTAGTCACCGGTATCGCTGGTCACCGCGGTATAGACCTCGTTGGTCGACGCACGCGTCATGGACAGCTCGGCACCGAGTATCACGGCGCCAGTGGTGTCCGTAATCGTCCCCACGACAACGGCCTTATCGTCCTGGGCTGGCGCGCTGTCATGTTCGAGGCGGAGATGAGCAGAGCAATTAGAGCGGATCGGATCACTCTCTCGAGGTAACTGGTCCGTGTGCCCAATTCAAGTCCCTCTTCTTGAAACAGCTGCTCTCGTCCTCAGGTGCCCCGGCGAAGGTCGTCTCGGGTGTGCTCGCGATGACGGAGTGTAGCACAGGCCTGATGGACGGTGCCTCCGCCTCTGCTCGACCACGATCTTCCCCCGGAAGATCTTATAAGAACTGTTCTTAATACTAGATCTTGCGGCAATTGACGGAAATATCGGAGGCAAGCGCATACCTGCTGGTTGGCTGAAACTCGAAAAATAATCGCCGGAAAATCGCAACCGGGACCTGGAACCTGGAACCAAACCTGAAACCTTCAACTTGTAACCTGCAACCGGTAACCTTCTCCGCCCAGTTGTCTTTTCCCGCTGGCCTACCGTAACATGGCGAACGGTAGTCGTATGGTCAAAGAGGTGACGGCAATCTATCCAGGTTCCTTCGATCCGGTGACGAACGGGCACTTGGACATCATGAAGCGGAGTAGTAGTATTTTCGACAGGGTCATCGTGGCCGTCCTTCTGAATCTTGACAAAGAGCCCTTGTTCACTTTAGATGAGCGGGTCCAAATGCTGGAGGAGGCCACCCGCAGTTGGGACAACATCGAGGTCGATACCTTCGACGGCCTGTTGGTGAATTACGCGGTGAAGAATAGGGCACGCGTGATTCTGCGTGGAATTCGAGCGGTCACCGACTACGAGTTCGAACTCCAGATGGCGTTGATGAACCGTACCATGCAGCCCGATATCGAGACCATCTTCATGATGCCCTCAGGCGATTATTCGTATCTGAGCTCGAGCCTGGTCAAGGAAGTCTTCTCTCTGGGAGGGTCCGTGAACGGGTTGGTCCCGACTATCGTCGAGACCTACCTGGAAGGAGCCCGGGAGAGAGTCAGGCCGTCACAGAGCGAAAGTCCTTCTGGATGAGGAGGTCGACCCTGGGTTCCAGAAAAACTCGAGTCAACCTGCGCTGGTTGCCATTTCCTACGTTGATTTTCGCGGCTGCTTTCTGCCTGTACTGGTGGCTTTTCACCCCGGGCGAGAAGGTTGAAGATGCTCTCTTACAAGCTGCCCGGATGCAAGTGGAAGCAGCCACGGTACCCGAGCCCGAGACTCGTCGAGTTGAAGATAAAATTCGACGCAACGCCACACTCGCGACCGTCCTGAGCCGGCACTCGTTCGGTCCTGCCGATATCTATCGCCTCACCGAAGACACCCAGTCCGTCTACAATCTGCACCAGATCAAGGCGGGCAACCGGATTGTGGTCGAGCGGTTCCTCGACGGGTCCTTCCGTGCTTTGGAATACCACATAGACGACGAACAGTATCTCCTGGTCTCGTCCGAGTCAGATGGGTATGTCGCCTCCCGCCACCAGCACCCCTTCGAACTGGTAGAGGAAGAGGTCTACGGACGAATCCAGACTTCTCTCTGGGATACGCTCATCTCGCAGGGGGAAAAGCCGGCGTTGGTGGACACCCTGTTTCATATATTCGCCTGGGATATCAATTTCACCGAGATTCAACCCAATGATTCGGTCAAGTTGATCATGAAGAAGAAGTACCAGAAGGAGAGAGACTTCTTTGCCTACGGCGAGATCGAAGCCGTGCACTTCGAGCATGAGGGTAAGCCGTTCCAGGCGTTCTTGTTCGAAGATCCGGATACGGGTAAGAAGGGACATTTCGATCGGGAAGGGAACTCGGTGAAGAAAGCCCTGCTGAAGGTCCCCTTCAGTTACAATCCACGAATCACCTCCGGCTTTACCTATTCCCGATTTCACCCCATCTTGAAGAAGCGTCGGCCGCATCTAGGAGTGGACTACGGCGCTCCAGCTGGCACCAGGGTCAAGGCGGCAGGGGAAGGAAGGGTCATCTTCGCCGGACGCAACGGGGGCTACGGGAAGATGGTCAAGATCCGCCACCCCAACGGATTCATGACCAGCTACTCCCACCTGTCCCGGATCCAAGTGCGGTGTGGAACCCACGTCCAGCAGGGAGCGGAGATTGGCAGGGTTGGATCCACCGGTTTGTCAACGGGTCCGCACCTGGATTATCGAGTCCAGAATAAACGAGGAAAGTTTCTCAACCCACGAAAACTGACCTCCCTTCCCGTAAAGCCGCTCGCGGCAAAGCATATGAAGTCCTTCGTGGCCGTGCGGGACGCGCTGCTCGAGCGGCTGGAGTCGATCCCGGAGCGCGAGCCCCATATGAAGCGTGTCGTTGCCTCCCGTTAGGGCTCTATCAAGAATAGCCTTGCAGAGGTGGCGCTTAAAGACCGCCTGAACGACTCGGTCGCGCGCGGGAAAAACATGACCGAGGCTGTTCTCCTCTACAATCCCGCAGCCGGCCGCTTTCCTCTCTCTCAGAAGCGCCTGAGCCTCTTGCTGCAGAGCCTGAGACAGCAAGGGGTCATGGCTCAGCCAGTGTGTACCCGCCTCCCTTCCAGAGCCGTATCGCGATTGGACCCAAACTCTACCGAGCCGCTCCAGCCCACTCCTGGGGATTCAGGGCTGGACCTGGACGGCAAGGATCGGTTGATCGTGTATGGGGGCGACGGAACCCTCCACGAGGCCTTTCGGCTGGCGGCCCCCTGGAACATTCCAGTGGCGCTGCTACCGGCGGGGACCGCCAATGTGTTGGCCCGAGAACTGGGTATCTCGTTGCGTTTGAAGGACGCCCTTGCAATCGCGGCTTCGGGGACGGTCCGGAACATCTATCTGGGGGAAGCAAGTGGGAGGTACTTTCACCTGATGGCTGGAATCGGGCTTGACGCTGATGTGATTGCGCGGGTGCCGCCTGGATTGAAGAGGACCCTCGGAATAGGAGCCTATTGGTTGACCGGATTAGCGGCTCTCTGGAACTGTCCTCTTCGGCCTTTTCATGTGACCCTGGACGGGACCGAATGGGAAGCCAGCTTTGCGGTAATTGCCAATGCGCGGCTCTACGGAGGACATCTTCTGATGGCGCCTCAGGCCAGCGTCTATCAAGAGTGTCTCGACGTGTGCCTGTTCACCTCAAACCACAAGACGCGTTTTCTTAACTATCTGTGGGGAGTCCTCAGAAGAAGACACCTGGACTATCCGGATGTGGTCTACAGAAAGGTTCAACGGGTCGAAGTTACCGGGGATCCTTCAGTGCTGGTTCAGATGGATGGTGAGCTGGTGGGAAATCTCCCCATGAGCTTCTCGGTCTTCAGCCGGGGAGTGCAGATCGTGGTGCCGTAGGCTACTGATCCCAAGATACAAGATACAAACAAATCATAAGCACCAAATCACAAGGGATGGGTGTTCACCGCACCGATGCGGGTACATCTCCGGATCCTGGAGTCACTGCGAACCGGTCTTAGTTTGAGCATTGGTTCTTGGAATTTGTTTGTATCTTGTATCTCCGGATTGAGAGTTTCTCTATGAGATCACCAATATCCGGCCTTGGGTCGGGGTACTTTTTTACCCAGGTGTTCGATCCTGAGGATTTCAAAGTCTTCCTGAATATTGGGGCTATTGAAGTTGATGCTGTTGATCTGTTGGACGAGCCTCTCGAATAAGGTGCAATCCAGGGGTTTGAGTTGAAAGCGCATATGTCCCAGATCGATGGAGACCTGGGGCGACTCTTCGAACCCTTCGAACTTGCCGAGCAGATCGACGCCGATGAAGCTGTTGCCCAGCACCTTGAGGTATTTGGTGTCGTAGGGCTCGTTGGCGACGCCGGTATCGATTGAAAAGTGCTTCACCTCTGCCTCAGACCCCTCCTTGTCGAATACATGGACCTGGTCGGGTAGAAGATCCCATTCTCCCGTGGTGAAGGTGATGGTGTTCAAGATGGGGACCGGCGCATCGTTTTGGGTCCGCACGATTTCGAGTGTCCAGATGTTCTCGTAGTCGATGAAGGCGTGACAGCTGGAAACATCGACCGGTTTCTTGAGCTGTTGTCCGGCGACCGTTCCCAGGAACAGGACCAGTAAGAGTAGGTGGAAAACTCGAGACATAAGACTATTTTAACTCGGATTTCTCATCGTAGGATGGGCACTCTTGCCCGTCAGAAGAACCGGGGGGCGAGAATGACCCGTCCCACCCGTATCAAACCGTGGCGATAATCTGGTTGATATCTGTGATGCGGTGTTCAGAGCAGTAGTCTCGGAGTCCCTGGACGATCTTCAGAGAGGCAAGCGGATCGTGGAAGTTGGCGGTGCCCACCTGGATGGCGCTCGCCCCGGCGAGCATGAATTCCAGAGCATCTTGAGGCGTACCTATGCCTCCGATACCGATGACTGGAATCTCTACGGCCTGGGAGACCTCGTATACAAGGCGCACGGCCAATGGTCGGATAGCGGGTCCGGAAAGGCCTCCGCTACGGTTGGACAACACGGCCCTACGCCGGTGGATATCGACGCTCATGCCAACAAAGGTGTTGACCAGACTAACCGCGTCTGCGCCCGCGTCCTCGCAAGTCCGTGCGAAGGCACTGACGTCGGTCACATTAGGTGAGAGTTTGACCCACACCGGCTTTTCCGAAACCCTTTTCACAGCTCGGACGACCCGGTCGGTCTGGACCCGGTCGTGACCAAACTCTATGCCTCCCTGCTCGATGTTTGGGCAGGAGATATTTAACTCGTAGGCGCTGACCTTGGGGTAGGGATTAAGACGCTCGACGATCGCAATGAATTCCTCGATTGTCTTTCCGAA
>Ga0310345_10005634_pt1 | contig 11067 bp, 8 predicted proteins | sample HC15DNA20500_MG_FD_204667 | JGI IMG/M metagenome (GOLD analysis project Ga0310345, IMG submission 204667) | Marine microbial communities from station ALOHA, North Pacific Subtropical Gyre - HC15-DNA-20-500_MG | ecosystem: Environmental > Aquatic > Marine > Oceanic | place: Pacific Ocean: North...
TCAACATCGGCCGATGCAAGCAGTTCCTGCAGGCTCTTCTCCACCTTGGCAGGGTCGGCCGGTTGGGCTGATTCTGCTCCGGGTGAACCCGGTCCGCTAGCATCGCACGCCGCCAAGAGCAGCCCAATTGTCCCCAGACCGACTGAGACCACGGTCCGCCTCAGCATGCTAGTTTCCCTTTCGTTCGCATAACTTTCTAAGCGGAATCTTGCTGCAAGTCCGCAGCATGATGAATCGCTCGGCGAATCCTAGGGTAGGTACCACAGCGACATATATTAGTAATTGATTGATTAATAGTTTCGTCATCAGGATCCGGATTCTTAGCCAGCAATGCCGCGACTGCCATAATCATGCCGGATTGGCAATAACCACATTGGGGAACTTGTTCGTCGATCCAGGCTTGCTGCACCGGATGCATGCCTGCCTCGCCGGCAAGGCCTTCGATCGTGCGAACTTCGGCCCCCTGCACCGCCGATACCGGCAACACGCAGGAACGCATTGCGGTGTCGTTGACGTGCACAGTGCAGGCGCCACAGAGCGCAATACCGCAACCATATTTGGTGCCGGTCATCGCCAAATGGTCCCGCAACACCCACAATAGTGGCATTTCTTCGGGAACATCTACATCAACTTCATTGCCATTGAGTTTGAAACTAATCATTGTCTCAACCGCCTGTATCGCGCCAAAATAACGGCGCGAGTCTACCACAGCACCAGTAAAGTCTCCGCCGGGAGCTTGCCTGTTATCCTGCCGCCGAATCCGCGCACATCGGCTCCAGATATTTTTGTTCGGCCCCTTGCCGATATTTAGTGGGCAACTGACCGCGCGCCATGCCAAGTGACCGGCACGGCTGCCCATTTCCATACACCAAAGTCACCGCAAAAACATCAAGGCTGGCCACGTTCGTCGTCGTTCAAACAACGCCAGTCTTACTGACATAGGCTCAATCAAAGCCCCAAACCTCCGGGATTCATTAGACCATCCGGGTCAAGGCTGTGCTTGACGTTTTTCAATATTCGACTGGCCTCAGGGTGCCGATGTAGCATGTATGGATAGCTCTTGCCAACCTGCAGATGTACAGCACCGACGGAGCTGAAAATCTCCTGAATCTTCTGCTTCATCTCCGACACCAACTCGCGTCCAGCCGGATTAGGCATGTACTCGGGTAAGGAATCGAGATAATCCTGTGGCAAATAGCGCTTGTGAAAAACAGTACGGTCGTCTTCCCAATAAAATACCGGTTCATACAGAAACCCGTTGGTACTGATCGTCGTGAACATTCCAGCCTTCTCTACTTTGCATTCGCGCATTCGGTCCGCAAAGGTTTTATACAGGTCCCGCAATTCTGCATGAAACTTCGGCACTCGTGAGAACGACAGAATGCCGTGCATCGGCACCCAGCGCTCACCCCGCGGCCCAAGTATCGGATACAGTGGAATAAAGGGCATCGCCATCAGTACGGTAGGTATCGTGTTCGCGATTTCGGTCCCATGCTCGGACACGGCCTTACGGACAACCGCCAGCTTCGCTGCAACCTCGGCGCGGCTACAGCCCTCGATGCCGAAATGCGCCGAGAAATCGAATCCCGTGAGGAAGCGCTTGCCGGCGGCCGCCATTTTGCCAAGTTGTACGGCACCGTCGAATGGGTTGCGCGCTGTTTTGTACACGGCCCAAGCAGCGTTGAATGCATCGGTTGTACTCGTGCTGCCGAGTTGGCCCTGTTGCAGCTTTGGGTCCAACCCAAAATTGTTTGAAGCCACACCTTCTCGCGCAGCGGCAATCATACCAGCCGCCATGGTGTCGAAAGTTTCAAATCCAAAGGAACAGGCCATCGTCTGTGTGGGCCTGCGGATCAGTCGCAGCGTAATCGCTGCCTTAATACCCAGTGCGCCGGCGTCGCCAGTAAACAGGCCGGTCATGTCCGGCCCGTACCAGCGGAAAAATGGTTGGCCATTGGCTATTGCATCAGAACCCGTGCGCAAAATTTCGCCGTTGGCCAACACGATTTGAAATGACAATATCGAATCAGCCGATATGCCATAGGTGCCAGATCCAAGGCTGACGCTGTTTTGGGAGGTCGACCCACCGACGGTGGCCTTAAGTCCGGAAAATGGCCCCCAGAACGGAGTGCGCAGACCCCGTTCAGCCAGCGCGTCGGTCAACTCAGCCCAAGTGACACCTGGCTCCACCGTGACATACATGTCCTCGGCATTAATCTCGACGATGTGCTTGAGCCGCCCCGTATCGATCAACAGGGAGTCTTCGCGGTCTGGCAGATACGCATCGGTATACGACGCTCCACCACCGCGAGGTACCAGCGCCAGGTTGGACTCCGTGGCTATCCTCGCAATTTCCTGGATTTCCTGCACCGTCCCAGGCTGCACCACGGCAAATGGCAACTGCCGGAAATTGTACACATCCATCGCGTAAAACTCGCGGTTCGATTCATCGGTCAGCACGTATTCCGAACCGATCGCTGCTGACAGTTTCTCTAGGACCGCCGCCGTCTCGTTTACTACCATCGTTCGTCCTCGATATCGATACTGCTAATTCACCTGCCCGCTAACTCCAAAGCGGTCAACGTAAGCTCAAGCTTCGGCTGAACCTACGGCGGAACCAACCTGTGAAATGCCCCCTGGATAGCCGTAGTCCTTCCAGATCTGAATCTTCCCATCCCGAACCAGGAAATATCCCGCGATTTGAAAATGCATGCTCCTGTCTTCGCTCGATGCGATGAAGTGATCTAACCGTTCGTTGATAACCAGTGGCCCGACAACGTAGGACTGCAAAATCTCCCAGTTCACCGACTTGAGATTTTTAAGGAAAGGTCCCAGCTGTTTAACGAATTCTTCTCTGCCGATAATATCTGGCCGTCCCTCAAACATCTGATAGACCAGGTCGTCGGCGAGGTAATTCGCGAGTATGTTCACATCGCGGCTCGACCAATCAGCACAAAAGCGGTTGACGAGACTTTCGTTCGCTAGCTCGAGTTCAGTTTTCATGTGGCTGCCCCCCTGTGGGCCGGTAGGGTCGCACATCCGACGATACCGCTAGCAGCGGCGAGCACTGCTCGGCGACCCAACTGAATGCCCTTAGAAGTTTGGATCATTGCTAAACCTCTTATTCGACGCGCTGGTCGATCCGGCATATTACCCGAAACCCAGCCGTCGACCAGAGACGGCAGTGCTTACGGCCCGCCAGTGGGCAATGCAGTTCGCGCCAAGCGGCGTTATCATCCGGACTTTGCCACCTCATATACATATATCAATGGCCATGATTCACGAAAGTTTTCCTGTCGGCCCGCTTCAGTGCAACTGCACGGTGCTTGGAGACACCGAGACCGGCCGGGGTTACGTGTTTGATCCGGGCGGAGATCCAAAACGCATCATGGAGGTCGTCACAACTCTTGGTCTGAACATTGAAGCGCTAGTGCATACGCATGCCCACCTGGATCATTTTCTGGCGGCTGCAGATATACATAATCTAACCGGCGCGTCCGTTTGTTTGCACCCTGATGATCGTTGGCTTTGGGATAGTCTCGAATCGCAGTGCCACATGTTTGGCATCCCATACAATCCGGCACCGGATCCCGATCATTGGTTGAACGACGAGGAATCGCTGCGTTGTGGCAATGGCCTGTGCATTCATACGCCCGGGCATACGCCCGGGTCGATGAGCTTCTATTTTGCCGACCAGGGATTGCTGCTCGCCGGAGACACGCTATTTCTCGGATCGGTCGGCCGAACCGATCTACCCGGCGGCAACACGAACCAATTGAAGAGGTCTATTCAGCGACGACTGTACACGCTGGATGAAAACACGCTGGTCATTCCCGGCCACGGTCCAAGGACGACGATCGGCGCCGAAATGCGGCATAACGCATTCATTAGAGCAACGAAATAGCGGGCTTAGGGCGCTCTCGGCAAATAACTAATGCCGGAACAGCATGTTTCGAGTGCCCCACATGCCTTCCAATGACCGCTTGATTTCGGTCGGTTAGCTTAGCTCAGCAGGGAGCAACCTACGGCACTAATTAACGGAAAGTTCTGATCGATCACGAAAGTAATCGAGGGATTCAGGATTCGCAATCGCGTCTTCGCTATTAATCGCGTGTCCGCAGACTGCGGCGCGCACTGCCAACTCGACAAGTTTGCCGCTGCGTGTCCGGGGAATGTCCGGCACGGCCAAAATTTTGGTCGGCACGTGCCGGGGTGAGGCATTTGTTCGGATCACGTCGCGGATTTTGTTCTCAAGCGCGCCAGTGAATTTTATCCCAGGCTGAAGTACAACGAACAGAACAACGCGCACATCGTCCTCCCATTGCTGACCGATCGCGATACTCTCAACCAACTCATCGAGCTTTTCGACCTGCCGGTAAATTTCCGAGGTGCCGATGCGCACACCGCCCGGGTTAAGAATCGCATCAGACCTTCCGTAAATAATCATCCCTCCGGCAGACGTTAGTTCGGCATCGTCTCCATGAGTCCAGACACCTGGGAAACGCTCAAAGTACGCCGCGCGGTAGCGGTTACCGTCCAGATCGTTCCAAAATCCCACTGGCATTGACGGAAACGGACGGGTGCAAACCAATTCGCCACGGCTCCCAACAGGCAGAGACTTGCCATCCTCGCCATAAATCTCCACCGCCATGCCGAGACCCCGGGATTGCAATTCGCCGCGCCTGACCGGCAACAACGGATTACCGAGTGCGAAACAGGAAATTAGGTCGGTACCCCCAGATATTGAACACAGCTGCACATCGTCCTTTACGTGCTGATATATGAAGTCGTAGCTCTCCGGAACCAGCGGTGATCCGGTGGACAGAACCATGCGCATATTGGTGAGTTTATGGTGCTTCATCGGAACATGCCCTGCCTTCTCTACCGTCGTCAGAAACTTGGCACTAGTCCCGAATACCGTTATGCCCTCGTCCTCGGCCAGTTGCCAGAGTGAGTCCGGATCTGGATGCATCGGCGATCCGTCATAGAGAACTATCGTAGCTCCGCTGGCCAAACCACTGACGAGCCAATTCCACATCATCCAGCCGCAGGTCGTAAAGTAAAACAACCGATCGTTTCGCATCAGGTCAACATGCAGTGCGTGTTCCTTAAGGTGCTGCAGCAACGTTCCACCGGCCCCGTGCACGATACATTTAGGTACACCGGTCGTTCCCGAGGAATAAAGGACATAGACAGGGTGGGTAAATGGTAGCGATTGGAAATTGATTTCGGTGGCATCTGCAATGAAGTCTTCGTAATGGCTAGCCTTGTCGACCATTCGAATGTCCGGCTGGCTATTCAAGAACGGCACCACCACAACATGCTCGAGGCCTTCAAGCAACCGGCTGATCTGGGCAACCGATTCAAGCGAGTCGATACGTTTGCCCGCGTAGATATATCCGTCAGCCGTGAATAGAACCTTAGGCGAAATCTGACCGAAACGGTCCAACATGCTCTTAACCCCGAAATCTGGTGAACACGACGACCAAATCGCCCCCAAGCTGGTTGTGGCCAGCATCGCGATCACTGTTTGAGGGTGGTTTGGCATAAACGCGGCTACACGATCACCGCTACCGACACCGACCGCGTGCAGCCCAGATGCAACGCGCGAAACCTCGCGGTAGAGATCAGCAAAACTGAGTTCGATACGAACCCCAGATTCACTGCGGAAAATGATTGCTGGCCGCGCGTCCCGATATTTCAGAAGGTTCTCGGCAAAATTCAGTCTGCTGCCCGCGAACCATCTAGCACCCGGCATTTTGTCGCCATCCTCGAGTACGGATTCACCGAGCCGCTGAAATCGAACGTTCGTGAATTCAGCTAAAGTTGCCCAAAATGCTGCTGGCTGATCGACAGACCAACGGTACAAATCATCATAGTCGGTAAATGCCCGACCGGCCTGCTGGCCCGCCCGCACCATAAAGCGGGCTAAATTCGATCGCGCAACGCGATCAGGCGTTGGCGTCCAGACCACTGAATCGTCAGGCATTTAAAAATCTCCAACAACGCTACTCAGCGGACACCCAATTGACCGACACCTCAACATTGCTGCCTGCAACTGATTTCAAAATGCCAAGCTTGGGAATTATTCCGTCGCAGCCAAATCAAAGACCTTGCCCGGGTTCAGAATTCCGACCGGATCCATGGTCTGTTTCAGAGTGCGCATCAAAGAGATTTCATTAGCGCTGCGACACCAAGACAGATACGGTTTTTTTTCCAGGCCGATGCCGTGCTCAGCCGACACCGAACCCCCTATGCGCCTTAATGGCTCGTAGACTGACTCTTCAACACCCTGCCGGGTGGTCCCTGACCCATCCCCTGCAGCAATGACGAAATGAATATTGCCGTCGCCTAGGTGGCCGAACACAAACACGTGAGAATTTTTCCAGCGACTCCTTAGGCTGGCAGTTACCTCATTCACGTAGGCTTCCATGTGCTTCAAACCGAGACTGACATCGAAAACAAAGCACGGCTCAAATTGCAGGCACTTTTCCACATCATCACGGATTGCCCACATTCCGTCACGTTCCGACCGCGACTTAGCCAGTGCGGCTTCGGCGACAAGGCCATCGACTTCGGCTGCCGCTATGCTATCAATGAAGCGATTGGCATCCTGAGTCGGGTCACCGCCCAGTGCTTCGATCAACACGTAGTAGGGGTAATCAGCGGCCAGCGGCGGCTCCGATTTGGGGACCGACGATGTGACCAGCTCGTAATAGTCCTGCCACATCACCTCAAAAGCACTCATCGTCCCACCGAGCAGGCTGTCCATACGGTTCAATAAACCGGTCACACTGGCAAAGTCATTGCACGCGATCAGCGCGGTCTCCTGGCTACGCCACATCGGTCGCAGCCGCATGACCAACCGGGTAATGACACCGAGCGTGCCTTCGGTGCCAATAAAAAGGTGCTTCAAATCGTAACCGGCATTATTCTTGAGCATCGTGTTCATCGACGAAATCAGCGTGCCATCGGCCAGCACGGCTTCCAGCCCAAGCACCATGTCACGCATCATGCCGTAGCGAATCACCCGGTTGCCGCCCGCATTGGTCGCCGCATTGCCGCCCAGCGTACACGAGCCACGCGCACCCAGGTCCAGCGGCAGCATCAGGCCCGTGGCTTCAGCCTGCTCCTGAGCGTGCTGCAGGGTCGCGCCGGCCTGGGCCGTCATGGTCCGCCCGACCCTATCGATTGCCTCAACACGGTTCATTCGCTCAAGTGACAGCACTACGTCTTTCGGTACGGTCAGAGAAGCTTCCACCAATCCGGTCAAACCACCGTGCGTGACTACCGATTGGCCCGCCCGGCTGCAGGCACTGAGCACAGCCGCAACTTCCGGTGTGGTACACGGCCGCAAAATCGCGCGCGCACGGACAGGTTCCTCGCTCCAAATGCCGGCCCGGCGTCGGGTAACGTCGGCGCCAGTGAGCACGCCTTCCGGCCCCAGCACATCGCGCAGGCTTGAAATCAGTTTATCAACCATCGATCAATCGTCCCGCTACAGGCTATGTTCCGGTGGACCGTGATCAAGTACTCGGCAGTTCGTAATCGTGAAACTGTTCCCGTAATTCAACTTTCCGGATTTTGCCGGTGGCCGTGTGCGGCAGTTCATCAACGAACACCACGTCATCGGGAATCCACCATTTGGCAACCTTTCCATCAAACCAGCTGAGCATCGCAGTTTTATCGAAATCCGCACCTAGCTGCCGTACGACAATGAGCAGCGGCCGTTCCCCCCACTTCGAATGAACCACGCCTATGACCGCGGCTTCCACAACCTGCGGGTGATCAACCGCAGTATTCTCAAGCGTAATTGAGCTGATCCATTCGCCTCCAGACTTAATCACGTCTTTGGTTCGGTCCGTGATAAACATAAACCCTTCCGGGTCGATCGTTGCCACGTCACCCGTATCGAGCCAGCCGTCGCCATCGATGTGCGCCTTTTCGCCGCCGAAATAACCGTTGCATACCCATGGCCCGCGAACTTTTAACGTGCCGACTGCCTTCCCGTCCCACGGCAAGTCGTTGTTGCCATCATCGGTGATTTTCATCTCCACACCGCAAACACCCCGGCCTTGTTTGGTCTGGATCCTGATCAGCTCATCCTGAGGCAGGTCGAGCATGCCCGGCTTAAGCGTGTTAAAGGTGCCCAGCGGTGTCATTTCGGTCATACCCCAGGCCTGATGCACGTAAACCTTATGCTGGTCGCGAAACTTCTCGATGACCGAGGCGGGACAGGCAGCGCCACCGATACACACGCGCTTCAAGCTGCTGAGCGTCTTACCAGACTCGTCTAAATAAGCCAGTAACCCAAGCCATACGGTTGGGACGCCTAGCGAGAGAGTTACACCCTCGCGCTCCATCAATTCATGCAGGGCCTGACTATCGCCCATCTTCGGGCCGGGAAGAACCAACTTGGCGCCGACCATCGGCACGGCGTAAGGCGTACCCCAAGCATTGACGTGAAACATAGGCACGACCGGGAGCACGCAATCCATAACGGACAAATTAAAAACATCCGGCATAGCCTCAGCGTAAGCGTGCAGAAGCGTCGCACGGTGATTAAACAAAACGCCCTTCGGATTGCCCGTCGTACCAGACGTGTAACACATGGCACTCGCCGTGCGTTCTTCCAATTCGGGCCAATCATAGTTATCCGATTCTTGTGCGAGCAGATTTTCGTAGCACATCGCATTGCGCAGCTTGGTTTCCGGCATGTGCTCAGCGTCTATCAGTACGATGAATCCTTTGACTGTTTCGAGCTGATCTTGCATCTGTTCGAGCAACGTTACAAAGGCAACATCGGTAAACACATACTGATCCTCGGCATGATTGATGATGTATTCAATCTGCTCGCTAAATAAACGTGGATTGACGGTGTGACACACTGCGCCAAAGCAGGAGATGGCGTAATACAATTCGAAATGGCGGTGATCATTCCAAGCCAGCGTTGCTAGTCGGTCACCCTGCTGGACACCCAAGCGGTCTAAAGCATTCGCAGCTTGGCGAGCACGGCGAAATGCATCCGTGTAGGTATATCGATGTAAAGGGCTATCGGCAGTAATGGAAACGATTTCGCGTTGACCAAAATTGGCATCAGCGAACCGCATAATTGCGGAGATTAACAGCGGCGTGTCCATCATCAAACCGTGCATGATGTGTACGCTGTATCGATATCCTAATGCCTGGCGCCTATCCGCCGATGTAATACATCTCGACCTTGTTGCCTGGCGCCGCCTGGCGGGCTCTCAGTTCACTGTAGCGATCGTCTCGACCACTCCACGCATTGTTAATGAGTGCGGCTAGGTCCTGATCACTCGCTCCGGCCCGAAGCGGCTCACGCAGGTCTGTACCCTCCGATGCAAACAGGCAGGTAAACAATTTGCCGTCAGAAGATAATCGCGCCCGATTGCAGGACCCGCAGAAAGGTTCCGTAACCGACGTGATAAAACCGATCTCTCCCTGGCCGTCTTCGAACAGGTAACGGTTCGCGACTTCGCCTTGGTGGTTTTGTTGCGCGGGTAAGATCGGCCAGCGTGCATTAATCCGATCGACAAGTTCGCGAGCTGGAACTGTTTCTGACAATTGCCAATGATTGATCGTGCCAACGTCCATGTATTCAATGAAACGAACGATAATGCCAGTACCCCGGAAATGTTCAACCATATCAAACACGCCCTCGTCGTTTAGGCCTTTCTTCACCACGACATTGATCTTTATCGGTAACAGGCCCGACTCCTCCGCCTCGCGAATACCGTCTAGCACCCTGTCTTTGCTGCCACGCCCACCGGTCATGAGGCCAAACACTTGGTCATCCAGTGAATCCAGGCTGACCGTGACTCTATCGAGTCCGGCTGCCTTCAGTGAGGCCGCCTGTTGAGCTAACAGAATACCGTTAGTCGTCAGTGCGATATCGTCTATCCCGTCGATCCGACCCAGATCTCCGATTAGATCCTGAAGGTTGGCCCGCAGCAGCGGTTCGCCGCCAGTGATACGTAGTTTGCGCACGCCGAAGTCGGCAAAAATGCGCGCCAGTCTAATGATCTCAGTGAACGACAGGCGTTGAGCCGTCGTCAGGAAACGAAAGTCCTTGTGATACTTGTCTTCCGGCATGCAATACGGGCAGCGGAAATTACAACGGTCCATGACCGAAATACGCAGATCGCGCAATGGTCGCCGGAAACGGTCAACTAACCTGATCGCGGTTGCAGGAAACTCGACGATTTTCTCTTCCACGCTGTAGGTCTTCATTCTTTGCTGGGCTTAGAGCCCGGAAATGACGCTAACACAAGGTTGACGTATGTCAAACAAAGTCCGGCCCGTCTGCAACCTTAGTTTATACTCAGCGGGCTGCCCAACATCGAACATCAAGAAAACTGATGCCCAGCACCGATTTGCCGAACCGCATGACCGCCATTGCGATCACCGCGCCTGGCAGCCCTGAAGTTCTACAGCCGGTGACAGTGCAGGTTCCGCAACCCACGAGTGGCGACGTGTTGATTCGAGTCGCGGCCGCTGGAGTCAACCGCCCCGACTGCCTGCAGCGGCGCGGTTTGTATCCTCCGCCCGCGGGTGCCTCTCAATTTCCGGGGTTGGAAGTAGCTGGCACCGTGGTCGACATAGATTCAGCGGTCAGTCATATCAAGGTTGGCGACACCGTCTGCGCATTGTTAACCGGCGGTGGTTACGCAGAATATTGTACGGCGCCGGCTGTACAGTGCCTACCAATCCCGGCTGGGATGCGCGCCATCGAAGCGGCTGCCTTGCCCGAAACATTTTTTACGGTCTGGAACAACCTGATCAATCGCGGTGGACTGAAGCCAGGTGAGCGGTTGCTGGTTCACGGTGGTGCCAGCGGTATCGGCACAACCGCGATCCAGATTGGACATGCCTTAAAGGCGCGGGTGTTTGCAACGGCCGGAAGCGACGAAAAAACCGCAGCATGTGAACGGCTTGGCGCCGAGCGCGCTGTGAATTATCGGAAAGAGGATTTCGTCGAGGTCATAAAGCCGCTGACTGACGGGCACGGTGTCGACGTTATTCTGGATATCGTCGGTGCTGGTTACT
>Ga0310345_10005635_pt1 | contig 11066 bp, 10 predicted proteins | sample HC15DNA20500_MG_FD_204667 | JGI IMG/M metagenome (GOLD analysis project Ga0310345, IMG submission 204667) | Marine microbial communities from station ALOHA, North Pacific Subtropical Gyre - HC15-DNA-20-500_MG | ecosystem: Environmental > Aquatic > Marine > Oceanic | place: Pacific Ocean: North...
CTGATCGTCGATCGTCAGCGTTGCGGTTTTATTGTTATTGGTCATGAAATCCCTTCCCGAATGTAGGCTGCGGAGATGCTCCCCGCCGTCTGGGCCTAGCCCCAAATGGGGCTGTCCCGTTCAGTTATACCTGCCGCCCAAAGAAGTGGTGAACCAAAACTTAGGCCGCGGCGTCCGTCAGTCGGGCAAGGGTCTCATCGCGCCCCAGCACCAACATCATGTCAAAAACCGATGGGGTGACTGCCCTGCCAGCCAAGGCCGCCCGAAGCGGCCCCGCCAGCTTGCCAAATTTGGTGTCATGCGCGGCAGCAAAGCCGTTCAGTACCTCCTCCAGCGTTTCTTTGTTCCAGCTAGCATTTTGCAATTGCGGCGTCAATTCCGACAGTATGCCACGGGATACCGTATTGAGATTCTTTGCCGCTTTCTCATCTGGGGTGATCGGGCGTTCGGCCAAGACAAAGGTCGCTTTTTCAAGCAGTTCGGGGAATTTCTTCGCGCGATCTTTGAGGCAATACATCGCCCGTTCCAACCCCTCGGCCTGACCTTCGGTCAGCGCAGGCTCTCCTGCCGCTTCAAGATAGGCTTCGATCTCGCGCCGCAGCGCGGCATCATAGGCCTGTGCGATATGCTGACCGCAGAGGTTTTCCAGCTTTTTCAGGTCAAACTGTGCGGGGCTTTTGCGGATCCCGTCCAGATCGAACCATTCCTGCGCCTGTGCGTCGGTAAAGAATTCGTCATCCCCATGGCTCCAGCCCAGACGGGCGAGGTAGTTGCGCATGCCCGCCGCGGGATAGCCCATCACCTGATATTCCTGCGCGCCCAAGGCGCCGTGGCGTTTCGACAGCTTCTTGCCATCCGCGCCGTGAATCAGCGGGATATGCGCCCAGACCGGCACGTCCCAGCCCATCGCCTCATAAATCATCATCTGGCGGGCGGCGTTGTTGAGGTGATCGTCGCCGCGCACGACATGGGTCACGCCCATGTCGTGATCGTCCACCACGACGGCCAGCATATAGACCGGCGTGCCGTCCGAGCGCAGCAGGATCATATCGTCGAGCTGGTCGTTGCGGATTGTAACATCGCCCTGCACCTGATCGCGGATCACGGTGGTGCCTTCCAGCGGCGCCTTGATGCGGATGACATAGGGTGCGTCCGGGTGGCTCGCCGGATCGGCATCGCGCCAAGGGGAGCGATAGAGCGTGCTGCGCCCTTCGGCCTTGGCCGCCTCGCGGAAGGCGGTGATTTCTTCTTGGCTGGCGAAGCACTTATAGGCTTTGCCGGCGGCCAGCAGTTCCTGCGCGACTTCGGCGTGGCGCGGGGCATTCTCGAACTGGCTGACGATCTCGCCATCGTGGTCGAGGCCGAGCCACGACATGCCCTGCAGAATCGCCGCCGTCGCTTCGGGGGTGGAACGGGCGCGGTCGGTGTCTTCGATGCGCAGCAGGAATTTACCCCCCCGGCCACGGGCATAGAGCCAGTTGAACAGGGCGGTCCGCGCCCCGCCGATATGCAGGAACCCGGTGGGAGAAGGGGCGAAACGGGTCACAACAGGGGCGTTCATGGCGGAGGGCCTTTCGGTCAGAGATATGGTGTTCGGAGCGGCGTTTACCAATTGGTAACCATCCCGGTCTTAGGGTTTGACGCCTGTCTACCCAGTGCGATCCGCGGGGGCAAGCATGGGCCTTTGGAACCAGTTTAGCGCCGTGATGCTGCGCCAGCGCGGGCATCTGTTTTGCTGGGTGCCGGTCTGCCTCGCCTTGGGGATCGGCTGGTATTTTTCGCTGCGGGCGGAGCCTTCGGAGGTGATGCTGGCGGCGGGGGCATGTGTCGTGGTCGTGCTGGCGGTCGTCGCGCGGGCGCTGCCCGAGATCACGGCCCCCTTTGCTGTCGGCGCGGCTTTGGTCTTGCTGGGGCTGCTGCTGGCGGCGTTTCGGGCGCATTCGGTGGCGGCCCCAGTTCTCGGCTGGCGTTACTATGGCCCGGTCGAGGGGCGTGTCGTGGCGCTTGACCGAAGCCAGTCCGACGCGGCCCGCGTGACGCTCGATCAGGTCCGGTTGGATCGGGTCCCGCCCGCGCGCACGCCGCCCCGGGTGCGCGTCTCACTCCATTCGACGCTCCCCGGCGCAATTACGCCACGGCCCGGCATGCAGGTGATGACCACGGCGCATCTGTCGCCCCCCGCAGGCCCGGTCGAGCCGGGCGGCTTTGATTTTCAGCGCCATGCTTGGTTTGCCGAATTGGGCGCGGTGGGCTACACCCGCGTGCCGCTCTTGGGCATGGCGGACCCTGTGGAAGGGGGCATCGCGTTGATCCTTTTCCGATTGCGCATGGCCGCCTCCGCGCGGGTGCGCGCCCATCTTTCCGGCGATATCGGCGGTTTCGCCGCCGCCATCACCACCGGTGACCGCAGCGCCATCTCACAAGACGCCCTGCAAGACCTGCGCAGCAGCAATTTGGCGCATCTATTGGCGATCTCGGGCCTGCATATGGGGTTGCTCAGCGGAGTTGTCTTCGGCGCAGCGCGATTGCTTCTCGCGTTGCATCCGGTCACCGCTACCCGTTGGCCAAGCCGAAGCATCGCCGCGGGGGCCGCTCTGATCGCCGCCACCGGATACCTCGCGCTGTCGGGCGGAAATGTCGCGACCGAGCGGGCCTATGTCATGTGCGCCGTGGCGCTATGCGCCCTGATGATCGGGCGGCGGGCAATCTCTCTGCGCGCGGTCGCCATCGCGGGCATCATCGTGCTGACCCTGCGACCCGAGGCGCTAATGGGGCCGGGGTTTCAGATGTCATTCGCCGCGACCACGGCGCTCGTCGCCGTCTTTGGCTGGATCCGCGACTTCGAAGGCGAGGTCATTCCCAAACGCCTCCGCCCCGTTGCCGCGGTGGTGATCTCTTCGACCGTGGCAGGCATCGCCACCGCGCCTATATCGGCCGCGCATTTCAACACGATCGCGCATTATGGATTGGTCGCGAACCTGCTTTCGGTTCCCTTGATGGGGGTCTTGGTTATCCCCGCCGCCGTGCTGGCGGCGATCCTTGCGCCCTTCGGCGGTGAAGGGATACCGCTTTGGGCGATGGGTCTGGGCCTTGAGTGGATCCTATCGGTCGCGGATGTGGTGGCACATCTCCCCGGCGCGCGCAGCTTCGTGCCAGGGCCGGGGGGATGGGTGCTGCCGCTCCTGTCGCTCGGGTTTCTCTGGCTCGTCCTGTGGCAAGGTCATCTACGTTGGTTCGGCCTGCCCGCGATCATGCTGTCTTTCACCCTCTGGCAAGGAACCACACGCCCGGACGTGCTTGTCGCCGACACGGGAACGCTCGTGGGCGTCATGACCCCGGCGGGCAGGGCGCTCAGCAAAGACAAAGCCGCAGGTTTCGTCGCGCGCAATTGGTTGGAGAATGATGGCGACGGCGCGGATCAAGCCTTGGCTGCCCAAAGATGGGCGGGCCGAGAGGAGGGTATCATCCATCTGTCAGGAAAACGCGCGGTCGCCGCCTTTAGCGGCTGCCAGCCCGAGGAGGTCGTGGTTGCGTCCGCCGATATGACGACCGCCCGAAATTGGGGCTGCCAAGTCTACGATCCCTTGCGCCTGCGTGAAACCGGCGCAATCGCGCTGAACAAATCGGCGCAGGGTTGGGAAGTCACCACCGCGAAAGACCGCGCCGGGACGCGTTTATGGAACAGCCGCCAGCAGCGTCAGTAAGTGCGGATCAACCCGACCAGTCGCCCCTGAACCTTCACCTTGTCCGAGGGCAGGACTCGCGTTTCATAGGCGGCGTTGGCGGCTTCCAAAGCGACCGAAGACCCTTGTCTGCGGAAACGCTTCAGTGTCGCTTCCTGATCTTCGACCAAGGCCACCACGATATCGCCATTGTCGGCGACAGAGGTTTCTCGGATCACCACGATATCGCCATCGTTAATACCCGCCTCGATCATCGAGTCGCCGCGCACTTCGAGGGCGTAATGCTCCCCCTGACCAGCGATCATCCCGCCGGGCACCGTGACGCTATGGGAAACTTGGGAGATCGCCTCGATCGGGACACCGGCAGCAATCCGGCCCATGACCGGCACATCGAACGCATGATGCGCCGTGACCGGTTGCGCCGCAGGCGGGGGCGGGGCATCGGGCCGGTCCCCGTCGATCACGCGGGGGGCGAAACCGGGCGCACCGCCAAGGCTTTCGGGCAATTTGACCACTTCGATCGCACGCGCACGGTGGGCAAGGCGCCGGATAAAGCCCCGCTCCTCCAATGCCGTGATCAGCCGGTGGATGCCGGATTTCGACCGCAAGTCGAGGGCCAGTTTCATCTCATCAAAGCTGGGCGGGACGCCGTCGCGCTGCACGCGTTGGTGAATGAAAGAAAGCAGATCGAGTTGTTTTTTGGTCAGCATCGCGCGGCCCCTGAAGCTTTTGTTGCTTTTGTTCTAGGGATGTTCTTGTTTTGTGTCAACCGTGGGTTGGCGTTAAATCAAGATGTACTTTTGCAAATCGCCCGCCTTGCGCGCCGGTTCATTAGGCGGGCGGATCATCAGTGCATCGGCCTGCGCGAGCACGGATAGAAGTGACGAATCCTGCCGATCATCCGGGTAGAGCGCGCCATCCCGAAGATGGGCGCGCATGTAATGCGCACGCGGCCCATTCGGGCCAATCTCGCGTCCAAGGGGGGCTTCGCGCATGACAGCATGTACTTCGGTCAGCCCAAGCATGCGCCGCAGCATGGGCAACACGAAAATCGCACCGCAAACCATTGCAGAAACTGGGTTTCCCGGCAGCCCGATCATCGCGGCATCACCGATCTTGCCTGCCATCAACGGCTTGCCGGGGCGCATCGCGACCTTGTAAAATGATTGCTCCATGCCAAGCTCAGCCGCCACGGGCGCGATGAGGTCATGATCACCCACCGACGCGCCGCCGATGGTGACAATCAAATCAGCGCCACGGGCCAGGGCGAAGGCCTGTTTGAGCGATGCTGTGGTGTCCCGCGCGATGGGCAGCATGCGTACCTCGGCGCCCGCCTCTTCGAACATCGCGGCGAGACCGTAGCTGTTGGAGGCGATAATTTGGTCGGGGCCGGGGTTTTCACCGGGTTGCACCAATTCATCCCCCGTAGCGAGGATTGCGATGATGGGTTTGCGGGTGACAGGCACCTGTCCCACGTTCATGGCGGCGAGCAGTGCCACATCGGCGGGCCGGAGAATGCGCGGGGCGGTTAGGTCTTCGCCTTTGGTGAAGTCTCCGCCAGCGGGGCGAATATTGTCTTTGTCATCAATATGGTGGCCGAGGGTGATAAGGTCGCCGCGCCGGGTCACATCCTCTTGGATCACCACGAAATCGGCGCCTTCGGGCACCGGCGCGCCGGTAAAAATGCGTACGGCTTGCCCGGCCCGCAGCCTGCCCGCGTAAGCATGGCCCGCCGCGGCTTCGCCGACGACCTTGAACATCGCATCCGGTTCGACTTCGGCGCGGCGCAGGGCGTAGCCGTCCATAGAGGAGGCGGCGAAAGGCGGTTGGCTGCGCCGCGCGCGCACGGGCTGCGACAAGACACGGCCATTGGCGCCGCGAAGGGCGACTTCTTCGGTTTCCAGAGGGGCGACAAGGTTCAGGACGGCTTCCAAAGCCGCTTCGACGCTGATCATGTCGCCTCGTAACGGCCTGATTTACCGCCATCTTTCAGAACGACCCGCGTGCCGCCAATCTCCATCGCCTTATCCACGGCTTTGGCCATGTCATAGACGGTGAGGGCGGTGACGGAGGCTGCGGTGAGGGCCTCCATCTCAACCCCGGTTTGACCGGTGGTTTTGACAGTGGCGAGAATTCGGATGCCGGGCAGTGCGGCGTCGGGAGTCAGATCAACGCTGACCTTGGTGATGGGCAAAGGATGGCAAAGCGGGATCAGGTCTGCCGTCCGTTTGGCCGCCATGATCCCGGCAAGCCTTGCGACCCCCAGAACATCCCCCTTTCTTGCGCGCCCTTCAGTAATGATATCAAGGGTTTCCGGCGTCATCTTGATGTAGCTTTCAGCCTTGGCCACCCGCGAAGTCACGGCTTTCTCCGAGACATCGACCATATGGGCGTCGCCCTCGGCGTCGAAATGGGTGAGCGCCATTACATCCCTCCGGGAACAAGCGGGTTGGCGAGCAGATCGCGGGTGGCCTGTTCGACATCTTGCTGGCGCATCAGGCTTTCGCCGATGAGGAAGCAACGTGCGCCGTAGACCGCCATATCGGCAAGATCGGCGGGGGTGTAGAGGCCGGATTCACAAACCAGCATACGGTCGTGGGGGACGGCCTCTGACAGTTGACGCGTCACATCAAGAGAGGTCTCGAAGGTGTTGAGATTGCGGTTATTTATCCCGATCATGCGGCTGTTGAGCTTTTCGGCCCGGGCCAGTTCATCCGCGTCATGAACCTCAATCAGCGCGTCCATGCCCCATTCATCTGCCGCTTGCTCAAGTTCCGCGGCCTGCGCGTCAGAGACGGAGGCCATGATAATCAGGATGCAGTCGGCACCAAGGCTGCGCGCTTCGGCGACCTGATAGGGATCGTAAAGGAAATCTTTGCGCAGGACCGGCAGATCGCATTCGGCGCGGGCTTCAACGAGGAATTCCTTCGCGCCCTGAAAACTCGGGGTGTCGGTAAGGACCGAGAGGCAGGTCGCGCCGCCTGCGGCATAGGCGCGGGCGAGGGCGGCGGGTTCGAAATCTTCGCGGATCAAACCTTTGGAGGGGCTGGCTTTTTTGATCTCGGCGATCAGGCCATAGCCTTCGCGGGAGGCTTTGTGCAAGCTCTGCGCGAAGGGGCGGACTGGCGGGGCCGCGCGGGCCGCGGCCTCGACCTCTGCCTGCGATTTTTCGGCCTTGGCAGCGGCAATTTCGTCCAGCTTATAGGCTTTGATTTTTTCAAGAATTGTGGCGGTCATGGCTTCCTCACGGCTTTGTCCAATGTATGCCGGGCTTGCCTTGGCCCTGCAACCAGTCATTCACGCGGCTGAAGGGGCGTGAGCCGAAGAAGCCGCGCCTTGCCGACAGCGGTGAAGGGTGCGGCGTCTCTATCTTCAGGTTGCGCGCCGGATCGACCTCTGCCGCCGCCTTTTGCGCATGCGCCCCCCAAAGCAGGTAGGCGCGGGGGCGATCAGAAAGACCGTTGAGCACCTGAGCGGTCAACTTTCGCCATCCGAGCCTCGCATGCCCATGCGCGCAGCCCGCCGGAACGGTCAGCACGTTATTGAGCAGCAGAACCCCTTGATCGGCCCAGAACCGCAGATCCGGGTCTTGCGGTGATGCGCCAAGATCGGCGTCTAACTCTTTGAAGATATTGGCAAGGGAGCGGGGAATGGGGCGCACATCCGGCTCGGCCGAAAAGGCATAGCCATGGGCGTGGCCGGGTGTCGGATAGGGGTCTTGGCCAAGGATCACCACCTCCACAGCCGCTGGTTGCAGATGCTCAAGTGCTGCGAATATCTGCGGGGCGGGCGGTAGGACCACCCTCGTTTCTGCGGCAAGCTGCTCGGCAATACGCGGCCAATCCTCGGCAAAAAAGGGCAGCTCGGCCCATGCGCCGAGGGCAGTGAGGCTGGGTAGCGTCATGCCGACTGGCTGATCTGCGCCACTTTTTCGATCCGCTCGCGCGCAGCGCCACTGTCGATGCTTTCGCGGGCCATCTCAACGCCGGTTTTCAGATCTGGGGCCACATCGGCCACCACCAAAGCAGAGGCCGCGTTCAGCAGCACCGCGTCGCGGTAGCCTGATGGAACTCCGTCAAGGAGCGCCTTGAAATGTTTGGTGTTTTCGGCGGGCTCACCCCCGGCGATGGCCTCGAACGGATGGACCGGAAGGCCCGCGTCTTCGGGGTGCAATTCGCGCAGGTTGACGACACCGTCTTCCAGTGCTGCGACCCAGCTGACACCGGTGATGGTCAACTCATCCGTGCCGTCCGAGCCGTGCACCAGCCATGCTTTTTCCGAACCAAGTTGTTTCAGCGTCAGCGCCATCGGTTCGATCAGCTGGCGCGTATAGGCGCCGGTCAACTGCCGTTTGACCCCTGCCGGATTGGTCAGCGGCCCAAGGATGTTAAAGATCGTGCGGGTGCCAAGTTCGGACCGGGTCGGCATGACATGGGCGACGGCGGGGTGATGCATGGGCGCCATCATGAAACCGATACCGGCCTCGGCCAATTCACGCTCGACCACCGCGGGGCCGACCATGACGTTGATCCCCAGTTGCGACAGCGCGTCGGAAGCACCCGATTTCGAGCTGAGGTTGCGGTTGCCATGTTTCGCCACGACAGCGCCCGCGCCTGCGGCCACGAAGGCGGCGGCGGTCGAGATGTTCAGCGTGCCCTTGCCGTCACCGCCGGTACCAACGATGTCGATCGCGCCTTCGGGCGCATGCACAGGGTTGCATTTGCTGCGCATGACCTTTGCCGCGGCGGCATATTCGGTGACCGTCTCGCCGCGCGTGCGCAGCGCCATGAGGAAACCGCCGATCTGGCTGGGGGTCGCTTCGCCCTCGAACAGAATTTCAAAGGCTTCAACGGCCTGATCCGAGGTCAGCGGCCCGTTCGCGGCGGCATCAAGCAGGGGTTTCAACGCGCTACTCATGCCGGGACCTTCATCTCGTTCAGGAAGTTTTGCAGCAGGGCGTGGCCATGCTCGGACCGGATCGATTCCGGGTGGAATTGCACGCCGTGTAGCGGCAACTCGCGGTGTTGCAGGCCCATGATGGTGCCGTCTTCAAGCGCTGCGGTAATCTCAAGGCAGTCGGGCAAGCTCGCGCGTTCGACCACCAGCGAGTGATAGCGCGTGGCCCCGAAGGGCGAGGGGAGGCCGGCGAAAACCCCGCGCCCGTCGTGCTGCATCTGGCCCAGTTTGCCATGCACGATATCATCCGCACGCACGACCTTACCGCCGAAGGCTTGGCCCAGCGTCTGATGGCCAAGGCAGACCCCCAGAAGCGGCACGCGCGCGGCGGCGGCGGCATGGGTCAGCTCTAGGCAAATTCCCGCTTGGTCGGGGTCACAGGGGCCGGGAGACAGCAGGATACCGGCGGGGTTCATGGCCATCGCTTCGTCCACGCTGAGCGCGTCGTTGCGGTGCACCTGCACATCCGCCCCGAGGCTGCCCAGATAGTGGACCAAGTTATAGGTAAAGCTGTCGTAGTTATCGATGAGCAGCAGCACAGGCAGGCATTTCTTTGTATTAGGACTGGAGAAACCGCGCCGGAGCGCGGTATAGGTTTTCGCATACATGTTCAGGCTTGAACCCCATCGTCAAGAGTTTGGGGCAAGCCAATTGAGGGGAACGCCGGGCTTTCTGGCCATGGCGCAGACAGCAGGAGTAGCGCAGATGGCACGCGGAGTTCTGAGCGGGCTGATTTGGGGCGGTGTGGCAAGCATCGGTGTGGCCGGTGCGGTGTCGCTGATGATGCCTTTGCCGCTGCCGCCGCAGGTGGGCGATGCGCCCGGATCCGGCCCCGCCCCGGCGCGGATCAACGTGACGGATGCAGGCGAGCAGGGGCGCAGCCGCGATACCGCGCCGGTGTTGAACGCCCCCGCGCCGCGCGCGGATGTGCCGCAGCAAGACAGCCTCGCCGCGCTCGACCCCGACACACAGACCTCGGCCAGCCTGCCAGAGACCGGCGGTGCCGAGGGGCTCAGCACCCCCGCGGCCCCCGAGGGGCAGACGCCGATGTCGCCCGGCGCGGAAGAGCCTGTCATGCCCAATCCGCAGGCCACGGCGCCGGATGCGCCGCCCGCGGCGGATGAGCTTTCGATCAGCACCGAACCCGCGCAGCCGCCCGCGCCGGATGTGGCGGATATCGAAGGGGCCTTTGACGCGCCGCAGGGCATGGCCGCGCCGGAGGTCGAAGAGGAGGAGGCGATCACCCTGCCTGCGGAGGAGGTCGTGATCGAAGAGCCGGAGGTTGAAGCCGATGCGCTTGAAGACGCGCCCCGCGGTGAGGCGGAGGCCGCTGAGGCTGACCTGTCTTCCCCGGTGCCTGAGCCGGAGAGCATCGAGGGGGCAAGCCCCGCGCCGCTGGAAGAGACGGAGGTTGCCGAAGCCACCCCAGAGCCTGCTGAAACTGAAGCCGACAATCGCCCGGCCATCGGCACACCAGCGACCAGCCTGACCGAGCGAGATACAGGCGTCGTGATCAACCGCCCCGGCGCAGAGGTGGTGGCAGAGCCCGCTGAAGCTGACGAAATCGTGAATGAAGACCCGCGCCCCGTGGTGGTCAACAGCCTCGCGAGCGACCTGCAGGAGGGCAAGCCGCTGATGAGCGTGGTGCTGATCGATGATGGCACCTCGGTCACCGCAGGCAGCGCCGGGTTGGCCGCATTGCGCAGCTTTCCCTATCCGCTGAGTTTCGCCGTCGATAGCACCCTGCCGGACGCCGCCGAGCGGGTGGAAACCTACCGCGAGGCAGGGTTCGAGGTTTTGGCCATGGTCGACCTGCCGCAGGGCGCGCAGCCCAGCGATGCCGAGACCACATTTGGCGCAACGCTCGACCAGATCGGCCCGGTGGTGGGGGTGTTGGAAGGCACCGAAAGCGGCTTCCAAGGCAGCCGCGCGCTGGCCGATCAGGTGACCGATATCCTCGCGCAATCCGGCCACGGGCTGGTGACGCAGGACAAGGGGCTTAACACCATGCCCAAGCTGGCCCGCAAGGCGGGTGTGCCTGCCGATCCGGTGTTTCGCGATTTTGACAGCAAGGAGCAATCCGCGCGGGTGATCCGGCGTTTTCTGGATCAAGCGGCTTTCAAAGCGGGGCAGGAGGGCGCGGTGATCATGCTGGGCCGCCTGCGGCCCGATACCGTCTCCGCCCTGCTGCTCTGGGGGCTGCAAGACCGGGCGAGCGATGTGGCCTTGGTCCCGATCTCGGCGGTGCTGCTGCGCGAGGAGTGACTCCGCGCGGGGCGGGGGTTGACGTTAGATAATCTCGTCCTCGTCGAAGAGCGGGTCTTCCTCCAACTGGCTGGCGAGTTCGTCCACCGTCGCCTCCGCCGCGCGGGGGCTAAGTTTGGCAAGGTGAAAGACAGCATCGCCTTCGTTAACAATGGGCAGCAT
>Ga0310345_10005636_pt1 | contig 11065 bp, 7 predicted proteins | sample HC15DNA20500_MG_FD_204667 | JGI IMG/M metagenome (GOLD analysis project Ga0310345, IMG submission 204667) | Marine microbial communities from station ALOHA, North Pacific Subtropical Gyre - HC15-DNA-20-500_MG | ecosystem: Environmental > Aquatic > Marine > Oceanic | place: Pacific Ocean: North...
TTTAGGATTATTTTTTCAACGACCAAGGCAAAAAGATGCTTCGATTGGATTTATAATCGGTCTCCTTGCCATGACCTTGGTCCTCACATGGACTAACATCGATTATACTTGGCACACATTAATTGGCTGTATTGTTACCGTTTGGGTTGGAAATATTGGACCGCAACTAAAACGTTTTAGAGCTTAAACAGGAAAATACAATTAATGGCTTCCTGATCTCCTAAAACAAATTTATGACTAGAATACTTTAATGACTAAAGGATCATTTATCTTTAACCTATATTTCATAGACAGCAACTCCGCTGACTTTTTATGAAAAAGTCAGTAGAAAACCAAAGTCTTGAGAATATTCTATTTACTGATTGGAACAACCACACTAGTTATTGGATTAATTGGGGTCTTAGTCCCTTTAATTCCAACAACACCACTAATTTTGATTTCAGGATATTGTTTTTCGAAAAGCTCACCCAGAATTCACCACTGGCTTAGCGCTCACAAAACTTTTGGGCCGATTCTTAACGACTGGGGAAATGGTAGGATTATTCGTCCGAAAGCAAAGTTCTATTCCATAACATTGATGTCCCTTCTGATAAGTTACTCCATAATCTTTGCTACTGACTCACTTTATCTAAAAGTTCTGCTATTTACATTATGCATATCAGTGACATCATTCATTCTTGGGAGACCCTCTAATTAATTATGATGTATTTAGTGAGAGGTTTTTGAATTGTGGGCTGAGGTCATCCAATTCATTTTTAATGGGGTCTGAATTTTTTCGTCTTGTCAAAAGAGGGAGACACATGCTTATAATCAGTTCAATAGAATGTTCGTCCGGTCTGGGGCGCTTAACTCAGCGGTAGAGTGCCATCTTCACACGGTGGAAGTCACAGGTTCAAATCCTGTAGCGCCCACCATGTTATTACTTTCATAGACTATTTTAAATTTGTGATAGAAGAGTGTTTGAAAGTAATCGAAGACTCACTAGTAAAAAGCTATATTACAAGTGTGCAAAAAGAATCCGGTAAAACTATAAAGAACTAAATACCAGAATTTAAAACACTAAGTACTCAAACACATTTTAATGGTTTCCCAGTTACTAACTCCAGCGAACCAGCTTACCATTCTGCGAATGGCTTTCATTCCAGCTTTCGTAATTCTTGTTGTCTATAATCAACTTGGTTGGGCATTTTTAATTTTCCTCTCAGCTGGAATTACTGATGGTCTAGATGGTCTAATGGCTCGATTGCTACATCAAAAGACAACTCTAGGTGCTTTGCTTGATCCTATTGCTGATAAATTGTTATTGACTTCTTCCTTTGTGATTCTTTCAGTCAAAGATTTAGGTCTATCGAACATACTTCCACTATGGCTAACCATTACAGTAATCAGTAGAGATATATTTTTGGTTACAAGTGCTCTAATTATCATGCTCAGTACAGGACACAGAAATTTTCCCGCTTCGTTTTATGGAAAAGCTAGTACCCTGATCCAACTTCTTACCATAACGTTTGTTCTTTTTCTTAATTATAAAACCTACACAACCCAATGGTTGTTTTTCCTCTATATCTTAACTGGAGCCATCACAATTATTTCTGGTATGCACTACATTTATCGAGTTAGACAAATACTGCCCAGAAATTCAACTAACCCTGAATAATAGATTCTTACACCCTAAGCCTCAATTATGTCCCAAAAATCCTCCCTTTTAGAAACTTCTATTGAAAAAATCGTTTCTGGATCAATTGCTGAAGAAGTGGGCATGGAAATTGGTGATCGGGTACTCGCGGTTAATGACCAGAAAATCGAAGATGCTTTAGATTTTCAATATAAACTTTCACTATTTCCAAATAGTCTAACTATTAAATTGCTAAAAAGCTCAGGAGAACTTTGGAATGTTGACATTGAAAAAGAGGAGGAAGAAGATCTGGGTCTGGAATTGGAATCTATACAAACGAGAATTTGCGATAATAATTGCATATTCTGTTTTGTGCATCAACTACCCCGGGGAAAACAAGTGCGCCGTACCTTGAGAATAAAAGATGAAGACTTCCGATTCTCATTCTTGTATGGACATTATCTGACACTAACCAATTTATCTGAAAAAGATTTCCAACGGATTTTTGAACAAAGGCTTTCCCCTCTCTATGTTTCTGTTCATGCAACAGATCCTAAACTCCGAAAATATTTACTTCAGAATACTAAGCCAGATAATTTATTGAAAAATATGGATCGCCTTATAAAAAATGGAATCAAATTACATACACAGATTGTATTAATTCCAGAAATAAATGACGGGTTAAACCTAGAAAGAAGTATTCAGCAACTTCTTCAGTTCTACCCCAAAGTGATAACTCTCTCGATCATTCCAGTTGGTCTAACGGATCATAGACAAGGGTTACCTAAGCTTAAGTCTGTTGATACACAATATGCGCAAAAAACTATTCACCATGTTTCCAAAATACAAAGGGAAATTAAGCAATCCCATGGCACTCCTTTCTGTTTTTTGGGGGATGAATTCTATATTCTGGCAGGAGAGAAAATCCCCCCACGCTCCCACTATGGAGATTTTCCTCTTGTCGAAAATGGAGTGGGAATGGTCCGAAACTTTATTGATGACTTCCACAAAGAGTTAGTTCAACCACGGGAAGAGCCTATAATACCGATTCAAGGAACAATCGTTACAGGAAGGATTTTTTTTCCAATTTTGAAGAAGTATATTAATGAAATGAATAAAACCTTAAAAATAGACCTACGATGTATTGCTGTAGACAACCATTATTTTGGAAAAGGAATTAACGTTGCTGGATTACTCACTGGTCAGGACATTTTTACAACTAGTAAAGAACAACTTTACGGAGATTTTTTGGTAGTACCCTCCGAAAGCATGACCGGCTCTCAGAATCTCTTTTTGGACAATTGGACATGTTCAGATTTGGAAAAACATTTAGGAGTTCCTGTTTGGGGAGGAGGCTTTCAGGTTTCTGAATTCTTCAAGTCTATCCTTTTAAAAATCCATTCAAAGAATTCAGTGCATGTGATCTAAAAATATCTTGCTTGGCTTTCTCAGCAGTGCAAAATTATGTGAGCACAATCAAAACTGAAAAACCGAACTTAATCGCTGTTTTAACCCTAAGGTTTTATCACAACAAATAACTATTATTCCTAAGAAAAAAGTTGCATAAAGCTAGTCACCAGCACTAACATAATGCCCCGTTTATTAGGATTATTTATTGGGAATTCTTCGTCCAGTATGGAAACCACTTAACTGATTTAATAATACTTTGGTTGGCGTACCAGAGATTCAATAATCCAACATAATGTAGTTATTAGAATCGAAAAATTCATCAGATTCAAACACTGTTTTATTGGTTAATATCTCAATAATTTTTTATAGATAGGAGCCTATTTCTGCGTCTAGTCACCAAAAACACTGCTAATCCCTCGTCAAATATTTCCGGCATCCTTCTAATGATTGCGTTCACTCTATTAGTTTCTGGGATGCTAGTTTGTATTCGCATGATTCCAGGTAGTCTCCACCCATTTCAACTAGCTTTCTTTCGCAATCTGTTTGGACTGCTACTATTGATGGGTTGGCAGTCAAGAAAAGGCTTAGAGTTCCTAAAAACCCCTTACTTGAAACTTCATCTTATCAGGGGTGTATTCAATGTTTTAGCCATGCTTGCTTACTTTTATGCAGTATTTATCACCCCCATTGCTTCTATCGCGGCCTTGACCTTTACCTCCCCGCTATTTGCTTCTTTACTCTCTATATTGATCTTGAAAGAACCTCCTAGGTTTCAGCGATTGTTTACTATTGCAGTTGGAATAACTGGAGCTTTCATCATACTACGTCCTGGAAGTCAATCGATCAATCTCGGTCCTCAATTAATATTACTTTCTGCAATGTCATGGGCAGTGGTTCTTTTAGTAATCAAGAAATTATCTAAAAATGATTCTAGTTTGACTATTGCAACCTACATGGTGATATTTACCACACCTTTTACATTATTAGCAGCATTACCTTTTTGGCAATGGCCAGATTTATCTCAACTATTTTGGTTACTACTAATGTCAACTTTTGGAACAGTGGGGCAAATCACCTTGGCACAATCATTTAAATTGGCTGAGGCATCAGCTGTACTTCCACTGGATTTTCTTCAGTTAGTCTGGGGGGCTCTAATGGGTTTTCTGATCTTTGGAGAAGTACCTGACCGATGGGTCTGGATTGGAGGTTCCACAATATTTCTCAGTGCCACCTACTTAGCCCTTAAGGAATCTCGCAGTCCTTCGACTTCTGTGGCTAGCTCCTGAAAAAGTTTGGTTTTCACTTTAAAGTCTGATTGATTAGGTTTTATGATGTTAGTTCGTATAAGATTTGTACACCAACATTAAAACATTTAGGATTATTCAATGATCTTAGGACTCTGTAAGGATTATAGAAGAATCAATTTCTAATTTCTCCAGAGGAAATATTAGAAAATTCTAAAATTTTCGAGGTTGACTGCTAATGAAACTTAAAAATAAGGTTGCAATTGTTACCGGATCATCCCGCGGAATTGGTCGCGCCACAGCTATTGAATTAGCAAGGAATGGTGCTGACATCGCTGTTAATGCCCTAAACCATCCAGATGAAGGCGAAGAAGTCGTAAAAGAAATCAAACAGCTTGGTCAGAGAGCCTTCTTATTCCAGGGTAGTGTGGCTGACCGAACCCAGAATGAAACAATGATTCAGGAAACTGTAGAAAGATTGGGCCGCCTCGATATCATGGTTGCTAATGCTGCGTTTAGTGTCCGCAAACCTTTTCTTGAATTAGAAGTTGAGGATGTAGAAAAAACCTGGGGGGTCAGTTTGTGGGGCGTTTTTCATTGTTGTCAACTAGCAGCTCGACAAATGGTTAAGCAGGGAGGTGGGAGTATTGCAATTGTCAGTTCAGTACACGCCTGCCGACCTTACCCCTTATCCACTGCCTACAATGGTGCTAAAGCTGCAATCAATCACATGGCAGCCACTTGGGCCAGCGAACTCGCCCAACACAAGATTAGAGTAAATGTTCTTGAGCCTGGCTGGATAGACACGCCAGGGGAACGAGCTTATTCTTCAGACGACCAGATAAGAGAACATGGGAGGCAACTACTCATGGGTCGTTTAGGAACATCAGAGGAAATGGCTAAAGCTATCCTGTTTATGGTTTCAGAGGAAGATTCCTCTTACATGACAGGGAGCTGTTTACGAGTTGATGGAGGATTTGTTTTACCCCAACCTTGAATTAGAAATTCAAAATAGTATTCATTATAGACAAGCCAGTAAGAGGTATTTATTTGAGTCCACAAGATGACCACTCCAACCTTTCCCCTACCTCCCGTCAAAATCCTCGAGAGGGACCAGAAATCCTTCCTGAACAAGATGAGCTCAACGAACTCACTCCTGCTATGGAACACCACAATGGAATAATATTTTTTCTTTCATATATATTAATCTACCTCGCTGCTCCAGTCACCTATATTGGAATTGTTCAAGCTGCTTTAATTGATAAGCTAGGGGCAAATTATATGGTTGCCAGTTTGCCGGCATCTCTAGTTCTTTTAGGTGGTCTTGGTCCTTTGATATTTTCCTGGTTAGTCCCTTACCACCGGGAACGATCCGTCATCGTCTGGGCCTACGGCATCAACTCTTCAATTCTAGCTGTGGTTTTTACAACCTTGATTTTTCCAGTTTCGAACACAATTCGAATCGGTGCTCTTCTGTTTCAAGGGTTTGTTCAAGGGATTTGTAATTCAGTGGGTCACGCCTTTAAATATCAAATTTTGCGTCGTGGAACCACAACCCAGGGTCGAGCCAGGATATTCAGAATTTCTTTTGGATTTACGCCCTTGGCTGCAGTAGTGGGCTCACTAGGGGCGCAATTTATACTGAGTGAAAAATTCTCTTTTCTCCAGTATCCTCTAGATTTTGCTTGTCTATATGCCATTGGTATACCCTGTATCGCCGCTGTTGCTTTCTTAAGTAGCCGATATCAAATAATTCCGGTTAAGAAAAAAAAAGAAAATTCCCCTCTGTTGCCTTATCTTTGGAAAAGTATTAAATCATTTTTCTCCAATAGGGCTTTATCTTTAGCATGGATTGCCTATGTTCTTTGGTACTTTGCTATGTCATGTATGCCCAATCTTTCACTTTATACTAAGGTGGCTATGGGAAGAGCACCCAAAGAATTTTCTGGTTTAATCATGGCACTTCGCTTTGGGTTTAAATGTGCAGCTGGATTCTTACTGGGCTCAATTGCTGTTAAATGGGGAATCAGAGCTCCCGTAATTACCGCGGTTTTATTAACTGTAGCAGGACTAGCCTGGGCCTGGCTAGTCCCTGGCTATGGCTATCTTCTTTCTTTTGGGTTGCTGGGGGCAGGAGAATTAGGAGGCGCTTATCTACCTAATTACGTGGTTAGTATTTCTCCAGAAACAGAAGGAGCAAGGAATATGTCTGTACTCGCTCTAGGTCCCTTATCAGCTAGTATTGGCCCCGCTACTCACGGAGCCTTGACAGACGGCTTTGGCTTTAAAGCTAGCTTTGCTGTTGCCATTATTTCTGCTCTCTTTTCACTCAGACTGGTATTTCGCTTGCCAAACTTCGAAAGAAAACAATCAACTAAAGAAATAACTCATAAGTAATGATTTTCCATTTAATTTTTCATTGCTAGTTTGACATACTGCACTCCCTTACCCGATGGCTGGGCACACCAAAATGTTACAAGTAAAGTTCCATCTTGAAGAGGTGTTACCGAAGGTTCTCCAAAAGCAAAATCTGTCCACTCAGAATGTCCCCCTGAAGAACTACTCTGTGTTGCTGTTTGAGCCCGCCAAACAATTTCATTTGACTCAACTCCAAAATTCGAATCCGTCGGATTAACAACTGCCAACCAAATCCCCACTTCCCCATGCTTCCTTTGATTGTAAATAAACAAAGCACGACCACCTGGTAAAGCCGCCAGAGCTGTTGACTGTCCCATAATTCCCGTTGAATGTGTTGGCCCCCACGATCTTCCACCATCATGGGAAATGGAAAAAGCATTGGGATACTCCTGTTTTTCTTGATGGTCTACATGCCAACAGGTTCCCAAAACCCTTCCATCATCAAGCTCAATTATCCAAGCTTCTGCCCCGCCAGAATGTTCTTCCGGAAAGCGCAACATTGCTGTATGTTCCCAAGTCTTTCCCTCATCTTCACTTATAATTGCAACAATCTGTTGTCGATCCACAATCACCTCGGGATCAAAAGTGTTATAGGGTGCAAAACAAGCAAGCCAATGACCCTGTCGACTCACACATAATGCTCCAGGAGCTTCAGCAGAGCCTTTAATCGGAAGTGAAAGAAGTTGAGGCTCACTCCATCTTCTTCCTTGATCGGTTGAAGTTGCCCAAAATAACTTATTCTCTTTTATGCCCTGACTTTCATTTGACCAAAACAGTTCCCCTTCTTGGTCAATTGGAATGGAGATTCCATAAAGAAATAGTTTGTCTGCAGGAGAATGACTAATCGATCCTATAATGGAATAAGTATCCTCTAAGTGGGGCCAAATAGGGCCTTGTTCTTCCCAGGTAAGCCCACCATCTTTTGAACGGGCTATCCCCATCGCAAAATCATTAACCCCCAAACCTGAATTGCGCCCAAAACTGCATAACAGTTCTCCATTCGACAAGGCAACCGCTCTAGAACCTCCTGCAGCAGCTCTTTTACCCCCGGGTTTTCCTTGACAGATGAATCCTTCGCCAATAAGTTCAAATTTCATCGAACATAGTCCTTTCTAATATTTTTGATACTCTTATACCCAAAGGTAGATTTGACCTAAAGGGTAGAACTCTAATAAACTTATCATTGATTTTCATACTAAACATAACTCTTTTTGAACACACAAACATTTTGCAAAAGCAAACAACACGGCTAAAAGTAAAAAATATCTTTACCTTTTTCATTCTATCGTTTGGGTTCTCCTGGACCCTTCATGCTCAGGATCCCCTTATCCCTCGATTTGAAACCGATGTTGCACCAATTTTGATTGAGAACTGCATCAAATGTCATGGCAAAAATATTCAGCAGGGTGGACTTGATCTGACAACACGAAATTCTCTACTTGTAGGAGGAAATTCTGGACCAGCAATTGTTCCCCAATCCCCACAGGATAGCCTGCTTTTACAAAAAACTACATCTGGAGCTATGCCTCTGGGTGAAAAAAAACTGTCATCAAAAAAGATTGAATTGATTCACAACTGGATCGAGGATGGAGCTCTTTCTGAAGGGGAAGATCGAAAGATGCTGAAGAATTCCAAAGTTAATCCCCGCCAAATAATGGTTGGGATACTAAACCTCAAGTGTTTACTTTGCCATGGGAGACGACACCAAAAGGGTGGTCTTGACATTCGCACTAGGGAATCTCTTCTTCGAGGAGGTGTCTCCGGCCCAGCAATTGTTCCTGGAAAACCAGAAGAAAGTCTTCTTATTAAACGAATTATAAATGAGGAAATGCCTCCCCAAGAACATCAAGCAAGGTTATCCTATCGCCCAATTACATCTGCAGAAGTGGAACAATTAAGTAGCTGGATTTCCAGCGGAGCACCATTTGACAAAGAAATACCTTTGTTGGTAGATTCAGTAAATGACTCCCTTGTCACCAAAGAAGATCGAAAACATTGGTCTTTTCAACCTCCTAAAAAACCATCAATTCCAATAATTCATGAACTAAAGAAAATTAGAACTCCGATTGATGCCTTTCTTTTAAAAAAACTAAAAGAAAAAGGACTAACCTTTTCTCCTGAAGCTGACCCTCAAATTTTAATGAGGCGCGCTTACTTTGACATTATTGGATTGCCTCCTACCTCAGATGAGGTTGAGGCCTACCTAACTGATAAAAATCCTCGGGCATATGAAAATTTAGTTAACCGTTTGTTGGAATCTCCACATTATGGTGAACACTGGGGACGTCGCTGGCTAGATGCAGCCGGTTATGCCGATTCGGAAGGTCAAGTAGATTTTGATGCAATACGCCCTCATGCATGGAGGTACAGGGATTGGGTGATTCGAGCGTTTCAGAACGACAAACCCTATGACCAATTTTTAACTGAACAAATAGCAGGGGACGAACTATTTGATTATAAAAAAGATGGGCCTACTTTAAAACCACAGGCGTTAGACGCTCTCATTGCAACAGGATTTATGAGAATGGCTCCTGATGGAACTTACAGTACTTCCCAGGCATTTGTTCCTGAAAGACTAACTGTAGTTGCAGATCAATTGGAAATTCTTACTTCAACTATTATGGGGTTGACTATGGGTTGTGCCCGATGTCATGACCATAAATATGATCCAATCCCACAAAGAGATTATTATCGGTTTAGTGCTATTCTACGCAGCTCCTATGATCCCTATGACTGGCTTTCTCCTAACAAAAGCGGTATTGGTCCTGATAATGACTGGAATGATAGTAACACTCGTTTAATTTCTGGACTGCCCCAAGAAGAAATTGACCAAATCAAGCGTTTTAATGCCCACATTAATCAAGAAATCAAAATGCTTGAGGATAATTTGAAAACTCTGGCAACCCCATTCATAAAAGAGATTCTTCCTAAAAGGTGGTCTAAAGTCCCCGCTGAAATCCAAGCAGATCTTCGAATGGCCTTAAATACCCCTACAAAAAAACAAAGCCAAACACAAAAATACTTAATAAAACACTTCGGGAAAGGACTAGATATTTTCCCTATTAAAATTAAAGAATTTCTCGGATCAGAGATTTCTAAAGAAATTTCTGAAAAATCTGGAGATTATGAAAAAAAAGTTTCTGAAATCGACACTAAATTCAAACAGGCAAAGAAAAAGTTAATTGCAAGCCCTCGAATTAGAGCTTTGTTCGATATGCATGGAAAACCAACCCCAGTCCATATTCTTTTTCGTGGAGAACACTTCACTCCAGGTTCTCCTGTAGAACCTGGAGTTCCCTCCGCACTGAGCTCTGACATCAAACCATATCGAATCCTAAAACCTTTTGATAAAAACGGAACAACCGGTCGTCGACTGGCCCTAGCAAAATGGTTGGTTCAACCAAACCATCCACTAACGGCGAGAGTAATAGTAAACCGAATCTGGCAACACTACTTCAACCGGGGAATTGTCGAAAGTTCAGGAAATTTTGGTCTTACCGGTTCACCCCCAAGTCATCCTAACCTACTAGACTGGCTTTCAAACGAATTTTCAACTAAAGGGTGGAGCCTGAAGTTGCTGCATCGGATAATTTTAAATTCAACAGCTTACCGTCAAAGATCACATTACATTGAAACAATCCATAGCCAAGATCCAGAAAATATTCTGCTATCCCGTTTTCCACTGCGACGATTGGATGCCGACGCGATTCGCGACTCTATTCTGGCAGTTTCTGGGCGCCTTAATAGAAAACCCTATGGCCCTCCTGACGATATAGAAATCCAACCCAATGGAGAAATCGTAGCCAAAAATTTACCAACTGGCCAACGAAGAAGTATCTATATTCTACAACGGAGATCCCAGCCAGTTACTATACTAGAGGCCTTTGATGCTCCACAACTAAGACCTAATTGTCTGCGAAGAACTCATTCAACTGTTTCCTCTCAGGCACTGCAGCTAATGAATAGTAAAGAAATTCGTTCTCATTCTCGTTATATGGCTGGAAGGATCATTGATGAAGTTGGTACAAATCCCGAAAAAATGGTTGAACGAGTTTACATAACTACATTAGGTCGATGGCCAACAGAAAAGGAAAAAATAAATGCTGTTGATACGGTAATTAAAATGACTGAAGAATGGAACCAGAGTGTAAAAAATAAGTTTACCCTGGAACCTTCAAAGATGAAATCTACTTGGTTATCATTAGCAACCTTCTGCCACACAATGTTAAATTCTGCAGAATTCCTACATATTGATTGAACGAGGTTACAGATGGAGACTCATAAAAAAACAATCAGACAACTTAAAATAAAGGACTTTAACCGACGTAGTTTTTTTTCTCGTATTGGAGATGGTTTATACGGCGCAGGGTTAGCCTAT
>Ga0310345_10005637_pt1 | contig 11065 bp, 2 predicted proteins | sample HC15DNA20500_MG_FD_204667 | JGI IMG/M metagenome (GOLD analysis project Ga0310345, IMG submission 204667) | Marine microbial communities from station ALOHA, North Pacific Subtropical Gyre - HC15-DNA-20-500_MG | ecosystem: Environmental > Aquatic > Marine > Oceanic | place: Pacific Ocean: North...
CCGCTTTAATTTTATGAACTGTTTTACCTTTTTGTTCATAATTATAATCATCATAAGTTATTTTTGTATGTTGTTCTGGAAATTGATTAATGATCCATTGAAATTTTTCAGGATTCTCATCAATTTCTTTTTGAGTACAAATATATGTCTCATGTGATATATTCTTCTCACGAATTGAATTAGGATATAATGATGCAAAATCTAATACAGTTATAGGATCTTCTAAATATAATCCAGTATCAGGTTCAAGAACAACTGCTCCTTCAAATCCTTCTTTCGGATTAATTAATTCTTCCCATATATCATCTTTTTTATATTCTTTTTCTTTTTTAATTTCATTAAGTAATTTAATATTATTATCAATGATAAATTTTTTAATATTTAAATTAACATTTAATTTAAAATCTAAATAATTTAATTCAATTTCTTCATCAAAATCTTCTAAAAATATATTTATATTTTTTTTTTTATCATATTTATAATTATATAAATCAATTAAAATATAAATATGTTTTTTAATATCTTTTATATCTTTCTTATTTTTATGATAATATTCTTTTATTTCATTATGGACATTTATTAAACCAGTTAATGTTGGTATTCTTATCTTATTTATTGAACATTCTTTTGTGACTAATGAACTGATTTTAATCCCTTGACCTCTTAAAAATATATATGATAATGGTACTGATGATACATTAGCCATACCAATATTATTTGGTATGATATCTAATAATAATAATAAATGAATACATAATTCACAATCCATAATACAATATTTTGCTATTTTAGCTCTCCCTGAAGGACCACCATTTTTATGATAATCAAAAATCTGTTGTGGTGATACATCATCTTTTGCAAGACACCATTCAAAATTAATAATATCTTTTTTCTTTTTTAAAAATAATAATTCATTTTCAATGACAATTTTTTTTTTATCATAATTAATGATTTTGATTTTATATTTTTGACCATTTTTATATTTTAAATTACCATATTTTGTAATCATATTAATTGTAATATAATCATCTGTTTTAAGATTACCAATTAATGATGTTTCAATAATTGTACATTTATGATAATAAGGATGTTTCTTAAAACAACGAAAATTAATTATTTTACCTTTCATAAAATGTGCAGATACATTATCCAATTTATATGAATCTAATGAATGTCCTTTTTGAATCTCTTTCGCAATATCAAAGATAACTCGACCATCCATAAAAATATATTTTAATATATTATCACCTAATCCAGATGACATTAATTCTTTTGACATAACTTTACATTGTTTAGACCAATTTTTTTCATAATATGATTCAGTAATTCTAGATTCATTTAATTCATCTAATGATTTTATTGTATCTTTTTTATTTCTCATTAATCGTCCTAAACGATAAAATTTATTTGAATGACATTTTATATCATGTTTATTATATCTTTTATGACAATTACAAAATAAATAATCAATTCTTTTATTAAGATAATCGAAATCAAAACCAAAAATATTATATCCAGTCAAAAAATCTGGATTATGATATAATAGTAAATCTTTCCATTTTAATAATAATTCTTTCTCATTAGAACATTCATAAACATTTACATTTTCAATATCATCACATATTTTTTCATTTTTAATATTATTACCAATCACAACAATTGATCGATTATAACATTCATTCTCACCATATCTATGAAATACAGATCCTATCTGTATAATAGGATCACCCTTTACAATTAATTTTTGTTTTTTGTCATTTTCTAATTGATTGAATAAATTTGTTAATTCTTTAATCATAGAATCTCTCTTTTTTTTTTGATTTGAATCATCTAATTTTAAAATAAATTGATCATTCAATAAATTCATTAAATGATCTAAACTTTTTTGAGAATATTTACCATTTTCTGTATCAATTGATTGAATAATATCTGATTCATTATTTAATGAATCTTCAATACATTTTTTAATAAAACTTCTTTTAATAGTCAATGAATTTAATTCTGAATTCATATTTTGACGGAAATATTCTTCATGAATGTCAATTGATAATTTCTTAAAATCCTTAATTGGATTCGGAAAATCACCATGAGAACTGTCACATTCTATATCAAATGATGCAGTAATGAATTTTGATATATTCTCTGATTGAATTGATTGAATATCTTTTTCAGTTAAATTATCAAATTGAATATCACAATGATATATTTTATTTTCATCATCAATTATATTTTTATCATGATAATTAATCTCAATCCATCCAGTTGATTCTATATTATTTTCATGGATAAATCGTAATAATGGATGAATATTAGCTTCATATAAATTTGCTTTACAATCACAATTATGTTCTTGAAGAAACCATTTCTTTAATTTATCTTGTACTTTTTTTTCATTACCATTTGAATCTATAATAGTTCCATTCTTTTGAATTGATGATAAATTTTCATTATAATATTTTGTTATCTCACGAACACATTTCTGAAAATCACAATAAGCTTTAAAATATATTTTCGCAAAATAATATTGTTTTACCTTCTTACATTGAGGATCATAATTAAAACCATAAAAATTATGATATTGATTAATCTCTATCTTATTTTTTTCATAATTAATATATGGATGGATGATTTTTAAAAAATCCTTTACAAATGATATTGTCCAATTATTTGGGATTCTTAAATAAAAATAAGGTTGATAATCCTTAATTTGACAAACAATATTCTTATTATTCAATGTTTTACCATAAAAAGTTAAGATAAAATGTTTATCCCATTTATTTTCATCATTAAAAGATATATCATCTGATAAAATATCAATAATTTGAAATTGTAATTGTTTCATTCAAAATATAATTATTATTATTAATTAATTCATTATTTTTAAATCAAATTTAAAATTGAATTATAATAATTTATAATATATATATATATAAGTTTATGAAAGAATTTCTAATCTTTTTTTTAACAATACTTGTTATATTTACAATTATTAATAAAATAAAAAGAAATAATGAAATTATTGAAAAAATTTCAAAAATTGATAATCGTAAATATATTGTAAGAAAATTAAAAGATTCTCAATTAGCGGCTGATAAATTAGCACAAATTAATTTAAATATTTTAAAATTAATAAATCATGTAAAAGATAAAGATCGTGATGGAGTTGAAAGATTAACTGAAAGATATGATCCTAATGAATTATCAGAAACAGGTATTAATGCAAGATATACATCATATTCTGTGAATAAAGGTGAAAAAATATCAATTTGTATTCGTAATAAAGAAAATAATCAATTTATAGATGATAATTTAATCATGTTTGTTGTAATTCATGAATTATCACATATTATGACAATACAAGTTGGTCATACATTAGAATTTTGGGATAATATGAAATATTTATTAGAACAAGCTGAAAAAATAAATTTATATCAACCAGTTAATTATCAAAAATATCCGAAAACTTATTGTGGTATGAATATTAATTCAACTCCTTATAAATTTTAATAAAAAAAAAATTTTTTTTTAAATTAAATTAAATTAAATTAAATGATTAAAATTATAATATTAAATATTAAATATTTATAATATTATAATGAATAAAGAATTTTTATTTTCAGAATATAAATTTAATTATTATAAATTTATTGATATTTATACGAACATATGTTATATTTTTACAGGATCAACAAATATTAAAACGATTCAAAAATTTATAAATAATATTAAACAAGAATTATTAATTTATAATAATATAACTAATGATGAATTAATTCAAATTTATAATTCAATTGAATTAAATAAATATAATATTGATATTGATATTGATATTAAAGAATATATTGATCATTTATTTTTATTTAATGAAGAAAATTATAAAATAAAATTTATTACTTCTGATATTATTTATCAAGATGATATTATTGATAATATTTTATATAAAATTATAAAAAATTGTATGAATCATAAAATATTATCAAAAAATTTATATTGTTGGTATAATGAAAATTTATCAAATCAATTCGAAATTTTAGGATTTAATTATGAAAATGATTTAATTGATATGAAACATAATGAAATATTTCATAATGATTCAAATCTATTAATTGATGATATCTTTTTAAAAGAAAATTATCAATTAATAATAGATGAATCATATAATTTAATTGAAAAATATAATATTAAAGATAATATTATTTATTTTTTCACAATTCAAGATTATTTAGAAAATCAAGATAATGAATTTAATAATAATTTTAAACAATTATCACAATTAAATATTCAAGAATTTGATGAAAATTTATTAAATTTTCAGAATGGTATTATTTCAAAATATTGGCCCAAAATTAAAAATTTTACAAATTTAACCGAAGATACAAAAATTTATTCACAAAAAATCAATATTATTAATAATTATGAAAAAAATATTAAATTTTTCATTCAACAATCAATAAAACATGAAGATCATTTATTATCATATTTTTCATTTAAAAAAATTTATATTTATAAAAATGAAGAAATTAATTCTCAAAAAATAAATTTAAAAAAAATTTTTAAAGAATTTAAATTATCAAATAAATATCCATTTATTAAATTATATCTTAAAAAAAATGAAAATAAATTCTTTAAATTATATAAAAAATCATTAAATATCTATACTGATGGATATATAAATAAAGATCATAAAATAATTGAAAATTGGATTTCTGATTATCAAAAAAAATCGAATTTAGAATATCAAGATTATGAATATCTTTTTAATGAAAATACAATATTTATTTATATTTATAATGATAATCTAAAAATATTTATTTCATTAATTATTAATATTAATGGTACTATCAATTTTATTATTGAAAATCCTTCAAATTCAATACAATTAAATGAAAATGATATTATAGATTGTATTCAAATATGTAATAATTTAATTAAAGAATTAAATAAAAAAAAATTATATTCATATTATCGTAAAAAAATTAATTTATTTGATATTGATATTATTCATAATAATTATTCAGATACAAAAATTGATTTTATTGATTATGAATTTAAATATCATAATAATATATTCAAAAATAAAGATAATAATTTCTTATATTTTTGGAATAAAGAATTTGAATCACAAATTATTAAAAAAAATGAAAAAATTAGAAAAAATATGAATTTTATTACATTTTTTAAAAATTTTCAAATGTTTTTTCGTTTAAAACAAGATAATGAATATATTCGTGATAAATATAAAAATGAAATTATTGAATGTATCTATAAAAAAATTAATAATTATTTAAAATTATCAAATATTCAATCCATGATTAAATCTTTAAATCATCCAGATTATGATTATACACCCGAAGATATAATTCATAAATTAGAATCAATTTATAATATCACAGAAAATAATGCCAGAGAAGAATATGAAAAATTTTTAATAAAAATACAAAAACAAAATGAAAAAGAATATATTAAAAAACCAATTGAAATTGCTCCAGAAATTCATATATTAAATGAATTTTCGAATTTATCATTATTAATTACAAATGTTAAATCATTTAATGAATTAAAAAGAATAATATTCTTTCTTAAATCAATGATTAATATATATATTTATTTATTAAATTTAAATAATTATGATAAAATTAATGATAAAAAATTATATGATTATTTTATTAATCTTATTGATTATAAAATTATTGAAGATTCACAATTAGAACAAAAAAAAGAAAAAGAAAAAGAAAAATTTATATCTGATGAAGAATCATCAGATGAATCATTTATATATGAATCTGAAAAATCTTCATCGAAAAGTCCGATCCCGAAAGATGATGTACAATTACCTATTATACAAAAACTTGATAAATTTAAAATACAATTAGAAAAACTTAACGATGATCAAATCATAGAATTTGCAAAAAATAAAAAATTAATTACAGATCATTTATTAATTGAAGATATTAAACAAAGTTTAATTAAATTAAAATTATTTAATGATAAAAATATTACGATATTAAAAAAATTAGCTGAAACAAAAAAATTAGATTCTTCAGGATCAAAAGAGCAATTAATTATTACTCTTATTAATGATAATTTAAAAAAAAAACAAATTAAATTAAAATCACCGAAATCACCGAAATCACCGAAATCACCGAAATCACCGAAATCACCGAAATCACCGAAATCACAGAAATCACAGAAATCACAGAAATCACCGAAATCACCGAAATCACCGAAATCACAGAAATCACAGAAATCACCGAAATCACCGAAATCACCGAAATCACAGAAATCACAGAAATCACCGAAATCACCGAAAAGCGCGACTCCGAAAGAAAAGAAAGAATCTTCTGATGACTCTTCTGATGAATATTCTGATGATGATGATCCTTTAGATTATTTTAAAAAACAAAATAAATCGGATGATGAAGATTCTGATAATGATCAACAATCTGATGATCAACAATCTGATGAACAATCTGATGAAGACTCATATGAAGGTTCATATGAAGGTTCATTTGAAGAATACGAATCAGATATACATTCAGGAGATTATGTTTCAAATGTAAAATGTTATGGTAAATATTTATTTGATTTATTGTCAACAGATTCTATTTTAGTTGATGCAGGAGGAGGTGGTGATTGTTTTTATCATGCTTTAGGTGCTAATTTAGAAATAATATTAAAAGATATCATTGATATGAAAGGATACAAATATGAAAAAATGAAAAAAAATTATTGGATGGGTAATTTAAGAAATTTATTATTTAATTATTTTAATGATTTTATTAAAAATAAAGAAAATTTATGTATTAATTTAGAAGATAATGATATGAGATTAAGTTTAATATGTTCTCAAATAGATACTTTGAAACAAGTTAAATCATTAGGAAATAGAATTAAAAATGAAACAGAATATGCACAAGATCCTGAAATTAGTTTAATATCATTATTATTTGATATTAATATTTTAATTATAAGAAATAAAAAAGAAGGTGATCATTATGAATTAAGATGTCAGATGTATGGTAATGATTTTAATCGTATGAGAGAATTAATTCAAGAATATATTAATGATCCTATAAGAAGAACTTTACAGAAAAATAGAATGATTATCATATATAATGATAGAACATCAGTAGATCATTATCAGATCATAATACCAAAAGAATTAAAAGATGAATATCAATCTTATTTTAGTATTGTTGGTGAAAATATCATTAATACTTTAAATATTATTGAATATGAAAGTGATCAATTGGGAGGATCTAAAAAAATAATGAAAGGTGGTGCTAATAATGTTAAAGGATATTATTTAAGTAGATTAAAAAAATATGATAAAGAATTATTTAATCCAAAAGGTAAATGGAGATCAAATCAACCAAGTGGTCAAGTAAAAGGATATGCGAAATGGTGTGCCGCAAATGATAAAAGACAACCAATCTCTATCACAAAAAAAGAATTAGATTATATTGATAATTCATTAGAAGAAGGTTCAGGTAAAGATTCTTATTTAAATGCAATTAATATTGAAGGTAGAGATCCTGATATTTATTATATTTGTCCTAAATATTGGAACATAAAAAAAAATTTATGTATAAAACCTGAATCTGTTGATAAAGATGAAATTATACCTGATAAATCTAAATATACAGATAAAACAATTCTTGAAAGATCCGGTAGATATTGGACAGAAGCGGAAACAGTGGATCATTTTAAAGTTGATATTGCTAATGAAGATATTCATCCTGAAGGTTATCCTCAACCTTGTTGCTATAATACATCAAAAAAATTATTAAAAGGTAAAGATCCATTAAAAGATGATGATAATCGTAAAAATTATTATATATCAAAAGCAGAGACTGCTGAATTTGATAAATATGCTCATATTCATGATGATTTAAAAATATTCTTTAAACAAGAAAATGTTAATTTAAATTTAAAAAATATTGAAGGATTTTTAAAAATAGGTGTGAAACAAAATAAAGATCATTTTTTTAATGAATGTTCATTTTTAAATTCATTTCAAAAATTAACAGATAAAAATTTTATTAAAGATATTGAAAAAAAATCAAATATTATTTATTATCAATCTTGTTCAAATATTGTTAATGATTTTAAAAAAAACAATATATATAATCTTAATAAAGATCAAATAAAATTTATAAATAATAATTATAAAAATATTAATAAATTCATTAAAAACGATAAATTAAATTATCTATTGAAAAATCCAAAAATATATTATGAATTAAATTTATATTTATCATTTAAAAATTATTTAGATTATTTAAATAGTAATGAAGAAAAATTAGATAAATATATTATCCCATTATTATTAAAAATATATCCTATTTATAGAATTATTATTTTTGAAAATATTGAAAATAAAATAAAAATTTTAAATATTAATCAATCATTTAATGATTTTAATAATAATATAAAAAAATATAAATTTTTATTCTTTTATAAAAATAAAAATAGATATGAACCTATCTTATATAGAAAAGATAAAAAACATTTTAGTGAATTAGATTTAAATAATATTCAAATATATAAAATCATTAAAAAAATTTCTGATATTTATGATCATTCAAATGATAATTTTATTCATAATATTGATGAAAAAATCGAAAAAATCTTTAATGAAAAAATTAATCATATTTATATTGATAATTTATCAAATATAGGATATTTAATTACAGAAAAACATAAATGTATTCCATTATTTTCACAATCATTAAATAAGAAATATATTTTAAAAATTAATAAAAAAGAAATTAAAATTATTTATGATATTCAAAAATTAATATTATTATCATATAATGAAATTATTGATTATTTAAAATTATTAAAAGATTTTATAAATATTAAAGGTGTTAATATTACTCAAGATAATGATAAAAAATTAATTAATAATATTATTATTCAATATAAAGAAAATATTAATGAATTATATATACCAATTCAAAAAATAGAATATGATTCAAAAAAAATGAAAAATATTAAAATATTAAATAAATATGATAATTATGAAATTGATAAAATCATACAATTTAATGATATTAATTTAAAAGATGATCGTATTAATTATATTCAAAAAATTAATTATGAAAATGATATTATTAATTTATCATATTATCATTTAATAGATATGATTTATCAAAATAAAAAAATTGATTTTCATAAAAATGATGATATTAAAGGGATTTATGATAAATTTAAAAAATATAATTTTGATAAAAAAGATAATTTAATTAATATTATTCAATTTATTATTAATGATGAAATTTTAATAAATCAACATAAAAAAAGAAAATTATATCTAATAATTAAAGAATTATCAAATTATATATTCACAATTAATGATAATGTAAGTAGTGATGATTATAATGATATAAATAATGAAATATTATGTTATGAATATGAAAAAAAAGAATGTAATTATCCTTGTAAATTTATGGATGAATGTAAATTATGTATTTATAAATATGATATTAATCAAAAATTATTATTAAATAAAATTATTTATAAATTTATTGATTTATTAATGATTTATCATATTCATAATATTGATATGATTCTTAATGATAATATTGATATATATAATTATAATAATGATAATAATGATAATAATGATAATAATAATGATGAATTAATATTTAATTATCTTGAATATAGAAAAGATAAAAAAGGATTTTTGAATCATTTATTTCAAAATCAAAGTAATTTTTATAGAAAAAATACTTTTATTCAAAAAGATAAAAAAATTTCAAATAAACTTATTAAATATCCTGATTTTATTAATAAATTTTTTAATAATTCAAAAATTATCGTTTATCAGAATAAAATAAATAAAGATTTTATTGCGATTTCAAAAGCAATTAATAAAATTTATAATGAAATTTTAATTATTGATGAATTTTTCTTAAAAAAATTAATTATTAATTCATTAACGAAAGATGAAAATAAGAATATTATGAAAATTTATAAAAAATCAAAAAAAGATATGATAAAAAATATTCAATTAAATTCTTATCAAATTATTTTAGAAGATTTAAAAAGAATTGTAATTGAATTTAGTAAAGAAGAATTTTATTTTGGATTTTTATTATTTTCAAATACACAAAATATAAATAAAGAATTTGAATTATTTCCATATATTTCTGAATATATTGATGATCAATCACCAATTATTATTTTATATCAAGATTTAGATAATTCATTATCTAATATTATTATTAATAATGAATATTATATATCATATGAATCAATTAAAAATAATAAATATATAGGTAATTTTTTTAAAATTTAATAAATTTTTTTTTTTTTAAAATAAAATTATTATAAATATATTAATGGAGTATTTTTCTGATAAAATACATTTTTCACTTTTAAAAAATTATTTAATTAATGATCCAATTATTGATTATTTTAATCTTCAATCAAAAAATTATGAAAAAGATAAATTTTCTTATTATAAAAATTATATTATTAAAGAATCGGATCATTATAAATATAATTTTTTAAATAAAATCATAGAATTATCACAATTAGATATTTCATTGAAAAATAGTGTCAATGAAACAATTCAAAAAATTAAAAAAAACATACCATTAATTATTGGTTGTAATTTATATAATGAAAAAAACAATATGTTTATATCTTGTGATATGATAATAAAATATAAATTATTTCGAAAATTATTTCCAGAAATTATTAATATACCATTTCATTTATTATTAAAAAAAAATGATTATTTATTAATAAATTTATCATATTCAACAGTTAATTTTAATATTGATTTAAAAAATATTTATAATGATAAAATTATTTTTTATAAAAAATGTGCTTTATATTCTTTTCAAAAAATATTTAATCAATATACAAAAAATAAATCATGTTGTTTTATTATGGCAAAAGAATATAAATATAAACAAATTAAATTATCAAAGAAAGAATTTATTGGTTATGTATCATTTAATGAAAAAATCAGTCAAAAAATTAAAAATGCAAGAAATTGGATTTATTATTTAAAAGAATATAATTATCAATTACAAATTTATCCTGAACC
>Ga0310345_10005640_pt1 | contig 11061 bp, 11 predicted proteins | sample HC15DNA20500_MG_FD_204667 | JGI IMG/M metagenome (GOLD analysis project Ga0310345, IMG submission 204667) | Marine microbial communities from station ALOHA, North Pacific Subtropical Gyre - HC15-DNA-20-500_MG | ecosystem: Environmental > Aquatic > Marine > Oceanic | place: Pacific Ocean: North...
GCAAATTTCATCAGTGTAAAAGGACCAGAAATAGTATCAAAATGGGTAGGAGAATCTGAAAGAGGAATAAGAGAAATATTCAGAAGAGCAAGACAAGCATCTCCATGTATAATATTTTTAGATGAAATGGATTCTATTGCAGGCAGTAGACAATTAGAAACAACTGGAAACCATGATCAAAAATTAGTCAGTCAATTATTAACAGAATTAGACGGAATTCAAGAATTAGAAGATGTCATAGTAATAGGTGCCACAAATAGAATAGACATGATAGATCCTGCAATAATGAGAGGAGGAAGATTTGATAAAATTATCAATGTGGGAATTCCAGACAAAGATGCAATAAAAGAAATAATAAAAATACACACAGATGTATTGCCTAAACAAACAAGAAAACTCATCAATAAAAAAGAAAATATGGCAAGGATTATTCAATTAACAGATGGATTTACTGGAGCTGATATAGCATCAGTAACAAGTAAATTAGTAACAATGATTTTAGAAAAACATCAAAAAGAAATGAAAGATATTGAAACATGGAAAAAGAAAGAAAATATATTACTTAAAAAATATAGAAACGAAAAAAGAAAATGGACAAGTGAAAAGTATCCAGAATTAAACTATAATTTTGATTTATACCCCGAACCACTCAGATCAAAACGTATAAATAAAATTTCAAAAAAAGCAGAACAAGATGATACAGGAACAGAATGGAATAATAAAGAAGAAGAGGTAAGACAAGCAATAAGAAAAATGTTAGAAAAAGATACTGATACAAATTGGTTAAGCAACAAATATGATGACCGTAAACAATTCAATAAATTAAAATTTAACAAAGATGGAAAAGTCATTATAACTTTAGACACAATAAATGTGAATGAATTAACAGTAAAAGAAAATATGGAAAAAGAAACAGATACAGAAACTGTAAGGAATGAAGAAATTCAACTTACCAAATTAAAAGATGATTTACAAAAAGAAGTCAATGAAAGAGTAGAAAAAATTTATAATGATTTCGGCCAAGAGTTATTTGACCAACTAAATGATCTAGTAGAAGAAAAAATGCTTAGATACAGATTAAAAATAGAAGAAATTGAAACAGCAATAGTAAGCATAAGAGAGATAAAAGAAGGCAAACCTAGAGAATTATCTATTCCAAGACAAGTTGTCAAAAAAACAGGATTTTATGGTTAAATCACTAATTAGAAAAGAACCTTATATCAAAAAAAAAATCAATCAATAAGAGAACTATCGTCAATTTCTCCACGAAATGTTTCGTCAATATCAGTACAGGATTGTGGATGAATTTCGTACAATTAAATTTGTTTTTTAATAGATTTTTTTCCGCATCTTGAACAAAATAATAAATCAGAATAATCAGTCATATAAATCTACTTCAAAGTAATTCCATCTACGCAAGACAAAGATCTTAATTTGGTTATAATATCAGAAGGAACTTTACCTTCAATAACTAATGTTAATTTTGCAGAATCAATTGTATTTGGATCATCTGCAAGAGCTTGTCTAATAACTAAACCATTTCTTGCTAAAGCATTACTAACATCAGAAATAACACCAGGTTCATATGGATTAGCAGAAATAATTAAAACACTATATCCAAGCAAATTTGCAATTTCTACTAAACTGGTGCCAACAGGTTGTATTTTATTAAAAATTTTTTTCAAATCATTATTTGCAAGAATTTGTTTTACGGTATCACGAACAACTCGTCGATCAACATTAATAGATTTTGCCAATGCAGTATCAGATATATGAACATCTTTAATCATGAGTTTTTCATCATTACGAACAGAAATACCTAATTCAATCATCTTTTTAACAACATCAAATCTACTTTTTTGGCGAGTAAAATTTGAACGAGCTATATCCATCATTATAATAACTATTGACTATATCAAATATAATCTTTAAAGATAATAATAGATATATTTAATAAAACATTCGAATAGGAAGTAACAACATCATGATTTTAGAATTAATCCAATCCATAATAACAAGTCAAAATGCATTAATTGAAAATTATGGATTTATAGGAGTATTTGTTGCAATGATTTTACAATCAATAATACCAATAGCAATACCTTCAGACGCAGTAGTAATTGGGGCAGTAGTTCTAGGAATTGACAATATATCAGTAATAATAGCATCAACTCTAGGATCAACAATAGGAGGAATAATTGGATTCAGTATTACAAGAAAAGGAGGAAAACCACTTGCAGTAAGATTTATTGGGAAAAAAAATATTGAAAGACTTGAAAATTGGTTTGAAAAATGGGGAAATTTTATCATTGTATTTGGAAGAGCGATGCCATTTCTATCAAGTGATGCAATTGCATATGCAGCAGGATTAACAAAAATAAATATTAAATTATTTATTCCACTTGCATTACTTGGCGCATTCTTAAGAAGTCTAATACTAGTATATCTTGGAGATAAACTACTAGAATATATTCCAAAAATATTATAATAAAAATTAAAAATAACTAGTTATTACATCATGCCCATGCCGGGAGGCATTCCGCCCATTCCTCCCATTCCACCCATATCAGCGCCTGGAGGAGGTGCTGGACTTTTTGAAGAAGCAACAACATCATCAATACGTAATAACATTCCTGCAGTTTCAGTGGCAGCTTTAATTATTTGTTCTTTAACAATAGTGGGCTCATATATTCCTAATTTTTCACAATCATCTACTTGGCCTTTAACTACATTAACACCATACCACTTATGTCCTTGTCCATGTGCAGCGCCAATTTGAACTTGTGTATCAATAGGATCAAGACCGGCATTTTCAGCAAGAGTAATAGGAATAATTTCCAAGGCCTCTGCAAATTTTTGTACAGCTAATTGTTCTCTTCCACTAAGTTTATTTGCATAAGTTTTTAATAATCTTGATAATTCAGCTTCTGGAGCACCACCACCTACAACAATAGATGGTTTAACAAGTACATCTTTAACAACCATTAACGAATCATGAATAGAACGATCTGCTTCGTCAACTACTCGTTGTGTTCCTCCACGAATTAAAATTGTAACTGAACGTGGATTCTTACAACCTTCAACAAATACCCATTTATCTTCTTCAATTTTTCTTTCTTCAACGAGTTCTGATGAACCTAAATCATTCTTATTCAAATCATCAAGATTAGTAATTATTTGTCCGCCAGTAGCACGAGATAACTTGTCCATATCACTCTGTTTAACTCTACGAACAGTAAGTATTCCTGCTTTTGATAAATAATGTTGAGCACTGTCATCTATACCCTTTTGACATATTAACACATTAGCTCCTGCTTGTTGAATTTTATCAACCATATCTTTAAGCATAGTTGCTTCTTGATCTAAAAAGGCTTGTATCTGATCAGGATTAGTAATATTAATTTTAGCGTCAAATTCAGTTTTTTCAATTTCCAATGCTGCAGCAATTAAAGCAATTTTTGCATTTTCTATACGTCTTGGCATTCCTGCATGAACAACTTCTTTATCCAAAACAATTCCTTGTATAAGTGAAGTATCTTTCAATGAACCACCCGCCTTTTTTTCAACTTTTACATCGTCAACATCAACTTTGTAAACTCCGTTGTTATTATCAGCAACAGCAACTACAGCGTCAGTGACAATTTTAGATAATAAATCAGATTCACGCCATATCAATTTAGAAGCCATACTAGTTTTTGCTACTTTAATTAACCATTTTTTATCTCCAGCATCAACTTTAATAGCAATTTCGTCAAGAATCCTCAATGCCTCTTTAGCGGCTTTTTTATAACCGTCAACAACAATTGTTGGATGAACTTCTTTATCGATTAATTCTTCAGCTTTTTCAATCAAAGAACCTGCAAGAATTACTACAGAGGTAGTTCCGTCGCCAACTTCGGTATCAGCAGTTTTTGATACTTCAACCATCATTTTAGCAGCAGGGTGTTGCACGTCAATTTCTTTAAGAATTGTCGCTCCATCATTAGTAATTGTAACATCTCCCATTCCATCCACTAACATTTTATCCATTCCACGAGGGCCTAAAGAACTTCTAATAATTTCTGAAATTACTTTAGCTGCCATTATATTATTTTTTTGGGCCTCACGACCTTTAGTTTGACTTGAACCTTCTTTTAAGATTATAACGGGTTGACCACTAGGAGTCATACCTACATTTGCTTGTTGTACCATATCATATCACTTAATTTAATTTACTTTCATTACTAGAATAATTAAACATTTTGGATATTTTCATATACTACAATCATATTCTTCAATTCTATTTGGATCAAATAAACAACCATAACACAAATTTTCGATCATATGCGCCTCAGTTGGTGGAACAAATGTATCGCCGCATAATAAACACTTATTCATAACATATTTTCACATTTATTGTATTTATATCAATAACTATGTAGATCTAGTAATTGGAACGTCTTTAACTACTATTGAAGGAGATAATACAGGAATTTCTACCTCCCACCAACTAATCCAATTACGTATTTTAGATAAAGAATCAATATTCGATAATTGCCTTGGTATTTCATCACTAATACGAATTCCGTGAATAGGAGTTGTAATTTTTCCATTATTAATAATGAAACATGCGTCTCGAGGGACTGTAGAATATGAACCTGCCGCAGGATTTTGAAACCTTGTATACCAATTATTAGTAATTAATAGACCATCATCTATTGAAGATAATTGTTCTTCAACAGTAAGAAAACCAGAAGAAACTTCAAGATTCCAATATGATGGAGCTATAATTCCAGCATTACCAGTAGATTTCACTCCATATTTATTAGCAGTAGTCATATTATGAAGATAGTTTTTCAAGATACCATTTTCAATAATATTTGTAGACTGTGTAGGTATACCTTCATCATCAAAAATACGATTGTAAATACCACCTTCAGGATTTCCAATATCAGAGATTGATAAATTCTCAGATGAAACTTGTAAATTTATTTTGTCAGTAAAAAATGAATCACCAGAATCAATAGAGTCGGCAGAAGCAGCATGACCAACAAATTGGAATATATCGGCAGCTACAGTAGGGGCAAATAAAATATCATATTTTCCTGGTTCACATAATTTTGGATTTATTGATAATTTAGCATAATCGCCAGCAATTAAACCGGCATTTTCAGAATCAATATCATTAATTGAAGCTGAACAAGATATTCCATGTCCACTAGATTTAGATTCAGTGAATGCACGAATATTTAATAAATTTGTAAATGAGTCGTCGTGAGATTCGATTCCAGTAGAAGTTTTCAGGAATATTTCAGATTTTGTACTTGTAAATGAACCACAGACTCTTGATGCGCCAGATTGCAGTCCAGAATTTATTGAATTTTCGACATGATCAATAATAGATTCGTAATTATTTACTTCATCAATATCGATTGAACGATTCGGACTATAATTAAAAGGTCCTGTAGGAAGATTTGTATAATCATTATTTATTGGAGAATCATTACAAAATTGAAACAATGAATCTATATACTTAAGAATTGAATTTTCGTCTAAATTATATAATACTCCTCCAGCACGTTTTTTATCTTTTCCAAGATAAATTGATATAGAAATATTTTCAATATTATCAAAAACATCAATAGAATTATTACTAAATCGAATTAAATCTTCATGTTCTTTACCAAGAAGTAATGAATAATCATCACAATTAAGAGAAGAAATTTTTGTATCTACAATTGATAATATATTATCTATATTCATGTTCTCGTACCTACCCTTAGATTTCTTAGTCGAACATCAGGAGCACCGGTCCAAACAGGAGCACCCTGCATAGGTATTCCTTTACCACAATTCGCAGCTTTAAAATTAAGATTCTTAGAACGAGCATCTACGGAAGACCAAAATTTCTTCGATGTGAGTTCCAATACAGGAGATTTAATATTTATATCTAATTCACCATTCTTGATTTTATAAGCTTCAAATCCAACATAACGTTGATTTTCTCGCCTATCGTCAATATTCCATTCCATGAAATTTTTAATGTATACTCCATTTTTTATATCTGTCAGTAATTCATCTAATTCATAATCTCCAGGTTCAATGAATGTATTTGACATTCGAATAATGGGTTCTTTGTCAAATTCAGTACTTCGAGATGCAGCATTACTATGAAGATTTATTTTATATGAAGTTTCTCGATTATGCAATAAATCAGTAATTACACCAGCAGTAATTAATTGCCTTTTCTTTGATTCAACACCTTCATCATCAAATAAATAGAAACCCATAGATCCAGGAATTGTTGGATCATCACTAACATAAACTTCTTTACTACCTATTTGTGTGCCATTACAGTCAAAATCAAGATATGATTCTCCAGCTTGAGCAGCTTCCCTTCCAAGAATTCGATCAGCTTCAAAAGGATGACCGCAAGATTCATGAGCGACTAAACCTGCAATATCAGGACCAACAATTACATCTATATCTTCATCAAATTTTTCAGATTTAGATTTAATTGAATTTGACGCAATAACTAATTGTTTAGGGACATAATTACTAAGATCAAAAGTTTTAATCACTTCCCAACCTCCAGAACGGCCAAGTCCTGCGTAACCGGCAGGAATACTAAATGAAGATAATTGTCCATTGTAATTAGCAGTAATCTGACTATGAAATGAAACTCTAGGAACACTACTCAACAAATGAGTTCCATCAGTATTAACATAAAATTTTTCTTCAACAGAATTATCTAAAATAAGAGTTCGATTTGGTAAAGAAATATCAGAATTAAATGAAGTAATATATCCGTCAACTTCTTTAAGAACAGAAATCATATCATCGACATGAATATTTTTTAAATTATCTTTCTCGATAGCAGACCATTCCTTCTTATTTGATTTCTCTGGAGAAAATTTAATTTGAGACTTTGATATTTTCTTGGAAGATTTAGCTTTCATGATTGTCTTTTCTATAAGTTCATTAATAGAATCATCAAACATGTTAGTTGATGCAAATACCAGAACTCCATCATAAATCAAACGAATACCAATACCTTGTTTTTCAATTGAAATAGTAGGCTTTGGTTCTCCATTCTGTAAAATAGCAGCAAGTTCCTTTATAGAATGAAATCTTGCTTCGGCATATTCAACATTAAATGTTTCTAATTTTTTAAGAATAGAATACAATACATCTTCATATTTAGATAATGAATTCAATAGTAGATTTATAATAATCGGCAGATATTAGTTTTATTAAATATGAATAAAAATATGGATAAATTTGATAAAGTAAAGATTGTTCCAGACACAAGTATAATAATAAATGGAATATTATCAGAAAAAATAAACAATAATGAAATAAAAAATTCTGAAATCATTATACCAATTGCAGTATTAGACGAATTACAAGCACAAGCATCAAAAAATCAAGAAATAGGATTTTTAGGATTAGAAGAATTAAATAAAATAAGAAGCATTGCTACGGAAAAAAAGATTAAATTCAGATATCTAGGAACAAGACCATCTCTAGAAGATATTAAATTATCTAGAAGTGGAAGAATAGATGCAATAATTCGAGATGAATCAATAAAAAATGAAGCAATTTTATTTACAGGTGACTATGTACAAGCAATAGTAGCAGAAGCAATGGGTGCAAAAGTTAACTATATACCAAAAATAATTAATGATAAAGAAAATACTCTTGAAAAATTTTTCAATGATGAATTAATTACAAGTGTGCATATTAAACAAGGAATACCAATAAGAATAAAAAAAGGATTACCAGGAGATACAGAATTAATATCAATAGGAGAATCAATAGAAGAAAATGAAATAAATAAAATAATTAAAGATATAGAAGAATTTGCAAGGATAAGTGAAAAAAAAGACAAGCAAATAATTCGAGATGGAGCAAAAGTAATTCAGCTTGATAAATTTAGAATAACAATAACAACACCGCCATTTTCTGATAGAGCAGAAGTAACTATTATAAAACCGATAAAAAAATTACAAATCAGTGATTATGATATATCAAAAAAATTAATGAATAGGATAGAACAATCAGCTGAAGGAATTTTAGTAGCAGGAAGTCCAGGTTCAGGAAAAAGTACATTTGCTTCAAGTTTAGCAGAATTTTATTCTTCAAAAAATAAAATTGTCAAAACAATTGAGTCACCAAAAGATCTTCAAGTAAATCCAGAAATTTCTCAATATGGACAATTGGAGGGAGACTTTGAAAAGACTGCAGAAATACTATTGTTAGTAAGACCAGATTATACTGTATTTGATGAAGTAAGAAAGACTAGAGATTTCATAATTTTCGCAGATTTACGCTTATCAGGAGTAGGAATGATAGGAGTAGTTCATGCAAGTAATCCTGTTAATGCCATTCAAAGATTTGTAGAAAGAATCGAATTTGGAATGATAAGTAGTGTAATAGATACAGTAATTTTTCTAAAAAATGGAGAAATATCAAAAACATATCAACTTGAATTAGTAATGAAAGTTCCAACAGGAATGCTAGAAGCAGATTTAACTAGACCTGTAATCGAAATTAGAGATTTTGATGATTTAATACTCGAATATGAAATTTATACATATGGAGAAGAAAAAGTAATCATACCAGTTATCGATATTGAAAAAAAGGAAATAATTGAAAAAGAGGATGTTAAACAAAAATTAAATAAAATATTATCAAAATATAAAAATGAAATTGAAGTTGAAATGACAACGTCAAAACGAGCAACTGTTAAAGCAGAAAAACAAGTCATTTCAAAAATTATTGGAAAAAATGGTCAAGAAATAACTAGAACAGAAAAAGAATTAGGCATAAGAATCGATGTAGAACTATTAACAAATTCACTTGGAAATAATATCAATCATACAATACATGAATCAGGAAATTCGATAGACTTTTTATTTAAAAGAAAATTAAATGGAAAAGAACTAAATGTATATGTTAATAACGAATATATTTTTTCTGCAACGGTAGGTAAAAAAAATAAAATTAGAGTAGCAAAAAATTCAGAAATAGGAAAAACAATTATGAGTTCAATTATTATGAAAAAAAATATCATAATTACAAAATTATAATAATTTAAAATTTAATTTCTACCTAAAGAACGATTAATCAGAATTTTAATTTCTTCTAAAACTGAATAAAAGGAAATAACAAGTCCAGCGACAAAAAGTCCTCTAGCATAGAGATAAGTTAAATGAGATCCTGCACGTATAGTCGCTAAATTTTCATCAGAAATTTGAATTAGTCCGGCTTGTTGATCAAGAAGTTGCTGTTCAACAGTTTCAATTTGCGCAATAGCATTAATAATTGCAATAATACCAAGAACAGAGAGAAACAATCCAATAATCAACCAATTTCTTTTCAATTAATTCACATCTTTAACCAATAAATTTTCTAACCAGTATATTCCTTTAGTAGTAATTTTAAATAAGATTTGTTGTGTGGAATTTTGTTTAGACACATAATTTAATTTTTGTAATTCACTTAATCGAGAACTTATGGATTTTGGATTTAAACTAGTCAATATACTAAGTTCATTTATAGATAATGATGAAATATTTGTCTTTCCTGCTAGATATGCAACATGATTAGCAAGTAATTGTAAACAAATATGCTCTCTATCGCTTAATTTCTTAGAATTTATCCAAATTCGAGGTCCTTCAGGAGTTATTTTGATAATATCTGAAAATTTCAGAATAATATCTTCCAAAGAGTAATTTTTTGAGATCTTTTTTGCTATACTAATATTTGGTATTTCTTTTAATAAAAAGTCGTTAATAGAACACAGGACGACTTCAGGTTTTCCTTTAAAATCCACAGTAGTTTGTTCAAAAGTTATTGTGACTGAAATATTATCCAAAATATCACCGATCAATTAGTAAGAATATCGAATTCATTATTGTCTACATCAGATGATAAAAGAGAATTTGAAGCAGTATAAACATAATCACCGGCATTGCTCTTAAAGCGTCTCAACTTACCAGACTTGGCCATTCTAAGCAAAGTAACAGCAACAGTTTGTTTTGGATAGATCAGACCATAAGAGTTCAGAGTTTCACGAATTTCATTAAGTTTTTTTGGATTATTAGACCAAGAACTTTGGAAAATTTTTATAAGAACGTCAGTTAACGAATCAGATTTATGAATATTAATATTTGGAGGCACATCCAAAGTAGAAGAATTTACATTAATTTTATTATTTTCATTAGAAGTATCAAGAGATGATTTTTTTAATATTTGAATTAACTTAGGTATTTGAGAGAAAACCTTATCCATGTCAGTCAAAGAACACTCAAGTTCTATTTCAGTATTAGATAAACGTAATTTTATTCGAATTGGCTCAGTCATTCAAAGTATTTTCAACATTCAAATTTAATATACCTTATGGTGGAGGTTTTTTTTGCACATATCTATAATTTCTTATTGAACCAACTCTAGTCAATACATTTTCTCGTACTAAATCTGCCAATGAATGAGAGATACTTGTTTTATCATAATGGTAGCCATTACGAGATAATTCTTCAGATACGTCTGATAAATTTTTTTCAATTCTAAACCAGTTCTCGTGCCATAATGAATATATAAGATCACGACAAATAACATTGGGTTTAGGAGTTTTAGACTCAGAAATAGATTTTACAGGTTCATCAACAGCAGCTACAGGATTTGAAATTAATTCAGGTTCTAAACCACGAATAACATTTTCTACTGTTTGTTTAACTTTTTCCTCTGGGCAAGTTATTTCAATTTCTGTATTTCCACGTTTTAATTTAATAGTAATCATATTATCGTCTTTAGACATGGTTATTGTGCATCTTGCACAACATTTATATTTCAATGTTTCTTAATACATGTTGGGCAAGATGGCCACGGAAATATATTCACAATTAGAAAAAAGAAAAAATGCAATAGAATTACTTGACGATCTAGAAGATGCAAACAATAACTCTGAAGTCAAGGAATTATCAAAAATTCTAAATAAACTTGTGAATATTAAGTTAAATGAACTTGGAAAAACTTACTTTGAAGTAATAAGAGAAAATAAAGTTAGAGAAAATCAAT
>Ga0310345_10005642_pt1 | contig 11058 bp, 12 predicted proteins | sample HC15DNA20500_MG_FD_204667 | JGI IMG/M metagenome (GOLD analysis project Ga0310345, IMG submission 204667) | Marine microbial communities from station ALOHA, North Pacific Subtropical Gyre - HC15-DNA-20-500_MG | ecosystem: Environmental > Aquatic > Marine > Oceanic | place: Pacific Ocean: North...
TATATTGGAAAAGGAAAAGAAAAAAAAATAGGAATGTTACAAAGACAATGTACTGGTACGTATAAAATTAATCCTGTTAATAAAAAAATTAGGGAACTTGTTAATCTTGCACCTGGAAAAAAATCTAAGAAAGTTTCTATAGTTTTGTGGCAAGGAATATCTTTAGATGAAATACAAAGAGCAAGAGTATCGCATGACAGATGGCAGGAATATCGCTATCCATTGATTGAACAGAAAATTAGTAGACAGGGCTGCTTACTCTGGATGAAAAAAAATAATTATCCAGAACCTCCTAGATCAGCTTGTTACTTTTGTCCGTATCGAAGTAATAGAGGCTGGCAAAAAATGAAATTGAATGATCCTAAAAGTTTCCTAGATGCAGTAAGTATAGATAGAAAAATTAGAAATGGTTTGCCTACATTATCAAAAGGAAGTGAACTATATCTTCACAGAAGTATGAAACCTTTGGATGAAATTGATTTTGGAAAAGCAAAGGCTAAAGTTCAACAAGTATTATGGGATGAGTTTGAAGAAGAATGTGAGGGTATGTGTGGAATGTAATATGGATTTTAAGGAAATAATGGAGATAGATAATGGCAAAAATGATTTACTATAATGAAGAAGAAATGAAAAATGTTTTAAATGCAGAGGGATCAAAAACAATGACAGACTTAGTTAATAATCCGCCACACTATAACAAAGGAGATATAGAATGCATAGATGCTATTGAGGCTATGCTAACACACGAAGAATACGTAGGATATTTAAGAGGGAACTCTTTAAAATATCGTTGGAGATTTAGATACAAGAATGGAATACAAGATTTAGAAAAAGCAGAATGGTATGAACAAAGATTAATGGAGATTTTAAAACAAAATGAAACAGAAAGTTAAACTACCCACAAACTACCAACAGTTTATACATCTTAGCAGATATGCTCGTTGGAACGAAGACTTACAAAGACGAGAAACTTGGCAAGAAACTGTTGCAAGATACTTCGATTTCTTTGAAGAACATTTAAAAGAAAACAATAACTACAAGTTACCTAAGAAACTAAGAGAAGAACTAGAACAAGCTGTTCTTAATTTAGAAATCATGCCTTCAATGAGAGCTTTGATGTCAGCAGGTAAAGCTCTTAAACGTGATAATGTTGCAGGTTTTAACTGTAGCTATGTGGCTGTGGATACTCCTCGTGCATTTGACGAAACACTTTACATACTTATGTGTGGTACAGGTGTTGGGTTCAGCGTAGAACGACAGTATATTAATAAACTTCCTGATCTTCCAGAAGAATTACACGACACAGATACAGTAATAAAGGTAGCTGATTCAAAAATTGGTTGGGCAAAAGCCTACAAAGAGTTTATATCTTTATTATATGCAGGACAAATACCTAAATGGGATCTAAGCAATATAAGACCACAAGGCGCAAGACTTAAAACCTTTGGCGGTAGAGCTAGTGGTCCAGCACCGCTTGATGATCTGTTTCATTTTACTACAAATATATTTAAAGATGCACTCTTAAAAGGACAAAAGAAGTTAGTCTCAATTGATTGCCATGATTTAATGTGTAAGATTGCAGAGGTTGTGGTTGTTGGTGGTGTCAGAAGATCAGCGCTCATCTCTTTAAGTAATTTATCAGATGAACGTATGCGTAATGCTAAAAGCGGAGCATGGTGGGAAGATAGCCAACACAGAGCATTGTCTAATAACTCCGTAGCTTATACAGACTCAGCAGAGATGGGAGCATTCATGCGAGAGTGGTTGTCTTTATACGATAGCCGTAGCGGTGAACGAGGAATATTCAATAGACAAGCTGCTGAAAAACAAGCAGAAAGAAACGGAAGACGAGAAGAATACAAAGACTTTGGTTGTAATCCTTGTAGTGAGATCATACTACGCAACAAACAGTTCTGTAATCTAACTGAAGTTGTTGTTAGATCAGAAGACACATATCCTTCTTTAGATAGAAAGGTAAAGTTAGCTACAATTCTCGGCACGTTCCAAGCAACATTAACGAACTTTAGATATTTAACTAAAGCATGGCAGAACAACACAGTTGAAGAAGCTCTACTTGGTGTGTCCTTAACTGGTATTATGGATAATAAAACAATGAGTGGTCGAGGAAGTGAAGGATTATTACAAAGTTATCTTTTTGATTTAAAAGAGCAAGCTATCGCAGTAAACAAAACCTGGTCTAAGAAACTAGGTATTAAACAATCTGCTGCTATCACTTGTGTTAAACCTAGCGGTACTGTAAGTCAATTAGTAGATAGTGCTAGTGGTATTCACACAAGGCATAGTCCATACTATATCAGAACTGTTCGTGCCGACAAGAAAGATCCACTTGCTAAACTTATGGTTGATCAAGGAGTCTATCACGAAGATGATATAACTAAACCAGAACATACCTACGTGTTTTATTTTCCTATTAAGTCTCCTGATAATTCTTTGAATAGAATAGATATATCAGCTATTGAACATCTAAGCATTTGGAAACTTTATCAATGGCATTGGTGTGAACATAAACCATCTGCTACTATATCTATTAGAGAAGCTGAATGGTTAAAGGTAGGCGCATGGGTATGGGATAACTTTGATACTATCTCAGGTATATCCTTTCTTCCTTATGTTGATCACTCGTATCAGCAAGCACCATATCAGGAGATCTTTGAAGACGAATACAAAGAATGGTCAAATAAAACAAATGAGAATGTTGATTGGTCTTTACTTTCTGAATACGAAAAGGAAGATATGACAGAGAATACTAAAGAACTTGCCTGTGTTGCAGGTGCTTGTGAGATACTATAATGAATACTAAAGACGATAGAATAGAAGCAACTTTACTTTCATTTAAAGTAGCACTTGATGCTAAAGGAAAGATTTGGACAGATATAGGCGGATTACCTTTAACAGAAATTAAACATATTTTTAAAAAACCTGAAGATGCTCATGTTATTAGACTTCTAATACATGAAGGAACTATAAAACTAAGAAGTCTTCATAAATATTTAGAAGATGAAATTACTGCGATACATTATGTGGAGTAAATAAAATATGAAAAGTTTAAGAAAAGCAATAGATGCAATGTGTAAAGATTGTACTTATGATGAATTAGATAAAGGTACATGGAGACAACAGGTAGCTGCTTGCACAATTAAGATATGTCCTTTACATTCTGTTAGACCAGCCGATGGAAGAAAAGGACAGACTGTTTTAACTGTAGATCTATTAAAACATTGGCAAATAAAACCAGAAGATTTAGATGAAAGGGCTAAGAGATTAATTAAATATTAATTCTAAGGTCAATTACAGGCATGAATCGTGCCTTTAATAGAACTTAAATTAGTTAGGAATACTTTATAGTACTAATGCAATACTCACATGAAAAAATATATCACTTCACTTGTGATAAGTGTGAATTATGGTGGAGTATTGCAGGAACAAATATTAATGTTGAAAAGAAAGAAGCTTGGTATTGTCCTTGGTGTGGACACAAACATACTGTTCCTCACAAAGACCTTACAATTCTAACCAACCTAAATGTTGAATAAGATCAAAAATTAAGTAGGCAAATAGTATTCTAAAACAAACTCTATAACGCTTCATGTCAGCCACTAGCATTGAAAGCTTATCTTTTTCTACATTTACCCACTTAACGTTTTTATTTTCCATCCATTTATTTTATTTTTATTTGTTTAGGTCGTTTCTCTTCTGGAATAATCCTTTCAAGATCTATTCGTAACAAGCCATTCTTAAACGATGCACCTGTTACCTCAACATCTTCAGCTAAACTAAACTGTCTGCGGAAAGAGCGTTGTGCTATTCCTCTATATAGTTTATCATTAGCATCAGATTCCTCTTTGCTAGAGTCATAGGCAATACGAAGTGTATTCTCCTGAACTTTAACATCAAGATCTTTCTTGTCTATTCCTGCGAGAGCAACTTCAATGACGTACTGATTGCCATCTTGAACCACATTAAATGGAGGGTAATTTGGCAAGCTTTTAGAACCAGCAGATAATTGTGCCATGTTCTCAAAGAGCCTATCAAACCCTACAAATAATGATGAAAATATAGGATCTCCGAAATCCACTAACCCATAACGAGTTAGGTTTGAACGTCTTCTTCTAATCATTTTATTTCTCCTTATTATAAGCAAGATTAATATTACGAAACCTATTTAGAATAGGCTTCACCAATGCCTCTTAGAAGCTCATACGAGCCTTCTGGAGGACTTTAATCTATTTTTTAAAGTAAGCTACTAGCTTTACTTTTGTTCGTCTACACCAGTCCATAGCATCTCTTAAAAGCATTGGTTTAAAGTACCAACCTGCTACTAGACATATGATTATTATAAAATCCATTATTGTTAATATTGCTGATGTCATATTAAGAATTTATTATATTTTGTAATAAAGGTATTAGAAAAAACAAACCTGTGCCAACTATTATTAATATCATTATAACAAATAATATTCCAAATAACTTTTTAACTAGTTTTAATAAACTTTCAACTATTTTTTTTACGAATTCAATTATTTTTTTTATAATTCTAATTACAAATTTAATTGCTCTTTCTATAATTCTAAACGATATTCTAAATATCTTTTTTAATATATTTTTCATTTCTTTGTTTTATTCATTAAACCTATTGCGCCACGCACACCAAAAGAAGCTGCAACAATAACCGAAAAAGTATATTGATACCACTTTGGCATCGTATCTAAAACTGCAAACCCTTCTTGTACATATGGTACAAGACTAGGAATGAAGCACATTATTAAAGGAATGGATATTAGCAAAGTTAAGTATTCATCCTTCCATGATGTAGAACTATTCTGTTGCGCAATTTCATCCCAACTTGCAGAGTGTTCTGCTCTTGCTTCAGACTTTTTTATTTTACCTTTTAAATAGGTAAAAGCAAGCTTACCTATTAATTTCAATGCCTCTATCATTAGTTATATATTACCTCTTCAATGAATTGTTCAAATAAATTACGGAAGTTTTCCAAAGTCATAAATCCTAAGTCTAATTTAATTTGATGGTATCTATAAATTCCGTAAGCTTCTTCTAGTTGTTCTTCGGTATATAGTAACATACTGTTATTATAGGAGTTATTTTAAGATTTGTCAAGTATTATTTATGGAACGTATCCTCTTATCTCATGTAATCTTTTTAGTTCGTCACTAAATCTTTTCATTCGTGGTCTAATTCCTGGTATACCTAATGCTACTGCATTATCATATTCTTCGTGTCTTAAAAATTCTACTGCTGCTTCATTATAATGACCTTTCTTAATCAGCTTTCTAGTGTTGTCACTTTGTTTAATATCTCCTCTCCAATGTACTGAAAACATTGCATCTTGTAAGTCTTTATTATAATATTTAGATTCAGGAACAAGTCCTTCTAGTGTTCTAATTCTCTTATCTACTTCAGAAGCTAATCTTTTATCAGCATCTTCTCTTGTTATTGTATCATTTTTCTTTGCTCCATAAAAACCATAGCCTATTGTAAATTCTTTTTCCGTTGGATCAGGTTTATAGGCTTTACTTCTATAGCCTTCGTCTTTTTTAATTACTTCTATTAGTCTTTCTTCATCCCAATAATTACCTTCTTTAAGATCTTTAGCTCTTGCCTCTGCTTCCTGTACAGCTTGAAGATTATCCCCTGTATCTCTTTGAGCTAGTCTTTCTCTTATTCTATTAAGAATAACACCATCTCCAAAAGCAAACCCAATCCTTCCACCATCTCGTTTGGCTTTACGTTTCTTTAAAACCTTTTTCAAACTATCTATTTGTTTCTCTGAGACAGGTGCGACACCTATAGATAACATCAAACCTCCACCTGTGAATCCTAATCTATGTAAAGGATCTATAGCTAAACCGCCACCTGTGAAGCCTAATCTTTCTAAAGGCTCATCATAAGGCTCACCTGTATTCGGATCAATTCTTTCGGATGGATCTTTAATTACATTAGGAACTGGATAATCTTCGGAGATTTCACCGCCTTTGAATTGTTGTTTTCTAGTCTTTTCTCTTATAAGTTCTCTTGCTGGTACTCTTAATTTTTCTATAATCTCTTCATTCTTTTCTTCCCTTTCAAGATCAATCATTGGTAAACTATAAAATTTTTGAGTATAGCTATTTAATAAACTAAATAAAGATTGTTTTGACATATAATCAAAATCGTTTTCTTGTCTTATTTCTTCTATTTGACCTTCAGATAGTTCAAAAGGAACATATCTATTTTCACCTAAAGCCTCTGCTTCGTCAGCAGTTAAAACACCTTTGTCTATACCATGTTCTTTTAGAACTGCATATGTTTTATCAACAGGATTTTTAAATTCTAGTGTCTCTTTATATAAAGTTTTTGCTGAATCTCTAGCAAATTTTAAACGCTTCCAATTATCATAGTGTTGTTTTTGAGCCTGTAAAAATCCTCTAATAACATCCTTTTCATTCTTTCCTTGTCCAATACCTGAATACATATTATTTATTATTTGTTTCTCTTCTTTTTTATAATTATTTAATTTTCTTCTTAATGCACTTTTAACATATTGTTGATTAACTTTTTGCCAACGAAAGCCTGTAAGATTTGCAGCTACTTCAGTTTTCCAACTTAGTTCTTGTCCTGATGGAAGAACAGGATCATCTGAGAAACTTTTAAATAATCTTTTTAATTGTGGCGCACTACCTGGAATAAAAGTTTCTGAAATATGACGAATACCAACAAGAAAATTATTTAATGTATCTTCAAAAGGAACTTCGGAAGGTTCTGCTTCTGAATATATCCATCCTTTTATTCGTTGACCTTCTTTTGTTTTTCCTTGACCAAAAGTTATATCCCTGAAAGATTCAGTTAATAATGCTTCAGAAATGAACGGCTTTGTTACTTGCTCAATTATTGTAGTCATAGAATTTACTAATGTTCTATCTCGTTCTTCTTGTGTTCGAGTACCATCTGCCCAATCCATTAACATAATTCTAAAAGGAGCTTTAATAACATCGTAAGGATCAATATAACTATAATTATTTTTATATAGATTTCCGTCTTTGTCTCTTGAATAAATCTGATTGGTATATTTTGAATATTCTGGTTCTAATAAATGTCTAATTGCTTCGACTTCTTCATCTTTAACACCAAATATCATTTGAGTAGTGGTACTTAATCCTTCTGCTCCAAGCATACCTGCTGTCATAAAACCAGCAGCACGTTTATATCCTCGTTGACGTATTATTCTATTTGGATCAGCCATTTCTCTACCTGCTTGACGAACAATATGAAAACTTGTTCTATACATTTCAGCAGGAAATGAGAAATAATTACCAAAAGGAAGTTTTCTTAATTGTTTTACACCTTGAGGAACTAGATCATAATTAGGAATCGTGTTACGTACTGTTTCTGCAGCTCGTTGTTCTAATGTTTCTTTACTGTATTTATTACCATACGCTCTTTTTAACGTATTATATTCTTTATAAAAGGAAGAAATTTTAAATAAATCATCTTCGGCTATATATAATTTTTGTGGAATTTTAGCGTATGTTTCTACTTTTTTCCCCCATACTCCATATCCTGGTAAAGCTTTAAGACCTTTATCAGCAGTTCTCTCTAGTCCTAAATCTGCAGCATCGTTTATTAATGCTCTAAAGTCACCTGCTTTAACACTTGTATTAACAATACCAAGTCTTGTAAATTTTTCATAAAGTTGATCATAGGCGGAATCAAATTCTCCTCGTCCTTCTTTTCTTTTACCTAAAGTATCTAATTCATTTCTTAATACTTTAAATGCTTGACCTGTTTCTTTAGAAAAAGGATTCATACCATTAGCAAGCATAAATGTTGCACCGCCTAATGTATTCCTTATATGAGTAATATGATTTAATACTGTTTTTGAAGCTTGTCCATATCCTTTTGCAGCCAAGAAAAGAGGTATTGTTTTTTCTCCCCAATGACCATATGTAAATCCTGTTTGATGAAATATACGAGCCATTGGTGCTGTTGTAAATCTTCCATTTAAAGCACCTAAGTGTGTACCTTCTATTGGAGTACTATAAATTCCAGTTGGATTAGAATGAAAATATTTTCCTTTTCCTAGTTTCCAAGCCATTTCTAAAAAATTATCTGTTTCAACATGATTAGCTATTTTAGATATTGAATTTAAAATTGTCGCTCTTGGATCTTTTGTTTCTCCTAATAAATCTCTTATTGCTTTAGGCATTGTTTTTCTAGCTTTTAATGTTCCTGGTAAAACACCATAAACTTTATCAACATAATTAAAAACATTATCTGCTGTTTTTCTACTTTTAACTATTTTTGTTACTCTTCCTCTTGCGTTTTCTCTAATATAGTCTTGAAGTTTCCATACCTTTCCATCTACAACTACCTGACCATTTTGAGCTATAGGAATTTTTCTTCGTCTCATTCTTCCTAGTTTATCGGGTAATCTCAGATAAAGAAAACGCTTATTTCCTACTTTTGTAATTCCTCTATTTAATACACCTGCAAAATATTTTTCAGCTTTTGAAATTGTTTGTGTGTTAGGTAGCCACCCTTTTGATTCATAAAAATCATAACTTTTACGAATATATTTTCCTAGTTTAGATGTAATTATTTCTTTTACTTCTTTAGGTACATAATTACTTTGTGCAAGAATTTCACTAAGATCGTCTTGTAAAGGTCTAACCTCATTTAAATGTTTATGTAATTCTTTTGGAATATCTTTTAATGTCATTACTTTTGGTTTTGCCATACCTTCTAATTTAAGAGTAGTACCATCTAAATAAGATTGTATTTTTAAAAGTGTTTCATCAAAATATTCTCTTCTACTTATTCCAGCTTTCTTTGATCTACCTTTAAACATTGATTTAGCAACAGAAGCCAAAGTACTTTCTAAATCTCTAGTAATATGTTCTGCACGAGTAGCCCATGCTTTTTTTGCATTTTCAGAAGCTTTAAACATTTGAAATAGTCTAGGTGTAAACTGTCCTCTTGAGTTAAAAATCGGACCGCCTGTATATTGATATACTGTTCTTTTAATAGTATCTAAAAGTTTCGGATCTCCAAAATCTCCTGCAAACTGCCAAAGATCTACAATTTCCTCTTCTTTTACTTGAGATTCGTCAAAACTTTTAGAGTGTACTTGTGGTTCTTTTTTCTTATGTAAAATTTCTTCTTTTTTTTGTTTGACTTTACTTCTTTTTCCCCATACAGTTCCTTCGTCTAGATTTTGTATAAACTTAGTTTTCTTTTCATCCAATGCGCTTCTTCTAAAACTTTTTAATTTATTCATTATAGCTTTACTAGCAGGTTTAATACCACCTTCATAGGTTCCTTTTGCTGTTGCTTTTGCAGTTTGCCAAACGGCTGAAAGACCACCAGCAAGTAACATTCCTTCTACAAGAACACCTACCCTAGCTTCAAGTTGTGAATCATCTCTATCTCCCTCTAAATAACGAACAAAATCACTACGAGCAGAGCCATCATCGGCTACATATTCACCAAGCATATTCATTAAGCGTTCTTCATAAACATCCCACCCTACTTGTTCACCTGCAATACCTGCGGTTGTTCCTTGTAACCATTTTTGCATTTTAGTTACGGCTTTCGGACCATGTTTAACTAAAGCAGCTTGTGAACCAATAACAGAAGCTAATATAGGAGCCATTACAGATATTGCTTTTCCTCCTTTATAGGTAGGATCTTTAAAACCTAATGAAGGAACACCATCACGATTAACAACTTTAATAGTTTCCTTACCAAATATATTTTCAGCAATATCTATCATAGCTTTTTGCTGTGAATATGCAAAAGCTTTTGTTTGTTCTTCGCTTAAGTGAAACTTAGATCTCACAAGAAAGTTTCCAAAATCTAATAAGTTTTGTCCTATTGCAGCACCAGCAACACCTGTGGTGCGTTGAAAATTTTCTATAATTTGTTTCTGTTTTTTTAAACGATCTCTAGTATTAGGATCTATATCGGCTATATCTTTTTCAATATCTTCATCTTTTATATCTGGAGGTTTTCTTTGAAATTCTTGTTCTTCTTCATCTTCTTCATCTTCTTCTTCTATACCAAACGAATCTTTAAAAGAATTAAAATCTGGATATTCATCTTCATAATGTTTTTTATTCGTCAAATAAATAGCTTTAATAAGCTGTTCATCCGTTTCAAAATCTTTAGTTTGATTAGGATATTTTTCTCTATAAGAATTTAAACTTTCTAAATCAGGCATTATATTACAAAGGAGGTAAATCTGAAAGTATTAAAGCATTTATCATCTTCATAAAGTCATCTTTTTCCATATCTTCTGGTAAAGTTTCATTTAATACATCAATCATATGAGTAGATCCAAAAGCTAAATATACTTTTTCTGCATATTCAGCTCGATCCTCTTCATCATTAAGATCATATCCCTTTGGAGCTATTTTAGATATTATGTTCTGTAAGGCTTTCCATCTTAATTTATCTGGTGTTGTATCTTCTATACTCATACGTCTATATTCTGGAACTTTTGCAATTTCTGTAAATATGGTATCTAATTCTGCTTTTGACATTTTAGCTAAACTCTTAGGATATTCTGATACAGCTTTAAAAAATGCTTCTGTACCTTCAGGAAGAAAAAAATCACCTATTGCATTTATATAAGAAGAATCTAATAATTGATCAGGATCATTTTCTCCTAAAGTAACCGTAGATGGTATAGCCTGATATGAGCCGTCTGTATATGTAATAACAAAAGTATCGGAGCGTATTTTTTGCAGCATTCCTGTTTCACTTTTTACCTCTACAGCAGTTCCAGTTTTATGATTAACATTTGATACAGCTTTATTTGCTTTAGCAATTGCACTAGCTATCTTAGTAGCTTGATTTTGTTCTGATGGATTATCAGAACCATTCCATAATTGTAATTGCGTTTTAAAATCTCTAACATTATCGAATAACGTACCTTGTATAGTATCTAATGTTATTGCTTGACTTTTTGCAGCTATTGTCTCAGTTGTTTCTCCTTTTAATGATCCTTTAATTTTATTACGGAACCAACCCGCAGGACTATCA
>Ga0310345_10005644_pt1 | contig 11057 bp, 9 predicted proteins | sample HC15DNA20500_MG_FD_204667 | JGI IMG/M metagenome (GOLD analysis project Ga0310345, IMG submission 204667) | Marine microbial communities from station ALOHA, North Pacific Subtropical Gyre - HC15-DNA-20-500_MG | ecosystem: Environmental > Aquatic > Marine > Oceanic | place: Pacific Ocean: North...
CAAACGGGGCCCCCTTCTTTCCCTGACTAATGTCTCTATTCGGAAATGACATAACATCGCCACTAGTAGTAATTTTCACTACACGCTCAAGCGTATTCTGATACTGATGTAAGCTTAGTATAATACTTCCTCTTGGAGTAATGGTCATTCCACCCGGACTATGAGTTAATTTGGCGACTTCAGCTAAACTAACTCCACCACCCCTACCAAATAATTGGGCATTAACATTAGATAATCCGTAAACTGCCAATAACCATGTAACTATAATTGTAGCCTTAATCATCAACCAATCAGTTCAGGATAATTATCAAAAGCAATCTTTTTACATCTCGAAAGGATTTCATCTGGGCTTATATCAGAAAGAGCATCTGCTGCCATAGATTGACATACATTATAATCAAGGCTTCTAATAGCATATTTAATTGCAGGAACTCGTGGAGCTCCCACACTTAACTCATCAAATCCTAAGCCTATAAGTAATGGTGTAAAATATAGATCCGAAGCCATCTCACCACACACTCCAACCCAAATGCCTGCTGCATGGCCAGCATTGACAGTTTCTTTAAGTAATCTAACAACAGCAGGATTTAAAGGTTGATACAAATCAGAGACTCTTTCATTGATACGATCAACGGCCATAGTATATTGAACCAAGTCATTGGTTCCGACACTAAAAAAATCAACTTCCTTGGCAAGTTGATCCGCAATAAGAGCTGCGCTGGGAACCTCAATCATAGCTCCAATCTCAGCAGGCCTTTCATAAACAACTCCCTCATGCATTAGCTCATTTTCAGCTTCATTTAAAAGTTCCTTAGCCCTCTTTAATTCATCCAAAGTAGAAATCATTGGAAACATTATTCCTATCCTTGCTGAAGATGCAGCCCGCAAAATTGCTCGTAATTGAGTTTTAAACATTTCGGGCCGACAAAGACTCACTCTAATCCCTCTCCATCCTAAGAAGGGATTCAATTCAGCTTCAACTGAATTTTCGGGAAGTTTATCTCCACCAATATCAAGTGTTCTTATTATTACGCTATTTGGTTTAACCCTATTAGAAACTTCTGAATAAGTTCGGAATTGTTCTTCCTCATCCGGAGCGCCAGAAGCATTCATATAAAAAAATTCCGTCCGAAACAATCCAACTCCTTTGGCTCCATTATTCTTAGCCAAATCAGATTCGTAAGCAAATTCAATATTTGCAGATAATGTAATTGACCGACCATCCTTTGTCTCTGCATCTTTGTCTATAATCTTTTCTAATTCTTTACTAACCTTATCCTTTTCTTTCTTTAGCAATTCATATTCCGAAAGCGTTTCTGTGGATGGATTAATGACAACAACACCATTATACCCATCAATTAATAATTGATCCCCGGTATGCACTTGCCTGCAAAATCGGTAAATGCCAACAACAGCAGGCAAACCAAGAGACCGTGCAATGATCGCCGCATGAGACGTGTAGCTGCCAACCTCAGTCGCAAAACCTTTAACTAAAGAATGATCCATTTGTGCAGTGTCAGAAGGGGTCAATTCTGGAACAACTAAAACATGAGCATTCCGAGCACTACGTTCAGCCTTCTCTCCTAATGAAAGGTTACGAAGAACTCGTCTCATCACGTCCTCTATATCAATAACCCTTTCACGAAGATAACCATCATTAATTTTCCTCAGAGTGTCTATATAACGACTCATTGTTTTATAGAAGGCATATTCAATATTTAAGTTATCTTCCAGTACATCTCTTCTTACTTCATCGAGAACAACCTTATCTTCCAGTACAAGCAAATGAGCATCGAAAATGTTCTCTTCACCCTCACCGCTAGTAGCTTCACGAACTTGATTTTTGAGTAACTCTATCTGTTTCTTTGTTTCTTCAATAGAATTTTCTAATCGAGAGATCTCATCATCTTTTGCCGAATCATCAATTATGTATTTGTCAGGTTCTATAAAAAAATTACTCCTAACAAAGGCATGCGCTAGAGCAATTCCAGGAGAAACGCCAACCCCTGAAAATCTTTTTTCAGAACCCGTTAAATTATGGCTATCTTCCGAAATCATAAATTATAATAAACTGATCCATATTCACACATTAATGGATCACATCTTGCTAAAGTATTTTAATTCTCTTCAAACCCTCCTTCAACAAGATCGCTAAGTGCTAACAATACAGCTTCAGCATCCTCACCTTTTGCAGTTACAGAAATCTCACTTCCTGATGGAGCCGCCAACATCATTAGCCCCATAATACTTTTACCATTTACTTCCTCATCCTCAAATTCTACCCATACCTCAGATTGAAAAGTATTCGTCAATTTAACAAACATCGCAGCCGGACGCGCATGTAATCCAAGCTTGTTTCTAATAATGAATTTTCGTCTTATGGAATTTGTATTACTCGCCATCACAAAAACAGAGATTCGATACAATTATCACCGAATTCCCATTAAATACTAAATTAACTTATCTGCTTTTCCGCAATTGTTTTCAACAGTTTCTTATCAAACTCAATGGCACTATCATGCCCAAATGTCTTAAGTTTCTGATCAAGAGCTGCAACTTCCACTAGACTCGCCATATCACGACCTGGAGCAACAAGCAATTCGATATGAGGAACTTTGATGTTCAAAATCTTATAATTTTTTTTAAGGATTCCTACCCTCTCTATATCTTGTGTTTGCTCAGCAGATCTAAGGGTTACTACTAAATCCAATCGCTTCTCTACCCTCATAGAAGCTACACCAAAAATTCTTGGGACATTAATTATGCCCAACCCTCGCACTTCCATATGAAATCTTCCCATGCTTGGAGATGTACCTATAAGCTCCCTCCCTTCAATAGAGCGATAACGAACAATGTCATCTGCAACTAAACTTGCTCCTCTCTCAATTAATCCTAGAACACATTCACTTTTTCCAGCACCACTATCACCTCTCACCATAACGCCTATGCCTTGAACATCAACCATACACCCATGCTCACTCGAAATAGGAGCAAAATCCCATTCCAACCGAATAGTTGCAGCATTAATAAATTTCATCGATATCATCTTTGTCTTCAAAATAGATATGCCCTTGCCCTCAGCTATCTTCAATAATTCATCAGGAAGTTCATACCCCCTTGAAATTACAATGCATGGAATTTTTCGACTACAAAGATCAGTGAATTGCTTTACTCTTTGTGCAGTCCTCAGATTTTTTAAATATGAATTTTCAGAATTTCCTATCACCTGGATTCTTCTAAAAGCGAAATAAGTATAAAATCCAGCCAACACCAAACCCGGACGATTAATGGTAGGCTCCTTAATGGGACGATTAAATCCCACATCAGAACCTTGTAATGATAACCCCAACTCATCTCCATAACGCCTAAAAAACTCCCCTACGGAAAGTTCGTAACGTCTATTATTTGATTTTTTTTTATCAGCCATACTAAATTACAGCACTATAAACACGATGATTGAATGTTCTTTTTCATATGAAAAGAGTTAGAAATTCTTACATTTTGAAACGTTCACCTAAATACAATTTTTTTGCCTCGGGATCATTTACCAAATCCTCGCGGGAACCTTCCATCAAAACTCTACCTTCATATATCATATACGCTCGATCTACAATTCCTAGCGTTTCACGAACGTTATGATCAGTAACAAGAATAGACAATCCCTCCTCTCTTAACTGACAAACAATCTCTTGTATTTCACCTACAGCAATTGGATCAACTCCAGAAAATGGCTCATCGAGCATTAAAAGTTTTGGATTTGTAATTAAAGAACGCGCTATTGTTAACCGCCTTTTTTCACCACCAGATAAAGTAATTGCCAGATTATTAGCCAATTTCTCAATACCAAATCGCTTCATTAAAGAATAGCAATGATCCTTTCTTTCGCCAAAACTTAGTGGCCTCGTTTCAAGAACAGCCATCAAATTCTCATGAACTGTAAGCTTACGAAAAATTGATTCCTCTTGCGGTAAATACCCCATACCTAACCGTGCTCGTTGGTGCATCGGAAGATTCGTCGCATCAATGCCACTAAATAATACTCGGCCAAAATCAGGTCGGACAAGACCAACTATCATATAGAACGAAGTCGTCTTACCAGCTCCGTTAGGACCAAGAAGCCCTACTATCTCACTTTTTTTTACATGGACATCAATCCCATCAACCACTCGCCGATCATCGTAAATCTTAACTAACTCTTCAGTTTCCATAAGGTGCTCAACCAATTTAGATTCTCGGATTCTGTTAGACTTATTGTTTGCTCTATTAAATTTAGAATTTAAATCTCCAATTTCTTCTCCAAGTAAATCGTCTACACTAGGATAACTCGAACGATGGATAACTTCTCGGGCAGCAACTGGTTTCCCAGTAGGAACACTATCTTCATTGGAAGACATACTATTTTCTTTAACATCCAAAATAAATTAATTAACTTTCAGTCGGCTTATTACTTCTCTTAACATCAAAAGATCTAGTCCTCTTCTTTATCTCTAATTATTTTCGTGCCAACACCTCTTGAAACCACACTACCATCTCTTTTAAGAATGATCTGAGCATCTCGACGTATCGCTACACTTGAATGTTCATTAAGTCTAATTTCCGGCCAATCGTCTAAAACCATATCCTCAGTATCTCCAAGAAATGTAACTTTTCCAGCTTTACCTAATTGAACTTCACCATCAACAGATCGACGTTGCACCTGAACTTTTCCGTTCACATCCGCCAAAGCAACCGCTTTATCAATCAATCCTTTATTAGTGAAAGGATTCATATAAACAGTCAATTTTTCAGAAAAAAGATTAAACCTGGCATCTGCCACTGAAATATTACCATCAAAAAATAGTTCACGGGTTTTTGTTCCAGGCTTCACCCGATTAAATACAGCCCCCTTTTCAGCATCGATAATTGTCTGCTTATATGCACCTTTAGGATTAGATTTATCCTCTTTATCCTCGTCAGAATCAGAAAATCCACGTCCAACGATTTGCGTTCTAACTGGACCCTCAACAATCATTTCATCTCCTTTTAAAATAATTCGAGTGCCTATTGATTTTGCTATTACACGATTCTGACCTCTCTGGACACTTGGGTAAATTTCTAATACTACCTCATCAAAACTGTTCTCATCATTAATATCCTTTGCTTTATATGTCACCTTTCCTGCCTTTGCTACTTGGAGTTCATTATCGGACAAGACCCTTGTCACTACCACTTCTCTTCCAGTTGCTTCAGCTAATTCCAAACGACCACCTTCTGTGTGACGTCTAGCATTTAATTTAATCTCCTTATTCTTCTTCTTATCTAATCTCTGAAAGCGAGCTTCTAAGCGATCACTTTTCATGATAAATTCAGGGTTTTTCAAAACCACATTATCTTCAAAAATAACAACCTGAAACTCTCCTCCAAGACTACTACTCCCATCAAAAAGAAGCCGTCCGTCTGCATCAATTACTGTCTCCGAATTATTTTCTTTAGTTATCCTTACTCTTTCAGGCAATAATGTGGATCGGGGATTTTTTATAGAATTTATTTTCTCCGGATTGTTATTGTTAAGATCTGGAGGAATAGGTAATTTCCCTAAATCTTGACCATCCGGATTAACTTTTTCTAATTCATCCTCTGCAGGATCTTTATTATCCCTAGCTTCTGCTTTATCATTTTTACCTTTATTAATGAGATTCTCTGCAAAAGACTCTGCTGAAGAAATCTTTGATTTGATTTTCTTTAAAGCTTCATCATCAAGTCGGGTCGATGCACTACGAACAGACTCACGTAAATCTTTGTGCAGGCGATCAACTGAAATCTTTTTATTAATTCGTAAAATTTCTTTTGCTATATCTCTTTCCCTGATCTCTTCAATTTCCTTCATAGCTTCGGCAAAGGAATCTTTCTTTACTTTGGGAAGCCGATCCTTATTAACATTTGATTCAGATAAATGGTCTTTTGATTGCCCCGCGAGAGAAGACATGAACAACGCGATAAGCATCAAACTAAGAGAATATTTATTTTTCACTGCTTTTCCCTCCATTTTGTATTGCTTCAGACATTAAACGAACAGCAGTTAAGACAGGAAATCTATAATGTTTAATTTTACCAGGATACGCATCGTTTCTAACAGAGGATCCAACCAATTTACCTGAATCGTGTAAAACCATTCTCACTTTACCAATCATTCGACCCTGTCGCTTATCAACATCAAACTCTAAAGATTCTCCTGTGAGAGTGAAATAATTAGGCCTGCTAACTTGAGTTAAATCCTTACTTTTTATCTTATTTTGCATAAGATTATATGTGGCGCTCTTAAAATAAACTCGCATCTCTTTATTAGCATTCTCAAAGAAATCAATATTCATTCCTTTTATATTTACGTCATTATCCGACACTCGCGTCATCTTTTCTGCACGTATAACACAATCTAATTTACCATCCTTAAATTGAGGGATTTTTATCCTAATGTTTGGCTTATTAATAGGCATAAACTGAGCAGCCTTTAATCCGCTTTTAGTTTGCTTTGGTGCCTCGTGAGCATCATCTGAAACCACGTTAGATAAAAAAACGCAACAAAAAAAGAAAATCCAAAATCCGAAAAAATTAACTCTGACCTGATAAATAATCATCATTCATTTTCATTTTCATAAGAACTTGCTGAAGTGATTTTATGAATCGCTACAAGTGTTTTCAATACAAAAGATAAATTACTAAGGGGAATTTGATTAGGGCCATCTGACATAGCCTTATCAGGATTTGGATGTGTCTCAATAAAAACTCCATCGCATCCTGTCGCCACAGCTGCCCTTGCAAGTACAGGAGCCAAATAACCATCACCTGAGGATTTATCACCCAACTCTCCAGGTTTTTGTACCGAATGAGTTGCATCGAATACTACTCGATACCCCTCCTTTTGCATCCAGAACAATGAACGCATATCAGCAACAAGATTATTGTATCCAAAAGTAGTACCCCTTTCAGTAAATAAAAATTCATCGCATCCAACAGAGCGAAGTTTATTGGCAATAGGTGTAATATCCCAAGGAGCAAGAAATTGCCCTTTTTTTACATTAACAGGTCTACCACTACGTCCAGCTGCATTAATTAAATCAGTTTGGCGACATAAAAACGCAGGAATTTGCAAGAGATCAATATTTTCTGATGCAATTTCAACTTCTTCTACCGTATGAACATCTGTTGTGACTGGGATTTTTAACTCTTTACTGATCTCACAAAGCATACGACAACCTTCTTTGATTCCTGGTCCTCGGAAAGAATCAGATGATGTTCGATTTGCCTTATCATATGAAGCCTTAAAAATAAAATGAACTCCTATTTCAAGAGCCATACTTTTCAGATCACGAGCTAATTTCCAAACGAAATCTTCTCCCTCAATAACACATGGTCCTAAAATAAACACTGGTAAATCTCCGTCAAAACGCACAGAACTAACCTCATCCCCAATAGAGAAAGATGATACTGGATGAGATTGTTTAGCTTTCACCACTTATGGTAACTTAAAGGAAGGAACACTTACAGCAAGTTACGAGACTTTAATATTGAAATAATTAGCTGAATTTATTCTCTTAAGCTTTACGACACCCTGTTTTCCAAGCTAAGAAGGTATAATAATGGTAAATAATCAATAAGCCAAAATAACATGAAAACGAAACAAGTTCTAAAGTCACAATCATCTCGTCGAAAATTCCTTAAATCTTCAACTCTCGCAACTGCTCCCTTCATACTGCCATCACACATTTGGGCTGCTAAAACAAAACCCAACGATAAACTCGTCATGGGATTTATTGGAATGGGAAAACAAAACGGTGGTCTATTGCGTAACTTTATGGGACAGGGCATTCAAGCTGTCGCTGTTTGTGATGTTGATACTAATCGTCGCAAGAATGCACAGAACATTGTTAATAAACACAATAAGAACTCAGACTGCAGGGCTGTAATCGATTTCAGAGAAATCACTGAAGATAAAGAAATAGATGCGGTATGCATCGCAACTCCAGATCATTGGCATTCTGTGATCACTATTTCCGCTCTAAATAATAAAAAAGATGTCTATTGCGAAAAACCATTAACTCATAATATTCACGAGTCTATTGAAGTCATTAAAGCCGTAAAGAAAAATGGCCAAGTCTTACAAACTGGATCAATGCAACGATCATCTAGTGAATTCAGGATTGCTTGCGAGTTAGTGAGGAATGGTGTGATCGGTAAAGTCAAAAACGTTGACATTTCAGTAGGTGATCCTGGCAGACCTTGTGATTTAAAAGAAGAAGAAATGGAACCCGGTTTAGACTGGAATTTATGGTGCGGCCCTGGGCCATTGCGCGGATATAGCTCAGTACTAAGCCCACGTGGAATACATAATCACTTTCCTGCATGGCGTAATTATATGGAATATGGAGGAGGAATGATCACTGACTGGGGTGCTCATCACATTGACATCGCTCAGTGGGGACTTGGCACTGATAATTCAGGTCCAATAGAAGCCCGTCCACCTCAAGACTGGAAAAAATGGGGAAGTAAGCGAGGAGCACAATTAGTTTATTCAAATGGATCAACTGTTACTCATAATAATGGTTTCGGAGTTCATTTCCAAGGAACTGATGGTGAAGTTAAAGTAAATCGCGGACGCTTTGCTTTCACACACAAAGGAAAAGAAATTACTAAATTTGAAAAACGAGGAGATGGATCATTAGGAAGCGCATTGCAAAAAGCTGAAAAAGGTTTCCTTGATAACGCCAAAATTAAACTATATAAAAGCAATCACCACATAAGGGACTTCCTTTCTTGTGTTGAAAGCCGTGAAAAGCCCATAACAAATGAAATCATAGGAGCTAGATCAGCAATATGCTGTCACTTAATGAATCAAGCTTACTACAACGGGAAAATTATTAAATGGAACCCCGAAAGTAATGCTTTTGCAGACAAATCAGGAAATTCTAAATGGCTGACTAGAGATTACAGGGGCCAGTGGAAAGTTTAATTAGAGTCTCTTTTTAAATAAACAAAAAAGGCGCTTTGGAATTAAAGCGCCTTTTTTTATTTTAAATTAAAATGTAATTGTTTATTCCTTTTCCTTTTCCTCTTCCTCTTCCTCACCCGGGCTCCATTCCTCAGCAACTTGGAATGCTTGCTCCAAGCCCACAAGATCTGAACTCGGTCTAAGAGCATCGAAAGCCGCGGTTTCTTTCTTGAGTTGCTCATCCGTATAGGAAGCTGCTTTAATTGAGAGCCCAATACGACGCTCTGCCTTATCAACTTTGATTACACGCGCTTCAACTTCATCTCCAATATTTACAACTTCTTTTACCTTACCAACATGTTCTTCACTGAGTTGGGAAATATGCACTAAACCATCAACATCATCTTCTAATTGCACGAAAGCACCAAAAGCAGCGATCTTCGCAACGGTTCCTTTAACCAAATCACCAACAGTAAAGCGTTTGCCGATTTCTTCCCAAGGGTCTTTTTCTAGTTGCTTAACACCTAGGCTGATACGCTGAGTTTCTTTGTCTATTTCTAGAACAATCGCCTCTATCTCATCCCCTTTCTTAAGGGTTTCGCTTGGATGATTAATCTTGCGTGTCCAACTAAGATCAGAAACGTGAACCATTCCATCAATACCATCTTCCAGCTCAATAAATGCGCCATAAGGTGTAAGATTTCTAACTTCTCCTTTAATCATGCTTCCTATTGGGAAACGACTCTCAACATTGTCCCATGGGTTCGGCTCTAACTGACGAACTCCCAAGGAGATTTTCTGCTCTTCAATGTTAATACCTAAAACGACTGATTCAATTTCTTGTCCCAACTCCAGCACATCTGAAGGCCTAGTAATTCGTTTCGTCCATGATAATTCAGAAACATGTATTAACCCTTCAACTCCCACAGCAACCTCAACGAAAGCACCATAAGGAACAAGCTTTGTAATTTTACCCTTAACCTGATCTCCAACAGGAAACCTATTCTCAATATCTTCCCATGGATTTGGTGTCATTTGCTTAAGACCTAAAGACACCCTCTCCTTTTCTTTATCAACCTCCAATATCTGTACTTTTATAGGTTGAGCAATGGTAAGCATCTCACTAGGATGATTCACCCGACCCCAACTCATATCTGTTATATGGAGAAGGCCATCCATTCCTTTAAGATCGATGAACGCTCCGAAATCAGTAATGTTTTTAACAAAACCTTCAACCTCATCCCCAGCATTAACTTCTTGAAGGAAAGCTTGACGCTGTTCAGCACGCTCTGCTTCGATTACCTCTCGACGACTAAGAACAACATTTTTGCGTTCATCATTAATTTTAACGATCTTAAACTCATATATGTTTCCTACATATTCAGTAAGATCCTTAGGCGGTATAATATCAATCTGTGAACCAGGCAAGAAAGCTTCAACTCCAACATTCACCATCAGACCTCCTTTAACGACAGTCTTTACTTTACCTTTAACCAAGCCTCCATCATGGAATACCTTAACAATCTTATCCCAATTCTGCTTATGAGCTGCTTTCTCTTTAGAAAGCACAATCATTCCTTCGTCGTTCTCTAAACGCTCTAAGAGAACTTCAATTTCTTTACCAACTTCTATTTCCTCATCTTCAAATTCTGAAACAGGAATGACTCCTTCTGACTTGTAGCCAATGTCAACCAGAACGACTTGAGGTTGAATTTCAAGAATACGACCGATTACGATCGAGCCTTCTCGGATATCACGGAAGGACTTATCAATGAGAGCAAGTAATTCAGTGCTCATAGGATTGGGTTTGTAAGGTTAAGTTGATAGTTAATTTATGACTTAAATGTCCCGGATTTATTTCCTCTAAAACAACGGAACACCAACAAATTAAGAGGAAAGGGATGCGACTTTAAGTCATTTGGAGAATTGCGCAAGTTCTTATACAAATCTTTCAAATCGAATCACTAAATAAGTCTATCTTATCCAAAAAAGACTTCTGGCAACCCCGCAAGGATTCGAACCTTGAATAACGGTACCAAAAACCGTTGTGTTACCATTACACCACGGGGTTGTTTAATTAATGATGTAAACT